>Ga0172382_10000464_pt1 | contig 76483 bp, 76 predicted proteins | sample Leawel138RmetaG_FD_122245 | JGI IMG/M metagenome (GOLD analysis project Ga0172382, IMG submission 122245) | Leachate microbial communities from a municipal landfill in Southern Ontario, Canada - Leachate well 138R metaG | ecosystem: Engineered > Solid waste > Landfill > Unclassified | place...
ACCGCCGCCTGGGCGACGATCGGGCCGAGATCGAGCGAGGACGTCACCAGGTGCACCGTCGCGCCATGCAGCCGCACCCCCGCCTCGAGCGCCCGGCGATGGGTATGCAGGCCCGGGAAGGCCGGCAGCAGGGAGGGATGGATGTTGACGATGCGCCCGGCGAAGCGCGTGACGAAAGCGTCGCCCAGTACCCGCATGAAGCCGGCGAGCACGATCCAGTCGACCCCGAGCGCCTCGAGGCGCTCGGCCAGTGCGGCATCGAAATCGGCCCGTTCGGCGAATCCGGTATGGTCGATGGCTTCGGTGGCCAGGCCCAGATCGGCCGCAGCCCGCAGGCCGGCCGCCCCGGGCCGGTTCGAGATCACCGCGACGATGCGCGCCGGCCACCGCTCCTGGCGGCAGCACTCGGCGATGCCCAGCATGTTCGAGCCTCGACCCGAGATCAGCACGGCGATTTTCTGCATCGCGCGATTCTAGCCCGTCCGGAAGCTGGCCACCGGGGCAGGTAGAATCAAGGGTTTTGCCGGACCCTTGCCGCCCGCCCTCATGGACATCTTCCGCCGCCTGCCGCCCGCCGACCAGCGCGCCGATTGCGCGCTGACGATAGGCAACTACGATGGCGTCCATCGCGGCCACCAGGCAGTGCTGGCCCGGCTCGTCGAGCAGGCCCGCAGCCGCGGGCTGGCGAGCTGCGTGCTCACCTTCGAGCCCCATCCGCGGGAATTCTTCGCGGCGCGCCATGGCGGCGAGCCGCCGGCGCGCATCCTCACCGAACGCGACAAGCTCGAGGCGCTTGCCGGCTGCGGCATCGACCGGGTCTGCATCGCGCGCTTCGACGAAGCGCTGGCCGGACTCTCCCCGCAAGCCTTCATCGACGAGGTCATCACCGAAGGATTGCGCACCCGCTTCCTGCTGATCGGCGACGACTTCCGCTTCGGCGCGAAGCGCGCCGGCGATGTCCACACCCTGGCGGCGGCGGCCACCGACGCCGGCTTCGAACTCGAGCAGCTCGGCAGCGTGATCGCCGACGGCGAGCGGATCTCGAGTTCGGCGGTACGCGCCGCGCTCGCGGCCGGCGACTTCGAGCGCACCGGGCAACTGCTCGGACGGCCCTACCGGATATCGGGCCGCGTCGCGCACGGGCGCAAGCTCGGGCGCAATCTCGGCTTTCCGACGCTCAACCTGCCGATCCCCTTTCCCCGCCCCGCCCTGGCTGGCGTGTTCGTCGTCCGTGTCCACGGACTCGGACCCGGGGCGCTGCCCGGCGTGGCGAGCCTGGGCACCCGGCCGGCGGTCGAAACCGACGGCAAGCCCGTGCTCGAGGTCCACCTGCTCGATTTCGACCGCGACGTCTACGGCGAGCTGGTCGGCGTCGAGTTCTGCCACAAGCTGCGCGACGAAGCGAATTTCGATTCGCTCGATGCGCTCGCCGTACAGATCGGCGCCGATGTCCGCCAGGCCCGCGACTGGCACGCGCGGCATCCGGCCGCCGATGCAGCGGGCCGCTGATCCACGGAACACACCAGAGAAGCATCGATGGCAAAAGCCGGCAAACCCACATCCCCGGACAATGCGGCCAAGGCCGCCAGCAACGGCTACCGCGACACGCTGAACCTGCCCGACACGTCGTTCCCGATGCGGGGCAACCTGCCCAGGCGCGAGCCGCAATGGACCCGCGAATGGCAGGAGAAGGGAATCTACCGAAGGATCCGCGCCCATTCCGTCGGCCGGCCGCTGTGGCAGCTGCATGACGGCCCGCCGTTCGCCAACGGCGACATCCACAACGGGCACGCGGTCAACAAGATCCTCAAGGACATCATCGTCAAGAGCCGCCAGATGGCCGGCTTCGACGCCCGCTACATCCCGGGCTGGGACTGCCACGGGATGCCGATCGAGATCCGCATCGAGAAGGAGCATGGCCGCGGCCTGCCGGCCGAGGAAGTGCAGGCGAAGTCGCGCGCCTACGCCACCGAGCAGATCGCGCGCCAGAAGGCCGGCTTCATCCGGCTCGGGGTGCTCGGCGACTGGGACGATCCCTATCTCACCATGGCGCCCGCCAACGAGGCCGACGAACTGCGGGCGCTGGGCAAGGTGCTCGAGCTCGGCTATGTCTACCGCGGCCTCAAGCCGGTGAACTGGTGCTTCGACTGCGGCTCGGCGCTGGCCGAGGCCGAAGTGGAATACGCCGATCGCACCGATCTCGCGGTCGACGTGGGCTTCCCCTTCCTCGCCGACGAAAGCGCTCGCCTCGCGAACGCGTTCGGCCTCGATGCGCTGCCGCTCGAGCGCGGCTTCTGCGTGATCTGGACCACCACGCCCTGGACCCTGCCCTCGAACCAGGCGCTCAACCTGCATCCGGAGATCGAGTACGCGCTGGTGCGCACCGACTTCGAGGGTGCGCCCTGCCTGCTGCTGCTGGCCGCCGAGCGGGTCGCGGCCTGCCTCGAGCGCTGGGGCCTGGCCGGCGGGATCATCGCGCGCTGCCCCGGCGAGGCGCTCGCCGGCATCCGCTTCTCGCACCCCTTCGCCGAACGCAGCTCGCCGGTCCTGCTGGGCGACTACGTCACCCTGGAGACCGGTACCGGCGTCGTCCATTCCTCGCCGGCCTACGGCGTCGAGGACTTCAACTCCTGCAAGGCGGCCGGCATGGCCGACGACGAGATCCTGCAGCCGGTGCTGGGCGACGGGACCTTCGCCGAATCGCTCGCCGACTTCGGCGGCCTCTCGATCTGGGACGCGAACCCGCGCATCGTCGAGCACATGAAGGCTCGCGGCGTGCTGCTGCACGTCGAGAAGTTCGTCCACAGCTACATGCATTGCTGGCGCCACAAGACGCCGGTCATCTATCGCGCCTCCTCGCAATGGTTCGCCGGCATGGACGTCGCCCCGCGTGACGGCGGCCCGACGCTGCGCGAGACCGCGCTGGCCGGCATCGAGGCCACCCGCTTCTACCCGGCCTGGGGCAAGCAGCGGCTGCACAACATGATCGCCAACCGGCCCGACTGGACGCTTTCGCGCCAGCGCCAGTGGGGCGTGCCGATGGCCTTCTTCGTGCACCGGCGGACCGGCGAGCTGCATCCCCGGACACAGGAACTGATCGAGCTCGTCGCCCGCCACATCGAACGCGAAGGCATCGAGGTCTGGCAGCGGCTCGACGGCGAGGCGCTGCTGCGCGAGGTCGGCGAACCGAATCCCGCCGACTGGGTGAGGAACCGCGACACGCTCGATGTCTGGTTCGATTCGGGCACCACCCACCAGACGGTGCTGCGCGGCTCGCACGCGGCCAAGAGCGCGTTCCCGGCCGACATGTACCTCGAGGGCAGCGACCAGCACCGTGGCTGGTTCCATTCCTCGCTGCTCACCTCGTCGATGCTCAACGGCTGTCCGCCCTATCGCGCCCTGCTCACCCACGGCTTCGTGGTCGCCGGCGACGGGCGCAAGATGTCGAAGTCGCTCGGCAACGGCATGGAGCCCCACGAGATCTACAACGAGCTGGGCGCCGAGATCCTGCGCCTGTGGGTGGCCTCGACCGACTACTCGGGCGAGCTCGCGCTCTCGCCCGAGATCCTCAAGCGGGTGGTCGAATCCTATCGACGGATCCGCAACACCCTGCGCTTCCTGCTGGCGAACACCTCGGACTTCGACATCGAGTCCGGCCTGCTGCCGGTCGACGAGCTCCTCGAGATCGACCGCTACGCGATCGCGATGACCGAAGCCTGGCAACAGGCCTGCGCCGCCGACATGGAACGCTTCGAGTTCCATCCGGTGATCGCCCGGCTGCAGATCTTCTGTTCGGAGGATCTCGGCGCCTTCTACCTCGACATCCTCAAGGACCGGCTCTACACCGCGGCCCCGGCCAGCCATGCTCGCCGCTCGGCGCAGACGGCACTCGTCCACATCACCCATTCCGTACTGCGCATCATGGCGCCGATGCTCTCGTTCACCGCCGAGGAGGCCTGGCCGATCTTCGCGCCGAGCGCCTGGCGCGAACAGGGCGAGACCATCTTCACCCAGACCTGGTATCGCTTTCCGGAAGTGGCCGACGCAGCCGGCCTGATCGCGAAATGGAACCGCATCCGGGCGCTGCGCGCCGATGTCATGCGCGCGATCGAGGAGCAGCGCATCGCCGGGAAGGTGGGTTCGTCGCTGCAGGCCGAGATCGTCCTGCGCGTGGGCGCCGAGGACCACGCCCTGCTCGCATCGCTGGGCGACGACCTGCGCTTCGTGACGATCACCTCGGCCACCCGGCTCGAGCCGGCCGCCGAGGGCGCGGAGCCGAGCATCGAGGTCAGCCCCAGCACCCGGCCCAAATGCGAGCGCTGCTGGCATTATCGCGACGACGTCGGCGCCGACCCGGCGCACCCGACGATCTGCGCACGCTGCACCAGCAACCTCCACGGCGACGGCGAAACCCGCCGCTTCGCCTGATGGCAGGCTCGCACCGCGACACGACGGCGGCAGCAGGCACGGCAGCCCTCGGGCGCTGGCTGCTGCTCGCGCTCGTCGTCGTCATCATCGACCAGGCGAGCAAATGGGCGGTGCTCGGGCGCTTCGCGTACGGCGAGCGCCTGAACCTGGTTCCGGGCTGGTTCGATTTCACGCTGGTGTACAACACCGGGGCCGCGTTCAGCTTCCTCGCCGGCGCGGGCGGCTGGCAGCGCTGGTTCTTCACCGCCCTGGCGGTCATCGCCTCGGTGGTGATCGTCTTCATGCTGCGTCGCCATGGCGGCCAGCCCCTGTTCGCAACCGCACTCGCCCTGATCATGGGCGGCGCGATCGGCAACGCCATCGACCGCATCGTCCACGCCAAGGTGGTCGACTTCCTGCTCTTCTACCGCGGCGACTGGTACTTCCCCGCCTTCAACCTCGCCGACAGCGCAATCACGCTGGGCGCGATCCTGCTGATCGTCGACGAACTGCTGCGGATACGAAAAAATGCACGAAAAAATGGGGTCAGACTCGATTAATTAATCGAGTCTGACCCCATTTTTTCGCAGCAGCTCGATCCGCTCGCCGGTCATGGGATGGGTGCGCAGGTAGCGGCGCCAGTCGGCCTGATCATCGCTCACGGCTTCGCCGATCTCCTCGTCGCCGAGCAACTCGAACAGGGCGATCAGGGGCTCCACCGAGAGTCCGGCCGCGCCCAGGATGCGGGCGGCCTCGCGGTCGGCGTCGCGCTCCAGCTCGCGGGTGTAGTCGAGGCCGCCCAGCACGGTGGGCACCACCGCCGCCAGGGTTCCGATGTCGCCCCAGATGGCCGAAGCGGCGACGGCCAGCACCGAAACCTTCAGCAGCCGGCGGGTCAGGTGATGCCCGCTCATGTGGCCGTACTCGTGCGCGAGGACACCGAGCAGCGCCTCGTCGGCCACCGCCGACTCGATCTCGTCCGCGGCGAGGACGATCTCGTCGGTGACGACGATGAATCCGCCCGGCAGGGCGAAGGCGTTGGCGCCGATCGCCGTCCCGGACCGGAAGAGCAGTGCGTCGGGAACCGGTTCCTCGCCGGCGCGCCCCAGCATGCTGGCGAAGCGGGAGCGGATCTCCTCCTGGCGCGCCTCTGGCAGCCGGCTCGACTCGGCCAGCCCGTCGTCGAGCCAGGCCACCGCCTCCCTGCCGAGCGAGCGCTCGATGACCGCGGGCACCAGCGGCGCCGCCAGGCTGGCCGCCCAGGGCAGCACCCAGCGATAGCCGGCATAGAGGCTCACGATGGTCAGCACCAGCGCCAGCAGCGCCAGGGACCAGCGCTGCGACATCAGCGATGCCGGGTTCTCGCGCAGGCCGGCATCGCGGGCCGCCCGCCAGAGCGCGCCGGCATCGTCGGCCTCGACCTGTCCGCCGCCGCGCAGGTGGATGATCGGCTGGCCATGCTCGATGCGCTCGGGCAGCCGGTAGTGATCGCGCGCCGCCCGGCGCTCGAACTCGGGCGCGACGACCACGAGGATGTCGGCATCGAAGCGCATCGCCACCGGCACCGGGGTACTGATCCGGCCATCGAAGTAGCGACCGAAGAAGACTGCCGGCGTCGTCATATGCCGATGTCCAGGTCGAAGAGGTCCGCGGCCTCCTCGCCGAAGGCCGCCACCTGTTCGCGCTCGCCACCGACGATGCGGTCGAGATCGCCGAGCACCGCGACTTCGACCGATTGCAGGCGATAGTGAACGATGCGCACCTTGGCGAAGGGGAGGAAGAGGCCGAGCGTCGCCATGACCAGCACGAGATTGCTCATCCTGATCGCCCAGAGCCGGTGGACCTTCAGGCGCGAGACGAAGCGATGCGGGCCGATCCGGGTGCGGTTCCACACCAGGTTCTGCGTTCGCACGAGGAAGTACGGGCGCACCACCATCCAGGCCAGCCAGAAGCCGACCGCGGCGAGTATCCCGAGGCCGGCCAGCGCCGGGCCACCGCGCGGCGCGCTGGCGGCGACCTCGATCGCATTGCCGATCCCGCCGATCGCCACGATCACGGTCGCGAGCAGCAGGAAGAATCCGAGCACCACCGCGACCGCGAGCAGGGCGCTGCGCAGATAGACGCCATAGAACGATCCGACCCTCGCGGCAAAGCGCGCCGGCAGCATGCCGAGGCAGGCGTTGCCGTGGTGGTAGCGCTTGAGTCGATGGTGCAGCAGTGGCAGCAGCGCGTAGCTGCCGATGCCCGCCACCGGCAGCAGCAGCGCCAGCATGAGCTCCGATTCGCGCCAGAGCGCGATGGCGACAGCGATGCCGAGCAGGAGGATCCATGCCAGCACCGGCAGCATCAGCGCCCGGTAGGCTTGCCCGACGGTGCCGAGGAATCCGAAACGGATGCCGCGCCAGCTGGTATTGGCATGCCGGAAGCGCAGGGCGCGATGCACGATCCAGGGCAGCGCCAGCAGGTAGGCGAAGAGCAGCGCGAGCGCGGCCAGCGGTTCGAGCTCGGCGGCGATGACGAAGACCACCAGCACGCCGATCGCGACGATCCTGCCGAGGAGGATCGCCGATGGCCGCGCATGGTAGTCGAAGGCCGAGCCGGCAAGCCGGGTGTTGCGGTGGAAGTAGCGCTGCCGGCGTACCTTGGCCCAGGCCGAGTAGACGCCGAGGCTCAGGATCGAGAGGAGCAGGTTGACGATCCAGATCCGGAAGTATTCACCGCCGGTGCCCGTGAAGACCATCGGGCGCAAGCGGCCCGCGGCGCCGGACGGTGCGCCCCCTGGCGAGGGCCCGTCCGGCAGTCGGTCCATGCTCGATCGCCCGGCTCGCTCAGGCGACGCTGGCAAGCACCTTGCGAGTCGTCTCGACGATGCGGTCGATGTGCTTGCCCTCGAGGATGAGGGGCGGCGACATCGCCAGGGTGTCGCCGGTGTAGCGCATCAGCACGCCGGCCTCGAAGGCGGCGACCATCGCATCGTAGGCGCGCGCGCCCACCTTGCCGTCGCGCGGCGCGAGCTCCACCGCGCCGATGATCCCGAGGTTGCGGATGTCGACGACGTTCGGGCAATTGCGCAGGGAGTGCAGCGCATCGGCCCATTCCTGCTCGAGCGTGGCGCCGCGGGTGAGCAGCTTCTCGCGCTCGTAGATATCGAGCGTGGCCAGGCCGGCCGCGCAGGCGACCGGATGGCCCGAATAGGTGTAGCCGTGGAACAGCTCGATCATCGGCTCGGGACCGGTCATGAGGGCGTCGTGGATCGTGCCCTTCATGAAGACCGCGCCCAGGGGCACCGCGCCGTTGGTGATGCCCTTGGCGGTGGTGAAGAGATCGGGCTCGACACCGAAGTACTGCGAGGCGAAGGGCGTGCCGAGCCGGCCGAACCCGGTGATGACCTCGTCGAAGATGAGCAGGATGCCGTGCTTGTCGCAGATGCTGCGCAGGCGCTCCATGTAGCCCTTGGGCGGCACCAGCGCACCCGTGGAGCAGGCCACCGGTTCGATGATGACGGCGGCGATGGTGTCGCCGTGCAGCGCGACCAGTCGCTCGAGCTCGTCGGCGAACCCGGCGCCGCCATGCTCGGGCAGGCCACGGGAGAAGGCGTTGCGTTCGGGGTCGTGGGTATGCGGGAGATGGTCGCAATGGGGCAGCAGTGAATTCGCGAACATGCGCCGGTTGGCGACCATGCCGCCGACCGATATGCCACCGAAGCCGACGCCGTGATAGCCACGTTCACGGCCGATCAGGCGGGTGCGATGGCCGTCGCCGCGGGCGCGGTGGTAGGCGAGCGCGATCTTCAGGGCGGTATCGACCGACTCGGAGCCCGAGTTGGTGAAGAACACCTTGTCGAAGGCCGCCGGCGCGATGTCGACCAGCTTCGAGGCGAACTCGAACGCGACCGGATGGCCCATGTTGAAGCCGGGAGCGTAATCGAGCGTACCGAGCTGGGCCGCGACGGCGTCGACGATCTCCTGGCGTCCGTGGCCGGCGTTGACGCACCACAGGCCGGCCGAGGCATCGACGACTTCGCGTCCGTCGGGCGTGTAGTAGTACATGCCACGGGCCTGCGCGATGATTCGCGGGCTGGCCTTGAACTGGCGGTTGGCCGTGAAGGGCATCCACCAGGAGGACATGTCGATTTCGCTCATGGGGCGGACGGCGGCGCGATCGGGTGCGTTCATGGTCTCTGACTCCTCGAATGACCCCATGGTGCCACGGGTAGCCCCCCTTGCCCAGTCGGGCTAAACTGGCCGGCCCTCGACCGCCAGGGCCCCGATGCGCGCCACGATCGACATCCTCGCGAAGCTGGTCGCCTTCGACACCATCAGCAGCCGGCCGAACCTCGCCCTGATCGACTGGGTCGCCGACTACCTGGCCGGCCTGGGCATCGAATCCTGGATCCAGCACGGCGACCGCCCCGGCCACGCCAACCTGTTCGCCACCATCGGTCCGGCCGGCGTTCCCGGCGTGATGCTCAGCGGGCACTCCGATGTCGTGCCGGTCGAAGGCCAGCAGTGGCGCACCGACCCCTTCGTCCTGACGCAGGCCGATGGTCGCCTGTACGGGCGCGGCGCCGTCGACATGAAGGGATTCATCGCCTGCGTGCTCGCGCATGCGCCGCGCTTTCGCGATGCCGGCCTGAAGCAGCCGGTGCACATCGCGCTGTCGTACAACGAGGAAGCCGACATGCACGGCATGCGCATCCTCGCCAGGCATCTGGCCAGTGCGCCGGTACGACCGGCCGCCTGCGTGATCGGCGAACCGACCTCGATGCAGGTCGTGGTCGCCAACAAGGGCGCGGCCATCTACCGTGTGCGGGTACGCGGCCATTCGGTGCATTCCTCGCTGCGCGATGCCGGCGTGTCGGCGGTCGAGGTCGCCGCCGAACTGGTGGCGTTCATCAACCGGCTCGGCGAACGCCTGCGCGAAGCCGGCCGGGACGAAGCCTTCGAGTTCCCGCACACCAGCGTGCATGTGGGCATGATCGCCGGCGGCACGGCGCACAACATCACCGCGCGCGACTGCGAATTCGTCTTCGAGATCCGCGCCTTGCCGGGCGTGACCGCCGCCACGCTGCTCGAGCAGGTGCGCGACCATGCGGAATCGGTGCTGCTGCCGCCGATGCGCGCGATCGCGCCCGACTGCGCGATCTCCTTCGAGGAAATCGTCGATGCGCCCGGCCTGGACGAGCGCGGCAACCGCAGTCTGGCCGAAGCGCTGATGCCGTTGTGCGGCTGCCGGGCGCCGCGCCGGGTGAGCTTCGGCACCGAGGCCGGTTTCCTGGTCGCCGCCGGCGTGCCGACCGTGGTCTGCGGCCCCGGCGACATCGCCATCGCCCACCAGCCCGACGAATACGTCGAGACCAGCCAGCTCGAGGCCTGCTCGCGCTTTCTCGATGCGCTCACCGACCGCCTGCGCGCTTCACCCCTGACCTGAATCAATGGCGGCGCACCGGGCCCCGGGGAAACACTTCATCGCTGTGCGAAAATAGGGGGATTTGACAACCTCCGTCCCGATGAGCTTCTGGATCATCGCCGCGCTCCTCGTCTGCGCGGCCACCGCCGCCCTCGTGTGGCCTCTTCTCGGCGCCCGCATCGCGCAGGATCCGGAATCGACCGATTCGGGTCGTCGCCTCGCCGTCTACCGTGATCGTCGCGCCGAGATCGAGCGCGAACGCGTCGCCGGCCGCCTGAGCGATGCCGAGGCGAAGATCGCCGAGGACGAACTGCTCGACGAAGTCGCCGCCGGCTTCGACGAGGCGAGCCCGCAAGCGGCGGCCCCGACCCCGGCCGCACGCCGGCCGGTCTGGGCCCTGTCCGTCGCGATCCTGCTGCCGCTGCTGGCCCTGCTCACCTACCAGCAGGTCGGCGCGCCCGATGCAAGCAGCGCCGAGGGGCGCGCGCGCATGGCCGCGGCCACGACGACCGACGAGGTCGCCGAAGTACAGGCGGCGGTCGACGAGTTCGCGGCACGGGTGGCGGCCGAGCCCGACAACGGCGAGGCCTGGGCGATGTACGCCGCCGCCAACAAGCTCATCGGCGAGAACGAAACCGCGATACCGGCCTTCGAGCGCGCCCTGTCGCTGCTGGGCCCCCATGCGCGCCTGCTCGCTGAACTCGCCGAGGCGATCGCCATCACCCAGGGCGGGCGTTTCGCCGGCCGGCCCACCGAACTGCTCGCCCAGGCCCTGGAGGTCGATTTGCACGACGCCAAGGCCAACGGCCTGATGGGAGCGGCGATGTTCCAGGCCGGCGACATGGGCCGCGCCCGCGACCATCTCCAGATCCTGCTCGGCCAGCTCGACCCGGCCAGCAAGCAGGCGGCCCAGATCCGCGAAGTCCTCGCCGACATGGGCGGCGACCCCGGCGCCGCCGGCCAGGCGCCGGCGCCCGCCGCGCCCGGGCCGGTCCTGGTCGCCGGCCGCGTCGAGATCGACAACGCGCGGCTGGCCGCGCTGCCGGCGGGCGCCACCGTGTTCGTCAGCGCCCGGTCGCCATCGGGGCCACGCATGCCCTTTGCCGCGATCCGCAAGCCGCTGGCCGAGTTCGACGGCCGGTTCTCGCTCGACGACGGGCAGTCGATGGTCGAACAGCGCCAGCTCTCCGATGCCGGCGAAGTGGTCGTCGAAGTGCGCATCAGCGCGAGCGGCGATGCCACCCCGAGCTCCGGCGACCTCTTCGGCGTCAGCGATCCGGTCGCGCCCGGCGACCCCCGGGCCACCGAGCTGCTGGTTCACATCGACCAGGTCGTGCCATGAACGGCGCGGCCGCCGTCGGCGAGGATCGCCTCGAGGTGGAGGATCTCGCCTGCGCCGCCGGCATCCGCATCCTGTTCGACGGCGTCGGCTTCACGCTCGGGCCGGGGCAGTGGATCCGCCTGCGGGGCCCCAACGGCTGCGGCAAGTCCACCCTGCTGCGCGCCCTCGCGGGGCTCGGCCGGCCGGTCGGCGGCACGGTGCGCTGGCGCGGCGCGCCCACTTCCGATACGCGCGAGCAGTGGCACGCCGCGTTCGCCTACCAGGGCCACCTGCCGGCCTGCAAGGATGGCCTCAGCGCTGCCGAGAACCTGCACTGGCAGCTCGCGCTCGATGGCGAGGCGAGCTCGCCGGCGCGCCTGCGCGAACTGCTCGGGCGCGTCGGCATCGAGCGCCAGGCGCGCCTGGCCTACCAGCGCCTGTCGGCCGGCCAGCGGCGCCGGCTCGGCCTCGCCCGCCTGGTGGCGCTGCACCGGCCCCTGTGGCTGCTCGACGAACCGACCACGGCGCTCGATGCCGACGGCCAGGCGCTCTTTGGCGAGCTGCTCGATGCCCACCTGGCCGCCGGCGGCCTCGCGATCTGCGCCACCCACCTCGACCTCCCGGTCGGGGCCGCGGCGATCCCGCTCGAGCTGGGCGGCAGGCGCGGGGCATGAACGCCGGCGCCGCGATTCTCTGGGGCCTGCGCCGCGATCTTGCGCTGGCGATGCGCTCGCGCGCCGAGATCGCGATCGTCCTCGTGTTCTTCCTGCTGGTCACCAGCCTGTTTCCGCTCGGACTCGATCCCGATCCGGTGCTGCTCTCGAAGATCGCCCCCGGGATCGCCTGGGTCGCCGCCCTGCTCGCGAGCCTGCTCGGGCTGCCGCGGCTGTTCGCCGGCGACCATGCCGACGGCAGCCTCGAGCAGATCGCGCTGGCCGCCGCCCCGCTGCCCGCACTGGTCGCCGGCAAGGTGCTCGCGCACTGGGTGGCCACCAGCCTGCCCCTGGTCCTGCTGGCGCCACTGGTCGGGATCCAGTTCGGCCTGGAGCCGGTTTCCACCGGCATCCTTGTCGCCACCCTGTTGCTCGGCACTCCGGTGCTCGCCTGGCTGGGCGCCATCGGCGCCGCGCTCACCCTCGGCGCCCGGGGCGGGGCCGCCCTGCTCGCGCTGCTGGTGCTGCCGCTGGCGGTCCCGGTGCTGGTGTTCGGGGCGGGGGCGGTCGAGTCGAGCCGTGCCGGCCTGGGCGCCCAGGCCCACCTGTCCCTGCTCGCGGCAGGGGCTATCCTGTCGACGGTCTTCGGTCCGTTCGTCACCGCCCTGGCGGTTAGAATCTCATTCGAGTGATATGGCAGGCAGCGGATTCTTCAGATTCTCCTCCCCGGCGAGCTTCTTTCCCCTCGCCGGCAGACTCGTGCCGGTCTTCGGGTGGCTGGCCGTCCTGCTCACCGTCGTGGGCCTGTACATCGGCTTCCTGGTCGCGCCCACCGACTTCCAGCAGGGCGAGTCCTACCGCATCATCTTCATCCATGTGCCGGCGGCCTGGATGGCGATGTTCACCTATCTCGTGATCGCCGGCTGGAGCGCGGCCTCGCTCGTCTGGAACACCCGGCTCTCGGCCATGATGGCCCAGGCGCTGGTGCCGACCGGCGCAATGTTCGCCTTCATCTCGCTCTGGTCGGGCGCGTTCTGGGGCCGGCCCACCTGGGGTACGTACTGGGTCTGGGATGCCCGGCTGACCTCCACCCTGATCCTGCTGTTCCTGTACATCGGGCTGATGGCGCTGCGCTCGGCGATCGAGGACCCGCGCCGCGCCGACCGGGCCTGCGCGGTGCTGGCCCTGGTCGGCTCGGTCAACGTGCCGATCATCTATTTCTCGGTACAGTGGTGGAACACGCTCCACCAGGGAGCCAGCGTCTCGCTCACCGCCGCGCCGACGATGGCGGCAACCATGCTGGCCGGGATGCTCGTCATGAGCGTCGCGGCCTGGGCCTACACGATCTCGGCGGCCCTGCACCGGGTACGCTCGATCATTCTCGAGCGCGAAGCCCACGCCCGCTGGACCCGGGAGGTCGCACGATGATCGAATGGCTGTCGATGGGCGGCTACGCCTACTACGTCTGGATGTCGTACGGGATGCTCGCGATCGCGATCGCGATCGAGGTGTTCGCCCTGGTGGCACGCCGCCGCCGCGCCCTCGAGCAGGTCGAGCAATACGACGAAGAAACAGGATTCACGGAAGAAGCCACATGACGATCAAGCCACGCCACCGACGTTTCGCCTGGGTCGCCGCCGGACTGGTGGCACTGGGCATCGCCGCCGCGCTGGTGCTCAATGCACTGGGCAGCAACATGTCCTGGTTCATCACGCCGACCGAAGTCGCCGAAGGCAAGGCGCCGGCCGAACGCAACTTCCGGATCGGCGGCCTGGTCGAACCGGGCAGCCTCCAGCGCGCCGACGACCGCGTCGGCGGCACCTTCCGGGTCACCGACGGCAACAATGCCATCCTGGTGAGCTACACGGGCATCCTGCCCGATCTCTTCAAGGAAGGCCGGGGCGTCGTCGCGCAGGGACGCCTGACCGGCAACGGCGGCTTCGACGCCACCGAGGTGCTCGCCAAGCACGACGAGAACTACATGCCGCCCGAAGCGGCAGAGGCCCTGGAGCGCGCCGGCCATCCGGTCAACGCCGGCGCCCAGGCGAAGCAGCAATGATCATCGAGATCGGCCATTTCGCCCTCACGATCGCCCTGGTGCTGGGGCTTCTGCTGGGCATCCTGCCGATGGTCGGGGCGCATCGACGCGACGTCCGCCTGATGGCGGTGGCCCAGCCGGCGGCGGTCGCGCAGTTCGGGGCGATCACGATCGCCTTCGCCGCCCTGATCGCGGGCTTCGTCGGCAACGATTTCTCGGTGCTGCTGATCGCCAATCATTCGAACACCGACCTGCCGCTCGACCTGCGGGTCGCCGCAAGCTGGGGCTCGCACGAGGGCTCGATGCTGCTCTGGTCGCTGATGCTCTCGGCCTGGACCTGCGCGGTCGCCGCCTTCTCGCGCAGCCTCTCGACGGTGCTGCGGGCACGCGTCCTCGGTGTCCTGGGCCTGATCTCCGTCGGCTTCCTGCTGTTCCTGCTGTTCACCTCCAATCCCTTCGAGCGCCTGCTGCCGGCGGCCGCCCAGGGCCGCGACCTCAACCCCCTGCTGCAGGACCCGGGCATGGTGTTCCACCCGCCGCTGCTCTACATGGGCTACGTCGGGCTGTCGGTGGCCTTCGCCTTCGCGGTCGCCGGCCTGATCGGCGGTGGTTTCGACGCCGCCTGGGCGCGCTGGGCCCGGCCCTGGACCACGGTCGCCTGGGCCTTCCTCACCCTGGGCATCGCGCTGGGTTCCTTCTGGGCCTACTACGAGCTCGGCTGGGGCGGCTGGTGGTTCTGGGATCCGGTCGAGAATGCCTCCTTCATGCCCTGGCTGGTCGCCACCGCCCTGATCCATTCGCTGGCGGTGGCCGAGAAGCGCGGCGCCTTCCGCAGCTGGACCGTGCTGCTGGCCATTCTCGGCTTCAGCCTCAGCCTGATGGGCACCTTCCTCGTGCGCTCGGGCGTGCTCACCTCGGTGCATGCCTTCGCCACCGATCCGGCGCGCGGCGTCTTCATCCTCGCCTTCCTCGTGCTGGTGATCGGCGGCTCGCTGATCCTGTTCGCCTGGCGCGCGCCGACCATCGGCGCCGGGAACTCCTTCAGCGCGATCTCGCGCGAATCCATGCTGCTGGCCAACAACATCCTGCTGGTGGTGGCGATGGCGGCGGTGATGCTCGGCACGCTGTATCCGCTGGTGCTCGACACCCTGGGCCTGGGCAAGATCTCGGTCGGCCCGCCCTACTTCGATGCGGTCTTCGTGCCGGTGATGGCGCCGGCGCTCTTTCTCATCGCGGTCGGCCCGCTGGCGCGCTGGAAGCGCACCGAGCTGCCGCCACTGGTGAGCCGCCTGCGCTGGGCCTTCGCGATCAGCGTGATCTCCGCCCTGCTCGCACCGGTGGCGGCGGTCGCCGCCGGCGTCGACGGCCCGGCCTGGCGGCCGCTCACCAGCGTCGGGCTCGCCTTCGGCTTCTGGATCAGCGCCGGGGTCGTGGTCGCGATCCTCGACAGCCTGCGCACGCCCGGCCGGCCGTTCTCGATCGCGCATGCGGCCAGCCGGGCGCGGATGCAGCCGCCCAGTGTCTGGGGCATGCACCTGGCCCATCTCGGCGTCGCCGCCTTCGTGTTCGGGGTGACGCTGGTCAACAGCTACGAGATCGGCGTCGAGGCGCGGGCCGAAGTCGGCGACACGATCAGCCTCGGCGACTACGAGTTCCGCTTCACCGGCCTGGACCACATCGTGGGGCCCAACTACGACTCCGATCGCGGGCATTTCGAGGTGCGCGATTCATCCGGCGCACTGGTGGCCCTGCTGCATCCCGAGAAGCGCGTCTACCGGGCCAGCGGCCAGCCGATGACCGAGGCGGCGATCGATCGCAGCCTGGTGCGCGACATCTACGTCTCGATGGGCGAGCCGCTGGGCGGCACCGTCTGGGCCATCCGCGCCCATGTCAAGCCATTCGTCAACTGGATCTGGATCGGCTGCCTGATGATGGCCGGCGGCGGCTTCCTGGCGGTTGCCGACAAGCGCTATCGCCGGCGCGTCACCCAGCGCGAGGCGCGCGCGGTGGCTGCCGCCCGGGCCTGAACGACAAACCCCATGCGAAGCCTGCGATTCATCATTCCGCTGCTGCTCTTCGCGGCGATCGGCATGTTCCTGTACAAGGGACTGTCCAACGATCCGCGCATCATTCCCTCGCCGCTGGTCGGCAAGCCGGCCCCGGATTTCTCGCTGCCGATCCTCGGCGCCGACGGCCGGGCCTGGGGTCCCGAGGAGATGCGCGGCAAGGTGTGGCTGCTCAACATCTGGGGCTCCTGGTGCGCGGCCTGCCAGATCGAACATCCGCTGTTCAACCAGATCGCGCGCGACGGCACCCTGCCCCTGGTGGGCCTGGCCTGGAAGGACGATCCGCAGGCCTCGGCCCGCTGGCTCGACAGGCTGGGCGATCCGTACACGGTCGTGATCAGCGACATCCAGGGCCGGGCCGCGATCGACTACGGCGTCTATGGCGCGCCCGAGAGCTTCCTGATCGACAAGCGCGGGGTGATCCGCTTCAAGCAGACCGGGCCCTTCTCGCCGGAGAGCATCCGCGACACCCTGATGCCCCTGGTACGCGAGCTCGAAGCCGAGCCGGAGACCTGAGTGAGCGCATCATCGACCAACATTCCGATCGACGAGGACCGCTACCAGTCCCTGGCCGAGGAACTGCGCTGCCTCGTCTGCCAGAACCAGTCGCTCGCCGATTCCAGCGCCGAGCTCGCCGGCGACCTTCGCGACGAAGTCCGCGAGCAGATGGCGAGCGGACGCAGCAACGCAGAGATCAAGGACTTCCTGGTCGCCCGCTACGGGGACTTCGTCCTGTTCAGGCCGCCGGTCAAGCAGACCACCTGGGCACTGTGGGCCGGCCCCTTCGCGCTGCTGGCGACCGGCGCCGGCGCCTGGTGGCTGGTGCAGCGCCGCCAGCGCCTCGGCGGCCCGAGCGGCACTGCAGCCCCCCGGCCGGGCGGTTCCGCCCCGGCCCGAGCCGGCGCCGAAGCCGGCCCCGAAGATGCCGAGCGCGAGAAGGCGCGCCGCCTGCTCGACTGAACCTGTCGGGTAACAGGTGTCGCGGGTAATGGGGTCAGACTCCATTTACCTTGGTAAATGGAGTCTGACCCCATTACCCGCGACCCATTATCCGGTTACGGTGCGACGCTCGTACGCTGCCAGCAGGCCCGCGATCACGAGGACGACCACGGAAAGCGCTCCGGTGACGATCCAGGTATGGGACCAGCCGCCGCTCGCCGCCGCTACCCAGGCCACCAGCGGCGGCGCCAGCAGCTGGCCGATGCCGGCTCCCTGCTGGACCAGGCCGACCGTCGTGCCGACCGCCTGGAGCCCCGGGGCATGGCGCGGCACGCAGGCAAAGAGCGTCCCGGGGATCAGCCCGGCGACCAGGCTCAGCACCACCACGGCGGCGTAACGGACGCCGAAACCCGCGTCCGAGCCGAAGGCCAGCCATTCGCAGGCGATCATCACGATCGCGGTGAACGCGATCAGCGCCGCCGGCGATGCGCCCCGGTGCATCAGGCGACCGGCGGCGATGTTGCCGATCGCATTGACCGCCACCGCGACGGCGGTCAGCGCGCCCACCACGCCGGGATCGACGCCGGCTTCCTCGTAGATCGTCGGCAGGAAGCCGAAGATGCTGATGAACTGCCCGGCATAGAAGCCGAAGCACAGCGAGAGCAGCCAGGGGCCGGGCCGGCGGATCGTGGCCCGCAGGAGCGGACCGAGGGCGACCGAGGGCGATGTCCGCGGACCGTCGGCGGGCACCCGCAGCAGGATGGCGGCGGCACTGGCGAAGGACACCAGGCCGATCAGCACCCAGCTCGTCCGCCAGCCCCAGTCGGCGAGCAGCCACGGCATCACGAGAAGCGCGGTCGCGAACCCGATCGGCATGTAGGCGCCCCAGAGCCCCAGCCAGCCGCTGATCGCCCGCGGGCCGACCGCCCGGGCGATCAGCGAGGGTCCGGGCAGGACGCTCATGATGAAGGCGACGCTCTCGACCGCCCGCCAGGCCAGGGCCGCGGCGGGCGAAGCCGCGCCGGCGCCGCCGATGCTCGCCAGCCCGAGCAGGACCAGGCCGGTGACCTGGATCCGGCGCGGACCGAAGCGATCGGCCAGCGCCCCGCCCATGATGCCGATCATGGCGCTGCCCAGCTGGAACAGCGCGACCAGGAAGCCGGCGGTGACCAGCTCCATCTGCAGGGTATCCCGGATCGCCGGCAGCGCCGGCGGCAGCTTGCCGACATGCAGCGCCGCCACCACGCCGGCGGCGAGCACCGGCACGGCCGTCGCGGGTCGATGCGCCGCGACCGGCTCGCGCGGCGACACCGGATCCGGATCGGCAGCGGGCATGTGGCGGATTGTATGCCGCGCTCCCGCGCGATACGGTTCAGCCGGAGCAAGGCCGGGACGACGCCGATCCCCCCGGCAGCGCCTGTCGTCGCCCGCCTCCATCACGAAGGCGCCGGGATGCGCTACAGTCCTGCCCATCCGAGCCGGAAGATTCCGACCAGAACAAGAAGCCGCACCAGAAGGACTTCAGGAGAGACCGATGAACACCCGACTGCTCATTTCCCTTGCCGCCATCGGCGCGCTGGCCGGCTGCGTCGGCTCGATGCCGGTGCAGGGCGATTCCAGCGCCAGGACGGCCGCCACCGGCTCGGCCGGCGGCGCCTCCTCCTACAATGCGAATGCCCAGCTCGAGCGCTGCGACGCCACCCTCGGCACGCTCTCGGTCGTCGAGGACCAGTCGCAACCCTGGTACAGCCAGCTGCGCAACCACAACCTGGAATCGACGGTGCCGCTGATCCGCCTGCTGGTCCAGCAGTCGAACTGCTTCGTGGTCGTCGAGCGCGGCCGGGCGATGCACCAGATGCAGCAGGAGCGTGTCCTGGCCGACTCGGGCGAACTGCGCTCGGGCAGCAATTTCCAGCGCGGCCAGATGGTCGCCGCCGACTACAGCATGAACCCGAGCATCACCTTCCACCAGCGTGACGCCGGCGGAATCGGCGGGGCGCTGTCGCGCTTTTCGGGTTCGCTCGGCGTGCTCGGCTCGGTCGCCGGCGGAGTGAAGTTCCAGCAGGCATCCACGATGCTGACCCTGACCGACAACCGCTCGGGCGTACAGCTCGCCGCGGCCGAGGGCAGCTCGTCGAACACCGACTTCGACATCATGGGTGGCCTGACGGGCAGCCGTACCGCCGGCAACCTCGGCGGCTACACCAATACCGCGCAGGGCAAGGTCATCGCTGCCGCGTTCGCCGATTCCTACAACCAGCTGGTGCGCGCGGTGAAGTCCTACCGGGCGCAGACGGTCCAGGGCGGGCTTGGCACCGGTGGCCGGCTCGGCGTCCAGGGCGGCCGATGACGGCTGCGCGCCCCGACACCCGAGCGCGAAGCGATACTACGACGCGAGGAATCCCCAGGGGTTCTTCGCGTAGGCCGTCGTGACGATGTAGACGACCGCCGCCATCGCCACCGCGAACGCGGTGGCGATCGCCGCCGGGCCGTGCGCGCGCTTCAGCGCATAGCTGCCCGCGACGATGTAGACCAGCAGGCCGACGATCTTGGCCCGGATCCAGCCCGGCACTCCCGGCCAGGCGATGAACACCATCACGACAGCGCTCGCCAGGAGCAGGGTGTCGACGATGTGCGGCAGGGTGCGCGCGAGCCGGGACCGCAGGAGCTGCGGCGCCGCGAAACGCAGGCCGAAGCGCAGCAGGAAGCCGGTGACGCTCGCGACCACCATCGCGACGTGAAGCGTCTTCCAGTCGAGGTAGTCCAAGTCGATCCCGCGGCCAGGCCCGGCTTCAGCGATGGGCGACGAACACCCGGTGTCCGCCACCGCCCCGCGCCACGAGCAGGGTGTCGTACGGATCCTTGCGGCCGCCATATTCGGGGCCATCCATGCCGGGCGAACCGATGGGCATCCCGGGCACCGCGAGGCCGAGCGCCGCCGGCTTCTCGCGCAGCAGGCGCGCGACATCGGCCGCCGGGACATGGCCCTCGATGACATAGCCCTCGACGAGGCCGGTATGGCATGAACCGTAGCGCGCGGGCAGGCCGAGCCGGGCGCGTGCCGCCGTATTGCCGGTGTCGTGGATCGTCACCTCGAAGCCGGCCTCGCGCATGTGGTCGATCCAGTCGCCGCAGCAGCCGCAGGTCGGCGACTTCCAGACCTCGATCCGGGCCGGCTTGTGCGCGAACGCGGGCAGGCCGGCGAGCATGCCGATCCCGAGGGCGCCGGCGAGGATGCCGCGCCTTGCGCTGGAGGTCGATTCCGCCATGCCGATCTTCCTTGCACTGGTTGCTGACAGGGGAATGATGCCACGCCCGAGCATTCGGGCCGCGAACAGGCTTGCTGCTATCCTGTGAACTGGTGGGCGCATGGCCCTGGCGGGTCCGCGGTCCGCCCGGCGCGGCCTGGGTGCCGGGCCGTCGTGTCTTTCTTTCCGAAGGTGCCGCGTTGAGCAGCGAACCCCCGTTCTTCGCACCGGCGCAGTTCGATGACCCGGCCGCCGCCCTCGCCCGCGCCCGGCTCATCTACGACACGAACGTGTCCTGGCTGCGCGACATGCTGCAGCGATTCGTCGACGGCGAGGATTTCCGGGCGCCCGTGCATGTCCACTATCCGTACGTGCGCATGCGCACCACCAGCTTCGCGCGCGCCGTCTCCCGGCTGAGCTACGGATTCGTCGCCGGACCGGGCCAGTACGAAACCACGCTGACCCGCCCCGACCTTTTCGGGAACTACTACCTAGAGCAGTTTCGCCTGCTGCTTCGCAACCACGCGGTCCCCCTGGAGGTGGGCACCGGGCGCCAGCCGATCCCCCTGCATTTCACCGTGCGGGGCGCCGAGCACATGGAGGGCCGACTCGATGTCGAGCGCCTGCGCCTGCTTCGCGAGCAGTTCGACCTGCCCGATCTCGCCGCGATGGACGACGGCATCGCCAACGGCACCCACGAGCCGCGCCCCGGCGCCCCGCGCCCGCTGGCGCTTTTCACGGCGCCGCGCGTCGACTATTCCCTGCACCGGCTGCTCCACTACACCGCGACCAGCCCCGAGCATTTCCAGAACTTCATCCTCTTCACCAACTACCAGTTCTACCTCGACGAATTCCTCCGGATCGGCCACGAGCTGATGGCCGATGCCTCTTCCGCGCACGCCTACGAATGCTTCGTCGAACCCGGCGACGTGATCACCCGGCGCGCCGGCTCCGCCGGACGACCGGCCAGCAGCGCCGGCGCACCGCCGCCGCGCATGCCGCAGATGCCCGCCTATCACCTCGTGCGTCCCGACCGCGGCGGGATCACGATGGTGAACATCGGTGTCGGACCCTCGAGCGCCCGCACGATCACCGACCACATCGCGGTCCTGCGACCGCATGCCTGGATCATGCTCGGTCATTGCGCGGGACTGCGCACCACGCAGCAGCTCGGCGACTATGTCCTGGCCCACGGCTATGTCCGGGAGGACCATGTGCTCGACGAGGAACTGCCGCTATGGGTGCCGATTCCGGCCCTCGCCGAGATCCAGGTCGCGCTCGAATCGGCGGTCGCCGAGGTCACCGGGCTGCGCGAACAGGATCTCAAGCGGGTCATGCGCACGGGCACCGTCGCCAGCACCGGCAACCGCAACTGGGAGCTGGCGCCCGTGCGTGGCGTGCCGAGCACGCCCGAGCGACGCTTCAGCCAGAGCCGGGCGATCGCGCTCGACATGGAGTCGGCGACGATCGCCGCCAACGGCTTTCGCTTCCGGGTGCCCTATGGAACGCTGCTGTGCGTGAGCGACAAGCCGCTGCATGGCGAGATCAAGCTGCCCGGAATGGCCGACCGCTTCTACCGCGAGCGGATCGACCAGCATCTTCGCATCGGCATCCGCGCGCTCGAGATGCTGCGCGAGCAGGGCGAGGATCGCCTGCACAGTCGCAAGCTGCGCAGCTTCGCCGAAGTCGCCTTCCAGTAGTCCGCCATGCCCCGTCCAGAGGAGCCCGCCATGAACGTCGACGAACTGATCGCCATCGATATCCATACGCATGCGGAAGTCTCGACCCGCATCCTGCCCGACGAAGCGGAGACCGAAGCGCTCGAGGCGCGCGGCAAGTACTTCCGCTACGAGGTCAAGCATCCGACCATCGCGCAGATGGCCGACTACTATCGCAGCCGCAAGATCGGCTTCGTCGTGTTCACCGTCGATCATGAGCGCGGCATGGGCATCCGGCGCATCAGCAACGAGGAGGTCGCGGAATCGGCCCATGAGCACGCCGATGTCGCGATACCGTTCGCCAGCATCGATCCGGCGCGCGGCAAGATGGGGGTGCGCGAGGCGCGCAGGCTGATCAGCGACTTCGGTGTTCGCGGCTTCAAGTTCCACCCGATCATCCAGGGATTCTTCCCCAACGACCGCGATGTCTACCCGCTGTACGAAGTCATCGCCGAGGCCGGCCTGCCGGCGCTGTTCCATACCGGCCAGACCGGGATCGGCGCCGGCATGCCCGGCGGCGGCGGACTGCGGCTGAAGTATTCCAATCCGCTGCACCTGGACGACGTTGCCGCCGACTTCCCCGACATGCCGATCATCATGGCGCATCCCGGCGTGCCCTGGCAGGACGAGCAGCTGTCGGTGGCATTGCACAAGCCGAACGTCTGGATCGACCTTTCGGGCTGGTCGCCGAAGTACTTCGAACCCAAGCTCGTCCAGTACGCGAACACGCTGCTCAAGGACCGGATGCTGTTCGGCAGCGACAACCCGGTGATCCAGCCCGATCGCTGGCTGGCGGATTTCGAGAAGGCGGCGTTCAAGCCGGAGGTGCGGCCGCTGATACTCAAGGAGAACGCGATCCGCCTGCTGGGGCTCGATCGCACCTGATCAATAGGTCTCGAGATGCAGCCGCCCGCGCTCGCGCAGCTCGGCGGCGAGCGCCTCGAAGTCGAGGCCGGCTTCGCGCGCGATGTCGCGCAGCGCCAGCACCACGCCCTCCTCCATGCTCTTGAGGCCGCAGACATAGATGCAGGTATCGGGATCGGCCAGCAGCGGAGCGAGATCGGCGGCGCGCTCGCGCATGAGATCCTGGACATAGCGGCGCGGCTGCCCCGCGGCGCGCGAAAAGGCGAGATTGATGTCGATGAAGTCGCGGGGCAGGTTCATGAGCGGGCCGAAGTAAGGCAGCTCCTCGCGGGTGCGCGCGCCGAAGAAGAGCACCAGCCGCCCGCCCTGGAACTTGCCGCTGGCGCGCAGGCGCCGGCGCCATTCGGTCATCGCCCGCATGGGCGCGCTGCCGGTGCCGGTGCAGATCATGACGATGTTCGACTTCGGGTGGTTGGGCATCAGGAACGAAGCCCCGAACGGCCCGATCACCCGCACCCGGTCGCCGACCGCGAGATCGCACAGATAGTTCGAGCACACCGCCCGTACGGGCGCGCCCTGGTGGTCGACGGTGACCCGCTTCACCGTGAGCGACAGGTTGTTGTAGCCCGGCCGCTCGCCGTTGCGCGGGCTCGCGACCGAATACTGCCGGGCGAAATGGGGTTTGCCCTGGGCGTCCAGGCCGGGCGCGAGGACGCCGATCGACTGGCCTTCCAGGACCGGGAAGGGCATGGTCCCGAGATCGAGCACGATATGGTGGGTTTCGCTCTCGCGCCCCGCCTCGGTGATCCGCACATTGCCGACCACGGTGGCCTCGGTCGGCGCATTGGGGGGATAGAGGTTGGTGTAGGCATGGGCCGCCGACCAGGGCGGCAGGCTCGCCCCGTACTGGGAGGCGACGATACGCTGCTCGCCCGGCTCGGCCGCCGGAACGGGGGTCGCCCGCGGCCCGGGCGACAGCGCCGCCTCGTCGGCCGGCGCGATCTCGTCGAGCGCCACCTGCGCCGGGAGTTCGTCCCAGCCGAGCTGTTCCTCGACCGAGTACGCCCGCGAGCGCGGCATCCTGCGCCAGTTGTCGATCGCGCCGGTCGGACATGGCGAAATGCAGTCCAGGCACTGGTTGCATATCGACGGATCGACGACGTAGTTGCGATCGTCGTGGGTGATCGCGCCGATCGTGCAGGTCGCTTCGCAGGTATTGCAGCGAATGCATATCTCGGGATCGATCAGATGCTGATCGATGAGCTGCGACTCGATGAGCTCCTGGATGGCTGCCATGGCTGCGGCTTCAGTTGAAGCGGACGTACTCGAAGTCGATCGGCTGGCGATTGATGCCGATGACGGGCGGCGCGATCCAGTTGGCGAACTTGCCCGGCTCGACCACCCGGCCCATCAGCGAGGCCACGAACGCGCGATCCTCGTCGCTCGCCAGCCACCGGTTCTCGTTCTCGCGCCATTGTGCCTCGCTCACCACCTCACCCTTCGGGGAGACCCGCAGGCCCGAAAGGCCACCGATGCGGCGGTTGAAGGCCTTGTGCGGCACTTCGAGCCGGAAGGGCTGGCCGGATTTCTCGATCACCTTGTTCCAGCGCGACACGCCACCGATCGAATCCTTGATGAAATCGTCGCGCAGGACCTCGTTGAGCGCATTGAGCATCGGCACTTCCTTCTCGACCAGGCCGCCGTCGACCACCTCGAGCACCCGGTAGGTATCGCCCTTGAGGAGATGATCGTCGGCGCGCTTGCCTTCCTCGAAGCGACCCTTGAGTCCGGTGCTGTAGAAGGTCGCGGCATTGCTCGACTGGTCGGCGCCGAAGAGGTCGATGGTCACCGAGAAATGGAAGTTCAGGTAGCGCTGGATGGTCGGCAGGTCGATCACGCCGGCCGCGCGCAGCTTCGCCGGATCGTCGGTGCCGAGTTCGTTCATCACCTCGCAGGTGCGCTGGATCACGCGCGAGACGCCGGATTCGCCCACGAACATGTGGTGCGCCTCCTCGGTCAGCATGAAGCGGGTGGTGCGCGCGAGCGGGTCGAAGCCGGATTCGGCCAGCGCGCAAAGCTGGAACTTGCCGTCGCGGTCGGTGAAGTAGGTGAACATGAAGAACGACAGCCAGTCGGGCGTGCGTTCGTTGAAGGCGCCGAGGATCCGCGGGTTGTCCTCGTCGCCCGAACGGCGCTCGAGCAGCGCCTCGGCTTCCTCGCGGCCATCGCGGCCGAAGTAGCGGTGCAGCAGGTAGACCATCGCCCAGAGATGGCGGCCCTCCTCGACGTTGACCTGGAAGAGGTTGCGCAGGTCGTACATGCTCGGCGCCGTGAGCCCGAGATGGCGCTGCTGCTCGACCGAAGCCGGCTCGGTATCGCCCTGGGTGACGATGATCCGGCGCAGGTTCGCGCGGTGCTCGCCCGGCACGCTCTGCCAGGCCGGCTCGCCGAGGTGGTCGCCGAAATGGATCCGCCTGCCCTCCTCGGCCGGGTTGAGGAAGATCCCCCAGCGATAGTCCGGCATCTTCACGTAGCCGAACTGCGCCCAGCCCTTGGGATCGACGCTGATCGCGGTGCGCAGGTAGACATCGAAGCCGTGCGAGCCCTCGGGCCCCATGTCGCCCCACCATTCGAGAAAATTCGGCTGCCACTGCTCGAGGGCCCGCTGCAGGGTCCGGTCACCGGCGAGGTCGACGTTGTTGGGGATCCTTTCGCTGTAGTTGATCGAGCTCATGTGTGTCTCCTGGATCGGGGCTGTCGCCCGCCGGCCGGGCGGGCGGATGGTGATGTCAGACGCGGCGGCGATCGAGGCGCGCCTTCTCGCCGGTACCGTACACCTTCAGGGCGCCGGCCTCGCCCACCGCATTGGGACGACTGAAGATCCAGTTCTGCCAGGCGGAAAGCCGGCCGAAAATGCGGGTCTCCATGGTCTCGACGGAGGAAAAGCGCAGGTTCGCCTCGAGCGCGGTGAGGGCATCGGGCGACATCGCCGCCCGCTCCTCGATTGCAATGCGGATCTCGTCGTCCCAGTCGAGCGCATCGGCGGCGACCGTCACCAGGCCGGCGTCCTGCGCCTGCGCGGCATCGAGCGCGACCCCGGCCCGTTCGCGCAGCGCATCCAGCACGCCGGCATCGTCGTGGAAGCGCCGCGCCAGCCGCGACTGGCCGGTGATCATCGGGAACATGCCGAAGTTCGTCGCCGACAGCACCAGCCGCGGCGCCCGCCCGGGCTCCTCGGGCAGGTCGAGCATGTAGCTGCGATCGGCGGCGAAGGCGAGTTCGGCGAGCAGTCCGGCGAAGCACGAACCGGGCTCGACGAGCGCGAAGATCGAGCGTGAGGAAACATCGAGACGGGCGAAGGTTCGGCGCAGCATGCCGATCGTCTCGCGCACGAACCAGTGCTCGCCGTGGGCCGCGAGCAGCGCGTCGACGGCGAGCACCGCCGCCGCCGGACCTTCGGTGCGCAGCAGCCAGGTGCCGATCTCGACCTCGTTGGTGCGCATCGACAGGATCGCGTCATCGAGCTCACGGGCCATGGCCAGTGGCCACCAGTCGGCGCCGGCCGCCTCGATGGCGGCGATGTCGGCCGGCTGCTCGCCGGCGGGCGCGAGGATGGTGAACTCGGCGCTGCGCTGCTGGCGATCGATCGTCACTCGAACATGGCGGTAGACCAGGGCATCGGCTTCGTCGCGACGCGCCAGCGGCGCGAGCGACACGCCCCGCGCCTGCGCCGGGCGCTCGCTCGTCGCCGCCAGGGCGCGGGCGCGCTCGGCCACCGCCTGCTCGAAGACGCCGGGCCTGGCAAGCGCATCGACCAGGCCCCAGTCGAGCGCGCGCTGGCCCCGCACGCCTTCGGCGGTGGTGCAGAACAGGTCGGCGAGATCGTGGCGCACACGGCGCTTGTCGGTCACGCGCGTGAGCCCGCCGGTGCCCGGCAGCACGCCGAGCAGCGGCACCTCGGGCAGCGACACCGACGAGGAACGGTCGTCGATCAGGAGGATCTCGTCACAGGCGAGCGCGAGTTCATAGCCGCCACCGGCGCAGGCGCCGTTCAGGGCGGCGAGGAAGCGCAGGCCGGAATGACGGCTGGAATCCTCGATTCCGTTGCGGGTCTCGTTGGTGAACTTGCAGAAGTTCACCTTCCAGGCGTGGCTGGAGCTGCCCAGCATGAAGATGTTCGCACCCGAGCAGAACATGCGCTCGCGCAGGCTGGTCATGACCACGCAGCGGACCTCGGGATGCTCGAAGCGGATGCGGTCGAGCGCATCGCGCAGTTCGATGTCGACGCCGAGGTCGTAGCTGTTCAGCTTGAGGCGGTAGCCGGGCCGCAGGCCGCCGTCCTCGTCGACATCCAGCCCGAGGGTGGCGATCGGGCCCTCGACGGCGAGTCGCCAGTGGCGATAGCGGCCCGGCTCGGTCCGGTAGTCGACCTTGTCGGACCGGGCGACTTCCGGCCGGACAGCGGCTTCTGGACTTGCGGACATGGATGTCTCCGTTATTGCAATATACTGCGTATCGAGGCCAGAAAATGCAGCATAATTCCTGCTTCCAGGCATGTCAAGACCGCCCCCGTGCGCCCCATGGCAGCGACTTCAGAGGCCGAGCTTGGCCCGCAGGCGCCGCGCCAGGGCGCGATACGCCGCATCGAGCGCGGCGCCACTGGTGTTGAAGCTCATGTCGGCCTTCGCATAGAAGGGCGTACGCCCCGCGAGGATGCGGCGCAGGTCGTCCATGGCCTCGCGGCTGGCGGCCATCGGCCGCAGGTCGCCCTGGGCGGTGACCCGCTGCATGTGATCCTCGGGATCGGCCTGGAGCCAGACCGTGAAGCAATGGGCCAGCAGCAGGTTGAAGTTGGCGGGATCGGAAACCAGGCCGCCGGGCGTTGCGATCACCGCCTCCGGATAGAGCTGGATCGACTCCTCGAGCGCCCGCAGTTCGTAGCGCCGATAGGCGCTGGTTCCGTAGAGCGCATGGATCTCCCCGATCGAGCAGCCGGCGAACTTCTCGATTTCGGCCGACAGCTCGACGAAGGGATAGCCCAGCTCGGCGGCAAGCCGCCGCCCCAGCGCGGTCTTGCCCGCGCCGCGCAGCCCGATCAGGGCGATGCGGCCGGTACGATCGGGCGATTCGCCGCCCGTGCCGAACAGGCGCCCGAGCGCGATCCTCGCCTGGCGCAGTTCCGGCTCGGTGCGGCCTTCGAGAAGCTCGCGAATCAGCAGCCATTCGGGCGAGGACGTCGTGATGTCGCCGACCAGTTCGGCCAGCGTGCACTCGAGCGCCCGGGCAACCTGGATGAGCACCAGGATCGAGGCGTTGCCGGTTCCGTATTCCAGATTGGCGAGATGGCGTTCGGAGACGCCGGCGGCGACCGATACCGCCCGGCGCGTCAGCCCGCGCCGCGCCCGCAGGCTGCGGACCCGATCGCCGAGGGCGCACAGGAACAGGCTGCGATCGCCGTTGTCGGCGCGGCCCGCCAGGGCCGCCGGATCGGCGCCATCGGCGCCATCGGCCGGATCCCGGCGGTCCGCCGGTTCCGCGTTACGGCCGGCCTGCGCGCGTTGTCTTTCCACCGGACCATCCCCGCGAGCGAAATCTCGGATAACCGAAAAAGTGCAATATAGTGCTTGACTGCTATAGGCCCCCGCCGTATCGTGCTTTCGTCAGCGGTTCGTTGGAAGAATATTTCCGGTTTGAACAATACTGCACAAACCGGGCCGCTTCAAGAGTTCCCTCGGGAGGCAGCGGTGAACGCAAATACGGGCCCCGGCGCGGCTGGCGAACCCTTCAATTATGCCGAGTACCTGTTCGCGACCAATGCCGGCCGGGCGGACCGGGTCGCCTACGTCGACGACCGCGGCAGCCTCAGCCACGGCGGTCTCGCCCAGCGGGCGCAGCGCCTGGCCGGCGCATTGCTGGCGGCCGGCCTGCGGCGCGAGGAGCGCGTCCTGCTGCTCGCCCACGACAGCAACGACTGGCCGGTGAGCTTTCTCGGCGCGATGTACGCCGGCATCGTGCCGGTCGCGCTCAACACCCTGCTCTCGGCGGACGACTACGCCTACGTGCTCGCCCACAGCGGCGCACGCGCGGCGATCGTCTCGGCGCCCCTGCTGCCGATGCTCGAGCAGGCCATGGCGCGCCGAGCGCATGCGATCGACACCATCGTGGTCAGCGGCGCCGACGAACCGGAACCGGTGCCCGGCCTCGCCGGCGGCACCCATGGCTTCGAAGCCTTCCTGGCCGCCGGCACGGCGCCGGGCGGGCCCGCGCCCACCTGCGGCGACAGCATCGGGTTCTGGCTCTATTCCTCGGGCTCGACCGGCAAGCCCAAGGGCACGGTCCATGCCCATGCCAGCCCCTGGTGGACCTCCGAGCTCTACGGCAAGCCGGTGCTGGGCGTGCGCGAGGACGACGTCTGCTTCTCCGCCGCCAAGCTCTTCTTCGCCTATGGCCTGGGCAACGCGCTCTTCTTTCCGCTCGCGGCCGGGGCGAGCACGGTGCTGATGGCCGAGCGCCCAACGCCGGAAGCCGTTTTCCGGCGCTGGGTCGAGCAACGCCCGACGCTGTTCTTCGGTGCGCCGACCGGCTATGCCGGCATGCTGGCCGCGCCGGGCCTGCCGGAGCGCGAACAGGTCGCCCTGCGACTGTGCTCATCGGCCGGCGAAGCCCTGCCCGCGGAAATCGGCGAGCGTTTCGCGCGCCGCTTCGGCTGCGAGGTCCTCGACGGCATCGGCTCGACCGAGATGCTCCACGTCTTCCTGTCGAACCGCCCCGGCGACGTGCGCTACGGCACCACCGGCCGCCCGGTGCCGGGCTACGACATCGACCTGCGCGACGAGCGCGGCCGCCCGGTGCCCGATGGCGAAGTCGGCGACCTCTACATCCGCGGTCCGAGTTCGGCGCTGATGTACTGGGAGAACCGCGACAAGACCCGCGAGACCTTCATCGGCGCCTGGACGCGCAGCGGCGACAAGTACTCGCGCGACGCCGACGGCTACTACACCTATGCCGGGCGCAGCGACGACATGCTCAAGGTGAGCGGCCAGTACGTCTCGCCCTTCGAGGTCGAGGCGACGCTGGTGCAGCACGAGGCGGTGCTCGAGGCGGCGGTGATCGGCATCGAGGACGCCAACGGGCTGACCCGCACGAAAGCCTTCGTCGTCCTCAAGTCGGGCCGGGCCGGCGACGACGAGCTGGCCGCCGAGCTGCAGGCGTTCATCAAGCAGCGGCTGGCGCCGCACAAGTATCCGCGACATGTCGAGTTCATCGCCGAGCTGCCCAAGACGGCGACCGGCAAGATCCAGCGCTTCAGGCTGCGGGAGCTCGAACGGGAGCGCGAGGCACATTGAGGACTGCAATACCGGGGAACGACACCCACGGGTTCCGCCACGGGGCCGGCTAGCTCCGGCAGAATCACGACTCATCGCCACGAGGAGATCCGCATGATCCGCAGCACCTTCCGACTTGCCGTCGGCGCCGCCGCAATCGCCCTTCTGCCCGGCCTCGCCCATGCCCAGGACAAGCTCCGGGTCGGGCTGATGCTCCCGTATTCCGGCACCTACGCCCAGCTCGGCGAGGCGATCGAGAACGGCTTCCGGCTGTTCGTCGAGGAGAACGGCGGCAAGCTCGGCGGCCGCGAGATCGAGTATTTCAAGCTCGACGATGAATCCTCGCCGCCCAAGGCGGCCGACAACATGAACCGGCTGGTCAAGCGCGACAACGTCGACGTGGTGGTGGGCACGGTCCACTCCGGCGTCGCGATGGGCATGGCCAAGATCGCCAAGCAGACCGGCACCCTGATGATCAACCCGAACGCCGGCGCCGATGCGGTCACCGGGCCGATGTGCGCGAAGAACATCTTCCGCAGTTCCTTCTCGAACTGGCAGCCGGGCTATGCGACCGGCGAGGCGCTCGCGAAGACGGGCCTCGAGAACGTCGTCACGATCACCTGGAAGTACGCCGCCGGCGCCGAATCGGTGGGCGGCTTCACCGAAGCCTTCGAGAAGGGCGGCGGCAAGGTGGTCCGCGACCTGACGGTGCCCTTCCCGAACGTCGAGTTCCAGGCCCTGCTCACCGAGATCGCCTCGCTCAAGCCCGATGCGGTCTACACCTTCTTCGCCGGCGGCGGCGCGGTGAAGTTCGTCAGGGACTACAAGGCCGCCGGCCTCGATTCGATCCCGCTCTACGGCGCCGGCTTCCTCACCGAGGGCACCACCAAGGCGCAGGGCGAAGCGGCCGAGGGCGTGATCACCGCGATGCACTATGCCGACAATCTCGACAACGAGAAGGACAAGGCCTTCCGGCTCGCCTATGCCAAGTCCTACAAGCTGCAGCCCGATGTCTATGCGGTGCAGGGCTACGATGCGGCGCAGATCCTCGCGACGGGACTGGCCGCGACCAATGGCGACGCGAAGCAGATCGACGCCTTCCGGGAGGCGGTTCTCGCGGCGAAGTTCGACAGCCCGCGCGGCAGCTTCACGATGTCCGAATCGCACAACCCGGTGCAGGACTTCTATCTGCGCAAGGTGACCGACGGCGAGAACGCCGTGGTCGGGATGGCCTCCGAGGCGCTGGCCGATCCGGGGCGTGGCTGCAACATGTAAGGCGAGGCCGACCGCCCTGCAATGGATCTCGCCACTTTCCTGGTCCAGTGCCTGAACTCGATCCAGTTCGGCCTGCTGCTGTTCCTCGTCGCGTCGGGACTGACCCTGATCTTCGGGATCATGGGCATCATCAACCTGGCGCACGGCAGCTTCTACATGATCGGCGCCTACATGGCCTATGGCCTGGCGCCGGTCGTGGCCGGATCGGTGGGCGGCGGTTTCTTCACCACCCTCGCCTTCGGGCTGCTCCTGTCCGTGGTGGTCGGCTACCTGCTGGAATGGGCCTTCTTCAGCTATCTCTATGATCGCGAGCACCTGCAGCAGGTGCTGATGACCTACGGCCTGATCCTGGTCTTCGATGAACTGCGCAGCATCGTCGTCGGCGACGACGTCCACGGCGTGGCGCCGCCGGCCTGGCTGGCCGGCAGCATCCCGCTGGGCGAGCTGATGAGCTATCCGGTGTACCGGCTCTTCATCTCGGCGGTATGCATCGCGCTCGCGATCGGGATGTACTTCGTCTTCACCCGGACCCGCCTGGGCATGATGATCCGGGCCGGCAGCAGCAACCGGGAGATGGTCCAGTCGCTGGGCATCGACATCAAGATCCTCTATCGCTTCGTGTTCGCCGCCGGCGTCGCGCTCGCGGCGCTGGCCGGCATGATCGCCGCGCCGGTCTCCAGCGTGTATCCGGGCATGGGCGACCAGGTGCTGATCATCTGCTTCGTGGTGGTGGTGATCGGCGGCATCGGCTCGGTGCGCGGCGCCCTGCTCGCGGCCCTGCTGATCGGCGCGGTCGACACCTTCGGCAAGGTGCTGCTGCCCGGCGCCGCCGGCGTGCTGATCTACGTGCTGATGGCGGCGATCCTGCTGTGGAAGCCCGCCGGGCTGTTCCGGGCCGGCTGATGACGACATCGCGCCCGGCCATCGTCCTGTGCCTTGCGGCGGTCGCCGGGCTCGCCCTCTATCCCCTGTTCGCGTCCGACTTCGGGGTCGACCTCACCACCAAGATCCTGATCTACGCGATCCTCGCGCTCTCGCTCGAACTGCTCGTGGGCCAGACCGGGCTCGTCTGCTTCGGGCAGGCGGCCTTCTTCGGCATCGCCGCCTACGCCACCGTGCGCTTCTCGCCGGAGTACGCCGCGGCCGCCGTCTGGTGGCTGCTGCCGGCCGCCGTCGCGGCCGCGGCCCTTTTCGCGCTCCTGATGGGCGCGCTGTCGCTGCGCACCCGCGGGGTGTACTTCATCATGGTCACCCTCGCTTTCTCGCAGATGGCCTACTACGTCATCCACGACACGCCGGTCGGGGGCGGCACCGACGGCATCTATCTCAATGTCCTGCCCAGCGTGCCGATCGGCCCGACGCAGCTGCTCGACCTGGGCGATCCCCTGCAGTTCTACTATGTCGCGCTCGGCGCCGTGGTGGCCTGCTTCGGCCTGCTCGCCCTGGTGCTGCGCTCGCGCTTCGGACGCGCGCTGGCCGGGATGCGCGCCAACGAGCAGCGGATGCGGGCCACCGGCTTCCCGACCTACCCGTACCAGCTGGCTGCCTTCGTGCTGTCGGGGGCGATCGCCGGCGTCGCCGGCTTCCTGTTCGCCGTCAAGGACGGCTTCGTCAATCCCGAACTGCTGTCCTGGCACCTCTCGGGGGCGGCGCTGGTCATGATCATCCTCGGCGGGCTCGGCCATCTGCGCGGTGCGGTGCTCGGCGCCTTCGCGCTCAGCCTGCTCGAGGAACTCTTCCAGTCGCGCGAACTGGTGGGCGGCTTCGCGGACCACTGGCATCTCGGCCTGGGCGCCTCGATCATCGCCTGCGTCGCCTTCCTGCCGCGCGGCCTGATCGGGCTGCCGCAAATGCTGCGCGCCCGCCCGGGCGGGGATTCCCGGTGAGCGCCGGCGAGATCCTGCTCGCCGGTCGCGGCATCCGTCGCGTCTGGGGCGGACTCGTCGCCCTGGACGAGGTATCGATCGAGGTTCGCCGCGGCGAGGTCCATGCCCTGATCGGCACCAATGGCGCCGGCAAGTCGACGCTGGTGAACATCCTCGCCGGCGAGATTCCGCCCACCGCCGGACGGGTCGAACTCCTCGGTCGCGATGTCGGCGCCTGGTCGCAGCCGCGCCGCGCCCGCGCGGGCCTGGCCCGCAGCTACCAGCGCACGACCATCTTTCCCGAGTTCAGCGTGCTCGAGAACTGCCGCCTCTGCGCCCAGGCGAAGCATCCACGCCCCTGGGCGTTCTGGTCGGCAGCGGCCCGCTGCGAGACCAGCCTGGACGCGGCCAGGCGCGCCGCCGTCCGGGTCGGTCTGGGCGACGATCTCCACCGCAAGGCGGGCCTGCTCTCGCACGGCGGGCGCCGCCAGCTCGAGATCGGCATGTGCCTGGCGACCCGGCCCCGGGTGCTGCTGCTCGACGAACCGCTCGCCGGCATGGGCGCCGAGGAAACCGAGAGGATGCTGGCGCTCATCGAGGAACTGCGCCCCGACCATGGGATCCTGCTGGTCGAGCACGACATGGATGCGGTCTTCCGGATCGCCGACCGGATCACGGTGATGGTCAACGGCCAGGTGATCGCCTCGGACCTGCCGGGCGCGATCCGCAACGATCCCGACGTCCAGGCCGCCTATCTCGGGGAGCCGGCGTGAGCGCGTCGCCGCCCGGAGTCTTTCTCGAAGCCAGCGACATCCACGCCTGGTACGGCAGCAGCCATGTGCTGCACGGTATCGACCTGCGCATCGAGCGCGGCCGCACCGTCGGCCTGCTCGGGCGCAACGGCATGGGCAAGTCGACCCTGATCCGCAGCCTGCTCGGCCATGTCACCCAGCGCTCGGGTCGCATCGTGGTCGGCGGACGCGATCTCTCCCGCGCCCGCCCCCACCAGCTTGCCCGCTGCGGCGTCGGCTATGTGCCCGAGGGCCGCGGCGTCTTCCCCAATCTGTCGGTGCGCGAGAACCTCGTCATGGCGGCCCGGCCCGGTATCGACGGCCGGCGCGACTGGCCGCTCGAACGGATCCTCGAGACCTTTCCGCGGCTTGCCGAGCGCATCGACCATCCCGGCGCGCAACTGTCCGGCGGCGAGCAGCAGATGCTGTCGATCGGCCGGGCGCTGATGACCCATCCCGAGCTGATCATCCTCGACGAAGCGACCGAGGGCCTCGCGCCGCTGGTGGTGCAGGAGATCTGGCGGGTGATCGAGGCGATCCGCGCCGACGGCATCGCCGCCCTGATCGTCGACCGCGACTATCGCCGCGTTGCCACCCATGCGGATTCGCTGGTGGTGCTGCGCAAGGGCCAGGTTGCGCTCGCCGGTCCGGCGGGCGAACTCATGCGGTCCACCGAACTGGCCGAACTGCTCGGCGTCTGAATGCCCGGCCAGGCGGCGGCAGCGATCGTGCCCACGAAAGCGGCACCGAACGGACCCGCGGAACCCACCGGAAGCTGCTCATGCACCGCACCCCATGATAGGCTACTGCGCTTTCGGAACAAGGCAACCGAGACCCCCAGCAACCCCAGACCCGAGGTCCATCATGCCCGCCTTCGTCCCCGCGGCTGCCCGGACGCTGAGCATCCTCGAGGCGTTCGCGCGCGAGCAGCGCGAGCTCAGCAATTCCGAGGTCGCCGCGCTGCTCGACATCGCCGACAGCAGCAGTTCGGATCTGCTCCACACGCTCCACGAACTCGGCTATGTCATGCGCACCGCGCGTAGCCGCCGCTTCTATCCCACGCAACGCCTCATCTCGGTGGCGCGCGCCATTGCCGAGCATGATCCGGTCGACATCGCGATCCGCGAAGCGATCGAACTGCTCAGCCGACGCACCGGCGAAACGGCGCTCTGCGGGCGGCTCGACGGGCACAAGGTGAACGTGGTCGGCATCCAGGAAGGCAGCTACGCCCTGCGCTACATCCAGCGCACCGGCACGCGCGTAGCCGTGCACCTGTCGTCCCTCGGTCGTGCCCTGCTCGCCATCCTGCCCGAGGACGAAGCCATGAGCCTGCTCGACGGGCGACTGCTGCGCAGCGTCACCACCTCGGAGTCGGGCGACATCGACATCCTGCGCACGAAGATCGCCCAGGCGCGTACCGACGGCTATGCATGGGTCGATGGCGAAGGGATGCCCGGCGTCGCCGGCATCTCGGTGGCGGGCATGATCGGCCCCGAGCCGATCGCGATCGCGCTGGCGGGGCCCGCGGAACGCTTCCGCGCCCATCGGGAAGAGTATTGCCGCCAGCTGCTCGAGATCCGCAGCCTGGTCTTCGGTCCCGAATCGCCGGGCGTACGCTCACGCAAGCCGCGTCGGCGCCGGCATCTCGTTCGCGTCGCCTGATCCGCCGCCGCCGGGGCGCGCGGCGCTCCACCCTGCCAAAATCGTAAGCCTGACTTACAATCAGGCATGCATATCAATACGGATCCGGGCAGCGTCGATGGCCTGCGGGTGAATCCCGACGGCTTCGGCTTCCTGCTCGCCGACGTCGCCCGGCTGATGCGCCGCCGCTTCCGGGCGGGCATGGCGACCGAACCCCTCTGTCCGGCGCTGACGCCCGCCCAGTCGCGTGCGCTGACCTGGATCTGGCGTCACGAGGGCGCGCACCAGCGGGCGATCGCCGACCTGCTCGACATCCAGCCCATGACCCTGGCTCGCCTCGTCGACCAGCTCGCCGAGCTCGGCCTCGTCGAGCGGCGGCCCGACCCGGCGGACCGGCGCGCCTGGCGTCTCTACCTGACCGGGTCAGCGAGCCCGCGGCTGCATGCGATCCGCCGCACCGGCGCCAGTACGCGCAGCACCGCCCTGCGGGGCTTCGAACCCGACGAAGCCGAGCAACTCATGGCGATGCTGCATCGGGTGCGCGCAAACCTCGCGGACGATATCGATCACGACCACGACACCGGGGAGGACGACAGATCATGAAGGCTGCGGTAGTCACGGCAAGAGGCCTCGAGGTCCGCGATGTCGACGTTCCGGTCGCCGGGCCCGAGGAGGTGCTGGTCCGGGTGCGGGCGAGCGGCCTGAATCGCGCCGATCTCGGCATGCGGGCCGGGCATGCGCACGGCTCGAGCGGTGGCGTCGGCACCGTCCTCGGGCTCGAGTGCGCGGGCGAGGTGGTCGCCACCGGCCTCGGAATCGACGACCTGGCGCTGGGCGACCGGGTGATGTGCTCGGTGCGCGGCGGCCATGCCGAGTACGCGCTCGCGCATCGCGGCCGGGTCCATCGCATCCCCGCGAACATGAGCTTCGCGGAGGCCGCCTGCTATCCGGTCGCACTGCAGACCATGCACGATGCGGTCGTGGTGCGCGGGCGCCTCGCGCCGGGCGAATCGGTGCTGGTCCAGGGCGCTTCCTCCGGCGTCGGGCTCATGGCGCTGCAGATCGCGCGCCGCTTCGGCGCGAAGCAGGTCATCGGCAGCTCCGGCAACGATGCCCGCCGCAAGCGCCTGCACGAATTCGGCGCCGACGCCAGCATCGACACCCGTGATCCCGACTGGCCCGAGGAGGTGCTGCGCCTGACCGACGGACGCGGCGTCGACCTGGTGGTCGACCAGCTTGCCGGGCCCTATGCCAACGGCAATCTGCGCGCGACGGCGGTGCTCGGGCGAATCGTCAACGTCGGGCGGCTGGCCGGCATGCACGCCGACTTCGACTTCGACCTGCACGCCCTGCGCCGCATCGAATACATCGGCGTCACCTTCCGTACCCGCAGCGTCGCCGAGGTGAACGAGATCAATCGCCTGATGATCGCCAACCTCGGGGCGGCGCTGGCCGCCGGGGAACTGCGCCTGCCGATCGATCGCCGCTTCCCGCTCGACCAGGCCGATGCCGCCCTCGACCACATGCAGGCGAACGCCCATTTCGGCAAGCTGGTGCTGGAGGTCGGCTGAGGACCCGATGAGCACTTTCTCCGGTTCCGCCGAGCCGGCGCTGCGCGATCCCGCCGTCGCGGCGCCCGCGCTGTGGCTGGTCGCCGCGATGCCCGCGCTCGCGATCTTCGCCTCGCTGGTCTACATGCCCTCGATCGAGGCGATGGCGATGGATTTCGCCGTCGGCACCGAGGCGATCCAGCATACCGTCACCATCTATCTCGCGTCGCTGTCGGCTTGCGCACTGCTGGTCGGCCCGCTCAGCGATCGCTATGGCCGGCGACTGATCTCGATGCTGGCCATGACGATCTTCGCGATCGGCAGCCTGCTCGCACTGGCCTCGGACAGCATCGGCTGGCTGATGGCGGCCCGTTTCCTGCAAGGGATGGGCGCGAGCGGCGGCATCGTCCTGCCCCGCTCGATGGTGCGCGACGCGCTCCATGATCGCCATGCCGCCCGGGCGAGCGCCACGATCGCGATGTCGATCTCGGTGGTGCCGATGGTGACTCCGCTGATCGGCGGCCATATCCAGGACATCGCCGGCTGGCGCGCCAACTTCGCGATCGTGGCGGTGCTGGCGGTCGCGCTGTGGATCGCCGCCTGGCAGCGCCTTCACGAAACCCTGCCCCCGGCCCGGCGCTTCGTCGACGGCGCCCGCGCGATGCTGCTCGGCTATGTGTCGCTGTTCGCCAACCGGCAGTTCATGGTCCACGCCCTGCCGATCGCGCTGGGCGCGGTCGCCATCTTCTCGTACCAGACCGAGGCGCCGGTGCTGCTCATCGCCGACCTGAAGGTGCCGCCCACCGAATACGGCTACTACGCCGCCATGCCGGCCATGGGCTTCTTCCTCGGCACCTCGATGACGCGGCGCTACGCCTTGTCGGTCAGCCGCGCCCGGCTGATCGAGATCGGCTGCGGCCTGTATGTGCTCGCCGGCCTGGCGATGGCGCTGTTGGCCATCGTGTTCGGGCCGAACCCCTGGCTGATCGCGCTGCCGATGGTGGTGTTCGGCGCGGGCAACGGGCTCGTGATGCCCAACGCCAACATCGGCGGCCTCGGCGCGGCGCCCCTGCTGGTCGGCTGCGCTTCGGCCCTGTCCAGTTCCCTGCGCATGGGCTCGGGATCGCTGGGCAGCAGCCTCGTCACCCACCTCCCGGCAGGCTCGGCCACCGCGCTCGGCCTGCTGGTCGCGGGCACGGGCGCCGCCGCGCTCGCATCCTGGTTCGCACTCGGCCGCGGCCGACCTGGGATACAGTGATCACCGGGCGATGAGCGCCCGAGCAGAACAGACACCCGGAGGAGCCATGGATATCAAGGGCAGGATTGCCGTCGTCACCGGAGCCGCCAGCGGCATCGGACGCGCCACCGCGCTGAAGTTCGCCGCCGAGGGCGCGGCCGGCGTCGTCGTGGCCGACCTGAACGAAACCGAGCTCGACAAGGTCGCCGCACAGACCGGCGGGCTCGCGGTACGCTGCGATGTCGGTCGCGAGGACGAGATCCAGCGACTCGTCGACGCCGCCCACCAGCGCTACGGACGCATCGACGTGTTCTTCTCGAACGCGGGCATCCTCGGCGGCGGCGGACCCGAGGCGCCGGACGAGCTCTGGGACGCCATGTGGCGCATCCACCTGATGGCGCATGTGTGGGCGGCGCGCGCCGTCGTCGAGCCGATGATCGCCGCCGGCGGCGGCCAGTTCATCATCACGGCTTCGGCGGCGGGCCTGCTGAACATCATCGAGTCGGCCCCCTACGGCGTCACCAAGCACGCCGCGGTGGCCTTCGCCGAATGGCTGTCGATCGCCTACGGTCGTCGCGGGCTCGATGTCGCCTGCCTGTGCCCGCAGGCGGTGCGCACCGGCATGGTCCCGGGCGATGGCGGCTCGGCCGGCGGCGACGGCATCCTGAGCGCCGAGCAGGTTGCCGAGGATGTTCTCGAGGCGATGCGCGAGAGTCGTTTCCTGGTGCTGCCGCATCCCCAGGTGCTCGACTACATGCGCGCCAAGACCCGCGACTACGATCGCTGGCTCGGCGGCATGCAGAAGATGTTCATGAAGGCCAATCCGCAGTGAAGCGCGATCAGTCGTCGTAGTCGACATCCGTGATCCGGCCGGTCCGGGCATCGATCTCGAGTTCGACCTTGCGACCCCGGCGGTCGATCGCTTCGACCTCGTACTCGTCGTCATCGTCGAGCTCGATCTCCTTGATGCGGGTGTAGCCCGCGGCCGTGAGCTGCTCGTAGATCTGTCCGATGGTCAGGATGCCGCCGCGATCCCAGGAGCTTCTGCCGGGACGGTCGTCCGCGAACGCCGGCGGCACGAGCGCGGCGGCGCCGGCGATGCCGGCGGCAAGGGCAATGACGGCGAAGAGGCTGGATGTACGCATATCGGTTTCACCTGGAGGTTGGATGCGGCCCCTGTCCGGACCGTGGGGAGATTCTGGCAGGGCCCGGCTGAATGAATCCTGAAGCGTTCGTTCAGCTGCGGTTCAGCTTCGCCGCGCTATACAGGCATCGTCGTGGCGATCCGCGTCCCTGCAAGGCTTCCCGGGGAGATCACTTGATCCGCATCCACCATGTCCTGCTGTCGCTGCTGCTGGCGTGCGCAGCCGTCGTCGCATCCGCCGACGACGATCACGACCGCGCCCGCCGCGCGCTGGAGGCGGGCGAGATCATGCCGCTGCACTCGCTGCTCGAGCGCGTCGCCCGCGAGCAGCCGGGCCAGGTCCTCGAGCTCGAGCTCGAGCGCGACGATGGTCGCTGGATCTACGAGCTCAAGCTGCTGCGCCGTGACGGCGTGCTGCTCAAGCTCGATGTCGATGCCCGCAGCGGTGCCGTGCTGCGCAGTCGCAACAAGGATCGGGACGACTGATGCGCCTGCTGGTCGCCGAGGACGAGCCGACCCTCGCGGCCCAGCTGCGCGATGCGCTGGCGGCGGCCGGCTATGTGGTCGACCTGGCCGACAACGGCATCGATGCGCAGCATCTGGGCAACGAGGAATCCTATGATGCGGTCGTCCTCGACCTCGGCCTGCCGGGGCTCGACGGGCTCAGCGTGCTGCAGCGCTGGCGCAGCGACGTTCGCACGATGCCGGTCCTGATCCTGACCGCCCGCGATGCCTGGCACGAGAAGGTGGCCGGCATCGACGCTGGCGCGGACGACTACCTCGCCAAGCCCTTCCACATGGAGGAGCTGCTCGCCCGCCTGCGGGCGCTGATCCGTCGCAGCGCCGGGCGTGCCAGCGCCGAGATCCAGTGTGGCCCGCTGGTGCTCGACACCCGCGTCTCGCGGATCACCGTCGACGGCAACCCCCTGTCGCTCACCAGCCACGAGTTCCGCCTGCTTTCCTACCTGCTGCACCGGCGCGGCGAAGTCGTGTCGCGCACCGAGCTCACCGAGCATCTCTACGCCCAGGATTTCGAACGCGACTCCAACACGATCGAGGTCTTCGTCGCCCGCCTGCGGCGCAAGCTGCCGGCCGGGCTCATCGAGACCGTGCGGGGGCTCGGCTACCGCATCCCCGATTCGCCATGAGCCGGCGCTGGCGTCTGCCCGCCGGCTGGAGCGGCTCGCTGCGGCTGCGACTGCTGATCGGTACGCTCGCCTGGATCATCGCCACCATCGCCATCGCCGGCTGGGGCCTGAGCAGCCTGTTCGGCCAGCATCTCTCGCGCCAGTTCCATGCCGAGCTGGCAACCCATTTCGAGCAGCTCGCCGCCCTGCTCGCCTTCGATGCGCAAGGCCGGCCCAGGGTGCCGGGCGAACTGTCCGACCCGCGCCTGCGCCGCCCCTACAGCGGCCTCTACTGGCAGGTCGACCGCAGCGGCGCCGACGGGACGCAGCTCGCCGTGCTGCGCTCGCGCTCGCTCTGGGACGCGGTGCTCGAGACGCCCGCCGACACGCAGGCCGACGGCAGGCTCCACGGACACCGCATCGAAGGCCCGGACGGCGCCGCGCTGCGCATGATCGAAAGAGTGATCCACCCGGCCGAGCATCCGCACCAGGGCTGGCGACTGGTCGTGGCCGCCGACGAAGCCCTCCTGACCGAGCCGCTGGCGCGCTTCAACACCCAGTTGCTGCTCGCGCTCGCCATCCTCGCCTTCGGCCTGTCGATCGCCGCCGTGATGCAGGTGCTGGTCGGGCTGCACCCGCTCGCCAGGCTCCAGCGGGCGCTGGGCCAGGTCCGCGACGGCACCGCCCCCGTCGTCGCGGGACACTTCCCCTCCGAGGTCCAGCCACTGGTCGACGACTTCAACGATGTGCTCGCGCGCAATGCCGAGGTCGTCGCTCGCGCCCGGACCCAGGCCGGCAACCTCGGCCATGCGGTCAAGACGCCGCTCACCGTCATCGCCAATGCCGCCGCCGGCGAACATTCCCCGTTCGCGGTCCTGGTGCGCGAGCAGGTCGCGATGGCGCGCAGCCAGGTCGACCGGCATCTCGCCCGCGCGCGCGCCGCCGCCGCGGTCGCGACACCGGGCGTGCGCACCCCGGTCGGGCCGGCGCTGGCCGGCCTGCTGCGGGTGATGAGCCGGGTCCATGCCGAACGCGGTCTGCAACTGCAGGTCTTGCCCGGCCCGGAGGACCTGGTCTTCCAGGGAGAGGCCCAGGATCTCCAGGAGATGATCGGCAACCTGCTGGACAATGCCTGCAAATGGGCCGGCTCGCGGGTCGATGTCCGCGCCGCGCGCGATGGCGCCGAACTGCGGATCGTCGTCGATGACGACGGCCCCGGCCTTCCCGAGGCCGCCCGGGCCGCGGTGCTCGACCGGGGCGTTCGTACCGACGAGCGCACGCCGGGCACCGGCCTGGGCCTGGCGATCGTGCGGGATCTTGCGCAGCTCTACGGTGGCGACATCAGCCTGGAAGAGGCTCCGACCGGCGGCCTGCGGGCGGTCCTGCGCCTGCCCGCCGCCACCCCGACGATCGGGCCGGAGTTCGGGCGCCAGTCCTGAAGCTCGGCAAGACTCTTCCCGCAGGCATCGGGATCACCGTCGCGAAGCATCCCCAGCATCGGCTTTCACTCGTGGCGCCGGAGGTCTTCACGACGCCCGAAGCGGGTTCACGACGCGTACGTCGTCATACTGCTGCCCATGGGCCAGGTCTTCGGACCAGAGCAGCGGCGCACCCGAACGCAAGGCAGCAGCGACGATCAGGCTGTCCCAGAAGCTGATTTGCCAGCGCCCTTGCACGTCGAAGCCGGCATCCAGCAGTGCACGATCATTGTCGACGACCTTCCCGACGAGGTAGTCGCGTACCCGTTGCGCGGAATCGGCCGGAGACAGGCCCGCCTTCTTCACCAGATTCACATGCAGTTACTGCAGAACCTGCACGCTGATCGCCGCCTTTCCCGGTTCGAGCCACAGCTGGTCGATCAGCGCCCGTGCCGTGGCATGCCTGGGATCCGGCGAATCGGTGAGCGCGTAGTACAGCAGATTGGTGTCGACGAAAACCTCAACGCTCATGGGCCTGCTCACGGTCGAGCGACCCTTCCCGGACCGGCACCGGCCGCCGCATGGCCTGTCGCGCACGCCGCCGGGCGGGTTCGAAGCCGTCAAGCTCCGCTACGGCACGGGTCACGAGCTCTCCAACCCATGCCGAAACCGATGTCTGCTGATCGACCGCGAGGTGCCTGATCCGCCGCAAGGTCTTTTCGTCGAGGCGCAGGGTGATATTGCCTGCCATTGTCATCGCACTCCGTATTCGGCACATATATAAGTACAGCACTTGAAAAGTGCAATGCTGCCAGTCCATCGAACTAGCGTTCGGTGGCCGCGGACGGCGCAAGACAATCCCGGAACGACGCCGCCAGGTTCCCCATGAGCCGGGGATAAAGCTCCGGGCCGGGCGCCAGGCGGGCGCCGAGCGGATCGAGACGGCCGATCCTGGCGGAGCTGCCCTCGATGACGGCCTCGGCGATCGCCGTCGAGAACTGCGGTTCGATGAAGACGCAGGCAATGCCGTCGGCGGCAATGCGCGTGCGCAGGCGGCGGATGCGCTCGGCGCCCGGGGAAACCTCCGGATTCACGGTCAGCACGCCGACCTGCGCCAGGCCGTAGCGCCGCTCGAAGTACTGGTAGCCGTCGTGAAAGACGACGAAGCGCCGTCCGGCGAGCGGAGCCATCTGCCGTGCGATCTCTGCATCGAGCGTGGCGAGCCGTTCGCGCAGTCGCTCCGCGTTGCGCCGGTAGGTCCCGGCATTGCCCGGATCGATGCCGGCGAGCGCTTCGCCGATCCGGCCCGCCAGTCCTCGTGCATTGGCGGGATCGAGCCAGATGTGCATGTCGATGGCGGCCGCGCCGTCGCCATGCCCATGGGAATGATCATGCCCATGATCATGGGCATGGTCGTCACGCAGCGGCAGCAGGCGCAGCCCCTCGGTATCGACGAGCCGCAGAACCTCGCCTCGCCGCACGAGGCTCGCGATCGGCCGCTCGAGGAAATTCTCGAGCCCGGGTCCCACCCACACCACCAAGCCGGCCGACTCGATGGCGCGGGCATCCGAAGGCCGCAGGGCATGGGAATGCGGCGAACTGCTGCCCGGCACGAGCAGGTGGGGTTCGCCGACGCCATCCATCACGGCCGCCACCAGCGAATGCACCGGCGCGATCGAGGCAACCACCGTCGGCGCCGCCGCCACGGGACCGAAGGCCAGTGCGGCAAGCAGTGCGGACAGGGCGCGCGCCCGGCGAATGATCGGCATCGGTGATATCGGCAAAGAACGTTAATATATTACATTCGATCTCGAGCCATCCCCAGCCAAGTGAAGCTCCCCTCCCCTGGTCAGTCCACCGACACCCTGGTCGCCCTTGCGGGGGTCGGCATCGCGCGCGCCGGACGCTGGCTGGTGCGCGATGTCGACCTCCAGGTCGGCCGCGGCGAGATCGTGACCCTGATCGGGCCCAATGGATCGGGCAAGTCGACGGTGGCCAAGGCGGCGATCGGGATCCATGCGCCCGACGAGGGCCGGGTGCTGCGCGCCGCCGCCCTGCGGGTCGGCTACGTGCCGCAGCGCATGGCGATCGCCCCGACCCTGCCGCTGACGGTCGAGCGCCTGCTCGGCCTGACCGGGCGGCTGTCGCCGGCCGAAGGCCGCGCCGCCCTCGAGCTGGTCGGCATACCGCATCTCGCGCGCGCCGAGGTCCACCGGCTCTCGGGCGGCGAGTTCCAGCGCGCCCTCCTGGCGCGCGCGATCGCCCGGCGTCCCGATCTGCTCGTGCTCGACGAACCGCTGCAGGGCGTCGACTTCACCGGCGAAGTCGCGCTCTACGAGCTGATCGTGCGCATCCGCGACGAGACCGGCTGCGGCATCCTGCTGATCTCGCACGATCTTCATGTCGTCATGGCGCAGACCGACACCGTAGTCTGCCTCAACGGCCATGTCTGTCGCCGCGGCACGCCGCAGAGCGTCAGCCGAAGCCCCGAGTACCTCGCACTGTTCGGCCCGCGCGCCGCGCAGACGCTGGCGATCTATTCGCACCATCACGACCATACCCATCTCGCCGACGGGCGGGTCCGGCTCGCCGACGGCACGATCACCGACGGCGACGCGCACCACCACGCCCGCCACGAGCATGGGAACGAGCACGAGCACCACCACGACCACCACCATCGCCACGACTGATGCTCGATGACTTCTTCACCCGGGCGCTCATTGCAGGCGTCGGCATCGCGATCGCGGCGGCGCCGCTGGGCTGCTTCGTCGTCTGGCGCCGCATGGCCTACTTCGGCGACACCATGGCGCATTCGGCGCTGCTCGGCATCGCCCTGTCGCTGCTCTTCGGCGCCAGTCCCATGCTGGGGGTGTTCATCGTGGCGGCGCTCGTCTCGGCGGCGCTCCTGCTGCTGTCGGACCGCGCGAGCCTCTCGACGGATGCCCTGCTGGGCATCCTGGCGCACTCGACCCTTGCCGCCGGCCTCGTCATGGTCGCGTTGATGACTTCGGTGCGGGTCGATCTGCTCGGCCTGCTGTTCGGCGACATCCTCGCGGTCAGCCGCTTCGACATCGCCGTGGTGTACGGCGGCGGCGCCTTCGTGCTCGGCGGGGTGGCCTTGCTCTGGCGGGCCCTGCTGGCCGATACGGTGAGCGCCGAGCTCGCGCAGGCCGAGGGACTGCGACCGGAACGCGCCCGCTTCGCCTTCATGCTGCTGATGGCCCTGGTGATCGCGATCGCAATGAAGATCGTCGGCATCCTGCTGATCACCGCCCTGCTGATCATCCCGGCGGCGACCGCGAGGCGCTTCGCCTCCAGCCCCGAACGGATGGTGGTGCTGGCCGCGGCCGCCGGCGCCGCCGCGGTCGTCGGCGGCCTGTTCGGCTCGCTGCGCTGGGACACGCCTTCCGGACCCTCCATCGTGGTCGCCGCCCTGCTGCTCTTCCTCGCGAGCCTGCTGGCTCCCCGCGCGCGCCAGCCGGCCTGAAGCACCCGAGCGGGTATGTCCCTTGCTCCGATGGCGTATCGCCCGCCGCTGCATCGAGTGCAGCGCAGGGGTGCTCTGCAAGGATCGAACATGAACACGACTGTGAAGCGAAGCCTGGGCGCAATGATGCTCGTCGGCACGATGGCGCTCGGCGCCTGTTCCGGCATGACGCCACGCGAGCGGGATACCGCGGTCGGCGCGGCGGTCGGCGGGGCCGCCGGCGCCGTCATGACCGACGGCGTGCTCGGCACCGTGGGCGGCGCCGCCGTCGGCGGCGTGATCGGCAACCAGGTCGGCAAGCACCGCCACGAACGATGAACCACGCGGGCCACATCCACCGGCCCGCCGGAATCCCGACATGATGCCGGCGGCCGGCCCCGTGCCGGAATCCGCCGCTGTGTCGTCAGTCCTCGCGGGGCGGGAACCTGCCCATGCGTTCGGCATAGACGCGGGTGAGTTCGGCGCCGAACAGGAAGATCTGGGTCGACCAGTAGACCCAGATCACGACGGCAACCACGGACGCGGCCGCGCCGAAGGGCGAGGCCACCCCGCTGGTGCCGAGATAGGCGCCGATGAGCGTCTTGCCCACGGTGAACAGCAGGGCGGTCAGCAGGGCGCCGACCCAGACGTCGCGCCATTCGATGCGCACACGGGGCATGGCCTTGTAGATGATCGCGAACGCCGCGGTGACCATCAGGAAGCTGGTGGCGAAGTCGGCGTAGCGCGCCAGCCATCCGAACGACTCCACCAGCGGCGCCCACCAGCGCTGCAGCGCTGCCAGCGCCGCGCTCGCCAGCAGGGAGACCATGACGAGGAAGCCCAGCGACAGCACCAGCGACAGCGATACCAGCCGGGTCCATACGAAACCGATGACGCCGCTGGCCTTCGGCTGTGGCGGCGCCCGCCAGATCTTGTCGAGGGAGGCCTGCAGCTCGGAGAACACGGTCGTCGCACCGATGATCATGGCGAACAGCCCGACGATGGTGCCGACGATTCCGCTCGTCGGACGATTGGTACGCGCCAGCAGGGCCTCGACGGCGTTGGCCCCGTTGTCACCCATCAGCTGCCGGAGCTGCTCGACGACCTCGCTGCGAGCCGCTTCCTCGCCGAACACGAGGCCGGCGACCGACACGACGATCAGCACCGTCGGCGCAAGCGACAGCATGGTGTAGTAGGCCAGCGCGGCTCCCATGCTCGAGGCGCGGTCCTGGCCAAAGGAGCGAGCCGCTTCGAGCAGCAGTTCGAAGAGGGTTCGGATTCTCATCGCAGGAGTATGCAACATGAGCCAGGGTGACAGAACGAACCCCGGTCCGGGCGATGGTCCGGACAGCACGATCGAACGCCGGCGCCGTCTACAGGACCGGCAGCGCGAGCGGGAATCGCGCAAGGATGAATCCGGTGCCGACGACGTCGCGGTGCAGGCCGGAGCGCGGCCGCAACCGGCCGACATGCCGGCGCAATCGCTCGACCAGCCGGGCCGGGAAGCCGAACTCGGGCTCGAGCCGAGGTTCATGGCGCCGGGCTACCTCGGCAGCGGCAAGCTGCAGGACATGGTGGCCCTGATCACCGGCGGCGATTCGGGTATCGGCCGGGCGGTTGCGGTGCTGTTCGCCCGCGAGGGCGCCGACGTCATGATCGTCGCGCTGTCCTCCGAGGACGATGCCCGCGCGACCCGTCAGCGAGTCGAGGAGGAAGGCCGGCGCTGCGAGTACCTCCTGGGCGACGTCAAGGATCCGGACTTCTGCCGGCAGGCCGTCGATCGCAGCATCGCCGCGTTCGGCCGGCTGGACATCCTCGTCAACAATGCCGCCTACCAGCAGCACACCGACTCGCTCGAGGCATTGCCCGACGAGCAGTTCGAGGAAACCGTGCAGACCAACCTGCTCGGCTATGTCCGGATGACGCGGGCGGCCCTGCCGTACATGCGCAATGGCGCATCGATCATCAATACCGGCTCGGTCGTGGGCCTCGAAGGCAGCGGCCAGCTGCTCGACTACGCCGCCACCAAGGGCGCGGTGCACGCGCTGACCAAGTCGCTCGCGCAGAACGTGATCGATCGCGGCATCCGGGTCAATGCCGTCGCCCCGGGGCCGGTGTGGACACCGCTCAATCCGGTCGACCGCCCGGCCGAAGGGGTGGCGAGCTTCGGCAAGAATACCGACATGAAGCGCGCGGCCCAGCCCGAGGAGATCTCCCCGGCCTATGTCTACCTGGCTTCGCCGGTCTGCTCGGGTTATGTCACCGGCATCGTCCTGCCGATCACCGGCAGCGTCGGAGCGATCTGAACGGGCGGGACGAGCCATGCTCGAAGGACTTCCCGAGGCCGTCGGCCGGATGCTGCGTGACCGACGCGCCGGCCTCGATCGCATCCTGTTCAATCGGGTATCGCTGCGCACGGGCCAGGCGGCGATCGAGGTGCGCAGCCTCGCGTTCGCCGACCATGCGCCGATCCCGCTGATCTACACCGCCGACGCCGACGGCCGTTCACCGCCGCTGCAATGGACCGGCGTGCCGGATGCGGCCACCCGCGTCGCGCTGGTGGTCGAGGATGCCGACTCGGTGATGCCGCAGCCGCTCGTCCATGCCCTCGTCGTCGACCTGCCGCCGGGGGACATGTCGCTCCCCGACGGCGCCATCGATCCCGACGGGGAGCTCGGGCCGCTGCTCGGGCGCAACTCGGTGCTCGGCACGGGCTGGCTGCCCCCCGATCCGCCTCCTGGCCACGGTCCGCATCGCTATGCCTTCCAGGTCTTCGCGCTGGCCGGCGGCAGGCGCCACCGTACCCGGCCGGGACGCGAAGCGCTGCTGCGGGCCATCCGCCGTCATGCGATCGCGAGCGGCTGCCTGATCGGCACTTATGCAAGGCCCGACGGCAGCCAGCGCAGCGGGAAACCATCAATGGCCACCCCCGCGCGGGACTGACACCCCCGCGCGGGACTGAATCAGGCGCCCAGGCGGGGCGGCGGCGCGGCCGGTGGCTCCTTGATGGGAGGCGGGATCTCGTCCGGCGGCGGCTCGTCGATCTCGGGCGGCGCCGGCTCGGGGTCGGTCGGATCGGGCGGTGGGCCCGGTCGCGGTTCGCCCGGTACCTCGGGCGACGGCTCGGGACGGTGCAGCCGTGCCGGATGACGGAACATCTTCATCGCGGAATCCTGCTCCATGTTCATCACCGCCTCCCCGTCGGCGGTTCGGGCGGGCGCAAGGCCCGTTCCTTCTCCAGGCCCGATGGGGTTTCGGAGTCGAGCCCGGCATGAGGGGACTCGGGCCGCTGCTTGCTCGAACCACCGTGCTGGAGCAGTTCCTCGACGATCAGGCGCCCGTAGTACTGGGCGCGTTCGGCACCGTGGCGGTCGACGATCGACGCGATGTCCTGCGCCTGGGCATTGTCGCCGGCCCGCACGACGAGCCAGTTGTAACCCTCTTCGGCAAGCGCCCGGTGCGCCTTGACGAGATTCAACTCCTGGCCGATGTTCGCCAGGAAGCCGGCGCGCTCCAGATCGCGATCGATCTGCTCGCACATCTCCCTGGCGCTGTAGCGTGTCATGTCGACCCCAAGGGGTCGGAGATCCGACACCACCCGATCGAGCGGAACATCGGGCGGGAAGGATACGACGACATGTCCCACCGGCTTGAAGACGCCGAATGCGGTGGGTTGATTGTCTTTCTCCATACATCCTCCGCGGCCGACGGCGCGGATGTTGCGCCGTCCGTACCTCGAAGTTGCAAGAGCGATGCCCGATGCGGGTGAGCGCCTTCCGGGTTCAGGGGTAGAGCCCGCGCATGTCACGCGCCTCGAGGATGCGGCTGCAGGCGATCACGAAGGCCGCGGTGCGCAGGGCGATGCCACGTTCGGTGGCCTCGCGCCAGATCAGGGCGAAGGCATCGGAGAGGATCCGGTCCAGGCGCGCGTTCACGGCATCTTCGGTCCAGGCGAAGCTCGATGCGTTCTGCACCCACTCGAAGTAGCTGACGATGACGCCGCCCGCATTGGTGATGACATCGGGAACCACCAGGATGCCGCGCTCCGCGAGAATGTCCTCGGCCTGCTCGGTGGTCGGCCCGTTGGCGCCCTCGAGGATGATGCCCGCACGGATCCGCGCGGCATTGGCCGCGGTGATCTGGTTGGAAAGAGCCGCCGGCAGGAGCATGTCGCAGTCGACGCCCCAGAAATCGTCGTCCGGGATCGGCGTCGCGCCCGGAAAGGAATCGATGCGCTGTCCCGCCGCGAGATGCGCGGCGAGGGCCACCGGATCGATACCAGCTTCGTCGACGATCGAACCGCCGACATCCTGCACCGCGACGACACGCGCGCCCTGGGCGGCGAACAGGCGGGCGGCGGTGCCGCCGACGTTGCCGAAGCCCTGCACCGCAACGCGGGTCCCCGCCATCTCGCGCCCGAGTCGGCGCAGGACCTCGCGCGCCACCACCGTGCAGCCGCGGCCGGTGGCCTCGCGCCGCCCGAGGCTGCCGCCGAGGGACACCGGCTTGCCGGTCACGACCCGCGGGGTGCTGGTCCCCACGTTCATGGAATAGGTATCCATAATCCAGGCCATGACCCGCTCGTCGGTGTTGACGTCGGGCGCCGGAATGTCCATCTCCGGGCCGATCATCAGGCCGATCTCGCTGGTGTAGCGCCGGGTCACCCGCTCGAGCTCGGCCATGCTGAAATGCGTCGGATCGATCCGCACCCCGCCTTTCGCGCCACCGAAGGGCACGTTCACCGCGGCCGTCTTGATCGTCATCCAGCCCGCCAGGGCCATGACCTCGGCGAGGTTGACGTCGGGATGAAAGCGCAGCCCGCCCTTGCCCGGACCCCGCGACACATTGTGGTGGACCCGGTAGCCCTCGAAGTGCAGAAGGCTGCCGTCGTCGCGACGCAGCGGCACGTCCACGACGATGAAGCGCTTGGGTCGGCGCAGCGTATCGGCCCAGCGCGACATGTGGCCGATGTGCGGCAGGACGCGATCGATCTGCGAAAGGAAGGTGGACCAGGGACCGGAGTCGGCATCGCCGACATACGATGGAACGCGGGGTGTCGCAACCGCATGCATGCGGCGGATTGGCGACGAATCGACCATGATTCCTTTCTTCTCCTTCATCCGCCGGCAGCAATGCCGCGGCGGCATCGGCATCGGAACGAGCCGGTGGGCTCATGTTGCGACCGGCCGCCATGCGGGTCAAGCCAGGAGGCGGGTACGGCAATTGCGTGTGGGCTGGCGAACGGGGCGGGCTGGTCCGACCCGCCATGGCTTTTCGCACCGGCAAAGGAGAGTCGAGCGGATGCGACGCGTATCGGATGTCATGACCAGTGGCGTACGAACCACAGGACAGCACGAACCCCTGCGACGCGCCGCGGAGATCATGGCCGCACTCAACGTCGGTTCGGTCCCCGTCTGCAACGGCAATCGACTCGTCGGCGTGATCACCGATCGCGACATCACGATACGGGCGATCGCCCGGGGCCTCGATCCCGCTACGACGCCGATCCGCGAAGTGATGACGGTCGCGCCGCAATACTGTTTCGACACCGACCCGATCGAACGGGCGGCCGCGCTGATGCAGCAACTGCAGATCCGCCGGCTGCCGGTCATCGATGGCAACGATCAGCTGGTGGGCATCGTCACGCTCGGCGACATCGCGGTACGCGGAGGGCCCGACAATGCATCGCGCACCCTGGCATCGGTCTCCACGCCCGCCGAGCCCGTTCGCGCGCCGGGACTGTCATTCGAGCGGCGGGACCGGGCTCAGATGGAAGTGCCGGCCGCCTGGGCGCTCGCCCAGGCCCACTGGAAGTTGTAGCCACCGAGCCACCCGGTGACATCGACCGCTTCGCCGATCGCGTACAGCCCCGGCAGGCGGCGGGCCGCCATCGTGCGCGAGGAGAGTCCGGCGGTATCGATGCCGCCGGCGGCAACCTCGGCTTTCGCGAATCCCGCGGTCCCGGCGGGCATGAAACACCAGGCGGCAAGACGCGCGGCGACCTCGTCGAGCTGTCGATCGGCGATGTTCGCGAGTTCGCCCGCCATACCGATGCGCTCCGCCAGCGCCTCGGCAAGGCGCGCCGGCAGGCAGGCCGACAGGACCGCGGCAAGCCGCGAGCGGGGTCGTTCGCGCTTGGCCTGGCGCAGCCAGGTCGGCGGACGTCCGGGCAGGAAATCGACGAGCAAGGGTTCGCGGTGGCGCCAGTACGACGAGGCCTGGAGGATCGCCGGGCCCGACAGTCCCCGATGGGTGAACAGCGCCGCCTCCCGAAAGCTCGCGCCACCGGCGCTCGCGACGACCTCGGTCGACACGCCCGACAGGCCGGTGAAGATCGTCTCATCGGCATCGAGGCGCAGCGGTACCAGCGCCGGCCTGGGCTCGACCACCTTCAGGCCGAAGCGGCGCGCAAGCTCGTAGGCATAGCCGGTGGCGCCGAGCCGGGGAATCGCGGGACCGCCCGTGGCGATCACCAGCGCCGGCGACGACAGCCGGCGCGCGCCCACGCGCAGGCGAAAGCCCTGCTGGCCGTGCTCGACATCGACCGCCGCTTCGCCGAGCGACAGCTCCACCCGCCCGAGCCGGCATTCCTCCAGGAGCATCGCGACGATCGCACGCGCCGAGCCGTCGCAGAACAGTTGCCCGAGCGTCTTCTCATGCCAGGCGATGCGGTATCGATCGACGAGCGCGATGAAATCCGCCGGCCGGTAGCGACGCAGGGCCGAGGTCGCGAAGTGCGGATTGGCCGACAGGAAATTCTCCGGGCCGGCATGCAGGTTGGTGAAGTTGCAGCGGCCACCGCCCGAGATGAGGATCTTGCGCCCGGGTTCGCCGACATGATCGACGAGCAGCACCCGCCGGCCGCGCTGGCCGGCGACCGCCGCGCACATCAGGCCGGCCGCGCCGGCGCCGAGCACGATCGCGTCGTACTCAGAGACGGTTGACATGGGCCGATACGCAGGCCCAGCGACCGTCCCGCAGACGCCACACATCCGTGTAGCAGCCGCTGCCGGGCTGGCCGTCCGGCTTGATGAAGGTGGTACGGGCGTGGATGAAGGCGAACTCGCCCAGCAGCCGGATGCCGACATGCTGCTCGCGCAGTTGTCGTACCGAAGAGCCCCGGCCGACCTGGGTGATGAACTGGCCGCGATCGAGCAGCGCGCCGTCCGGATTCATGTTCATGAAGTCGTCCGCGAGATGCGTCTCGAACCAGCCGACATCCGCCTCGTCGATCGCGCGTACGTAGTTGCGGTTCAGTTCGGTCAGGACACGCACCTGCGCATCCCGGTCGGTCGCATCGCGGGTCGTGGTCATGGTCGGGCTCCGTGATCGATGGAAGGCGCCTGGCCGGTCGGCCAGAATACAGGATGCCATGCCCGGCGCGATCGTGCGGGGCTGGGGCGGTCCGCCGGAGCGCCCCCGTTTTCGCGATACGATCGGTCCGCGGCGCCCTGCGCGCCCGCATGCCGTCGGCACCCTCGGGAGAGCAAGCTCATCCGGATTGCGAATCGCTTCGCCGCCCATTGCGCGGCCGCCGTTCTCGTGGCGAGCGCGCTGGCGCTCGCCACGGCGCCGCGCCCGACGCTCGCGCAGGCCGCACCGGTCATCACCGCGCCCGTGGTTCTCGCCGACGATACCCTCCACATCACCGCCATCGGCTCGGGTGAAGCCTTGCGGGCGGCGAACCTGCAGCCCGCGGTGGCCGGGGAGGTTGCCGAGGTCGCGTTCGTTGCCGGCGACCGCGTTCTCGAAGGCACGGTGCTGCTGCGCCTGGTCGATCGCCAGCAGGCCCTGGCCGTGGAGCTCGCCAACAGCCAGGTCGATGCCGCCCGGCGGCTGCTGGCGCGCTACGCCGATACCCGCGACAGCGGCGCGGTGCCCGCCAGCGTGGTCGACGACGCCCGTACCCGCCTGCGCGACGCCGAGATCGCGCTGGCCCAGGCGCGCGAGGATCTCGCCGATCGCCAGCTGCGCGCGCCCTTCAGCGGCGTGGTCGGAATCACCCGGGTCCACGAGGGCGACCGGGTCACCCCCGAGACCCTCGTGACCACGATCGACGATCGCCGGGTGATCCGGGTGTCCTTCGAGGTTCCCGAGGCCTGGCTCGGACGGCTGCTGGTCGGCCAGCAGGTCATGGCCGGGACCGTCGCCTTCCCCGACCGGGAGTTCCCCGGGCGGATCGCCCAGATCGACAGCCGGGTCGATCCGCTCACCCGGAACATCCGCCTGCTTGCCGACCTGCACAACAACGAGGACCTGCTGCGGCCCGGCATGTCCTTCGAGGTCCGCCTCACCCTGGCCGGCGAGCGGCGCCTCGCGATTCCGCAGCTCGCGCAGCAGTGGGGACGCGACGGATCGTATGTCTGGGCGGTGCGCGATGGCCGTGCCGAGCGCCTGCCGGTCCGATCGCTGCGGCGCGTCGGCGACCTGGTACTGGTCGCGGGCGAGCTGGAGGCGGGCGACACCGTGGTCGTCGAAGGCGCCCATCGCCTGTACGAGGGCACCGAGGTCCGCGACATCCTCGCCGATGGCCAGGCCACCGGCGGCGCCGGCCAATGAGCGAGGACCGGGCGAACGACCTGCCGGCGCTGTCGATCCGCCGGCCCTGGCTGGTCGTGGTGATGAACCTGCTGATCATGCTCGCCGGCATCGGGGCATTGCGCGGCATCGAGATCCGGGAACTGCCCAACATCGACCGGCCGGTGGTCGCGGTCCGCGCCGACTATCCGGGCGCGGCTCCCGAAACACTCGACTCCGAGGCGACGCGGCTGATCGAGGGCGCCGCCGCCCGGGTCCCCGGCGTGCACACGGTGCGCTCGGCCAGCGAGGAAGGCAACCTGCGCGTGATCATCGAGTTCCGGCCCGATGTCGATCTCGTGGACGCCGCCAACGATGTTCGTGACGCGGTTGCCCGCATCGAACGCGACCTGCCCGAGAACATCGAGAACCTGATCATCGTCAAGGCGGACGCCGACGCCGAACCGGTGATGCAGCTGGCGGTCTCGAGCACCGAACTCGCGATCGACGAGCTCACCCGCACGATCGATGAACAGATCGAACCCGAGCTCGTCTCGGTCACGGGCGTGGCCGATGTGGTCGCCTTCGGCGGACGCGAACGGGTGATGCGGGTGCGCATCGACCCGGCGCGACTCGCGGCCCGCGGCCTTGCGGTCGACGATGTCGCGCGGGTGCTGCGCACCGCGCGCGCCGACATTCCAGCCGGCAGCCTCGAGTCGGACGATGTCGAAGTGCTGGTGCGCGCCGACGCCTCGGCCGCCGACCCGGCGGCGATCGAAGCGCTGCGCCTGAGTCCCGGCGTGCGCCTGGGCGACGTCGCCGATGCCTTCTTCTCACCCGCCGATCCGGTCTCCTACGTCAGGCTCGACGGGCGCACGGTGGTCAACCTCGGCGTGCTGCGCCAGGCCCAGTCCAACAGCGTCGAGATCTCGGCGGGGGTGCGGCGCGCCATCGAACGCTTCAACCGCGACAATCCGTCGATGTCGGTCTCGGTGGTCTCCGACGAGGCGATCTTCATCGAAGGGGCGATCGAGGAAGTCCGGTTCAGCCTGCTCCTGGCGGTGGTGATCGTGATCGCCGTGGTCGGGCTCTTCCTCGGGCGCTGGCGTTCGACCCTCATCCCGGCGGTATCGATACCGGTCTCGCTGATCGGCACGCTGGCGGCGATCTGGCTGCTGGGGTATTCACTCAACCTGCTCACGCTCCTCGCCCTGGTGCTGGCCAGCGGCCTGGTCGTCGACGACACGATCGTGGTCCTGGAGAACATCATGCGTCGGCGCGCCCAGGGCCTGGGCCCACGGGCGGCGGCGGTGCTCGGCACCCGCGAGGTCTTCTTCGCGGTGATGGCCACCACGGCCACCCTGGCCGCCGTCTTCATCCCGATCTCCTTCCTGCCGTCGCTGACCGGCCGCCTGTTCGCCGAGTTCGGCTTCGTCATGGCGATCGCGGTCGCCCTGTCCTCGTTCGTCGCCCTCACCCTCGCTCCGATGATCGCCGCCCGGCTGCCCGGGGATCGGCCACCGGGACGGATCGAACGCGGACTGGCCGCCGTCGGCCGCCCCTTCGTCCGCCTCTACGAACGCAGCCTCGGATACGCCTTGCGCCACGCGTGGTGGGTGCTCGCGATCTGCATCGTCCTGGCGCTGCTCGCACTGCTCGGGTTCGGGCGGCTCGCGCAGCAGCTCACCCCTGCCGAGGATCGTGGGGTGCTCATCGTCCGGCTCACCGGGCCCGACGGCAGCAGCCTCGCCTACATGGACCGCCAGCTCGAACGCGCGCTGGCGACCGTCACACCCTTGCGCGACGAGGGCCTGGCCACCACGATCTACACGATCACCGGCCGCTGGGACCTGAACCGGGTCGAGATCGTCGCGCCGCTGGTCGACTGGGACGAGCGGGACCCGAGCCAGCAGGCACTCGCGGCGCGGGTGATGGACGAACTCGCCGAGCTGCCGGGCGCGCGGGCGCAGATCCGCAGCGGCACGAGCCTCGGTGCCGGCACCGGCGACGGCAGCATCCAGATGGCGATCACCGGCGACGACCATCCCACCATCGCGACCATGGCCTTCGAGTTCGCGGCGGCCATCGACCGCGAGTTGCCCGGGATCGCCGACATCCATGTCGACTGGCAGGCAACACAGCCGCAGCTCGGCCTGCGGGTCGATCGCGAACGCGCCGAGGAGCTGGGCGTCGGGGTCGAAAGCATCGACATCACCCTGCGGGCGCTGGTCGACGGCGCCGAGGTCAGCGAGATCAACGTCGGTGATCGCGCCGTGCCGGTCTTCGTGCAGTCGAACCGGCGCGGCACGATCGATCCCGAGGACCTGCTGATGTACCGGGTGCGCGCGGGCGACGGCCGCCTCGTGCCGCTCGCGCAGTTCGTCCGCTTCGAACAGGGCGCGATTCCGGCCGAGCTGCCGCGCTACGCACAGCGTCGGGCGGTCCAGGTCAACGCCATCCCGCACGACGACTATCCACTCGGGCGGGCGGTCGAGGATCTGCGCCGGATCGCCGAGCGCGAGCTGCCCGAATCGATGGGCCTGGTCTTTCGCGGCGATGCCGCGACCTTCGAGGAAAGCGAGCGCGACATGCAGCTCACGTTCGCGCTGGCGATGCTGGTCGTGTTCCTGGTGCTGGTCGCGCAGTTCGAGAGTCTCACCAGCGCGACGGTGGTGACCCTGACGGTGCCCTTCGGGCTTGCGGCGGCGGTCTTCGCGCTGCTGGCGGGCGGCATCTCGCTCAACATCTACAGCCAGATCGGCCTCCTGCTGCTGATCGGCGTCATGGCCAAGAACAGCATCCTGATGGTGGAGTTCGCCGACCAGTTGCGCGACCGCGGCCTGTCGGTCGCCGACGCCGCGCTGCAGGCCGCGACCATCCGCCTGCGACCGATCCTGATGACCATGGCCTCCACGGTGCTGGGGGCCGTGCCCCTGGTCATCGCCAGCGGCGCCGGCGCCGAGGCGCGGGTAGCGATCGGCACGGTGATCTTCGGCGGCCTGTCGTTCGCGGCTCTCTTCACGCTGTTCCTGACGCCGGTCATCTACCTCGGCCTGGCCCGCTTCTCGAAGCCACGGGCGCATCATGGCGAAGCGCTCGCGCACGAACTCGATGCGGCGGACCACATGCCCGGCGCTGCGCCCACTGACGGCCTGCACGGCGGCTCGCCATGAGCCACCGTCGACCCGGACCGCCCGGCATGCCGCCTCGCGCACTGCGAACCGCGTTCCTCGCGACGCTGTCGGCGCTGGCGGGCGCATGCGCCACCGATCCAGCGCCGATCGCCGCACCGACACTGGGCATCGGCACCAGCGACACCTATGTGGCGGCACTCGCCGATGCGCCCAGGCCCGGGCCCGAGGACCTGTTCTGGTGGCGTCGCTTCGATGATCCGGCACTGGCGGAATGGGTCGAGCGGGCCCTCGTCGGCAGCCCGGACATCGCGATCGCCCGGGAACGGGTGATCCAGGCCCAGGCCCTGCTCGACGGCGCCCGGGCGCGGCGCTCACCGGTGATCGGCGCGCAGTTGCGCTCCGCGCTCGGCTCTCGCGGCGCCGGTTCGCGCGGCAGCGATCCGCGCGCGAGCCTTGCCCTGGACTGGGACACCGATCTCTGGGGCGGGCTGCGCCAGGCGCAGCGCTCGGCCGCCGCCGGCGTGCTGCGCAGCACGCATCTCGAACAGGCGAGCCGGCTCGCGATCGCCGGCATCACCGCCCGGGCCGTCGTCGAGTGGCGGGAAGCGCTCGCCGACCTCGCCGCGCTCGCCGACGCCCTCGCCCTGCAGAACGATGTGCTGGCGGTGGCGCGTGTCCGGGTCGAGGCCGGCCTTTCGCCGCGGCTCGATGTCGAGCGCGCCCAGGCCGAAGTCGCCGCCGTCGAGGCCGAGATCGCGCGCGCCGGGATCCGCTCGCAACAGGCGCGGACAGCGCTCCAGGTGCTCGCCGGCGAACGGCCCCATGCCGGGGCGAATCCCCCGGCTGGCGGCGGTGTCGCGGGATCGGGGGAGCCGGCAACGGCAGTGCCCGCCCTGCGCGGCGCCCTGCCCGTCGGCCGGCCGGCGGACCTGCTGCGCCTGCGCCCCGATCTGCGCGCCGCCGAGGAGGACCTGGTGGCCGCGAGCGCCGAAGTCGGCGTGGCGCGGGCCGAACTGCTGCCGCGACTCGGCCTGCAAGGCACGATCGGGCTCGCCTCGGACAGCGGGATCCTCGACCTCGTGACCGCCAGCATCGCGGCACTGCTCGATGTCGCGCTGTTCGACGGTGGCGAGCGACGCGCCGGCATCGATGCGGCCGAATCACGCGCGCGCGAAGCGGGCCAGGTCTATCGCCAGACCCTGCTGCAGGCGCTCGAGCAGATCGAGTCCGCCCTGGTGGCCGCGCAGGGCACCGAAGGCGAAATCGAGGCGCTCGAGCGCGGCATCGCCGCGGCGCATGCGGCGGTGGCGCAGGCGCGCTCGCTGTACTCGGCCGGCCTGTCGGGCCTGCTCGATGTGCTCGATGCCCGCCGTACCGCCCTCGCCCAGCACCGCCAGTTGCTGCGCGCCCGCGGCGACGCCGCGCGCCAGGCGATCGCGGTGTTCGAGGCGATGGGATTGATCGGCGAGTCGGGCTGAAATGAATCCGCCAGCCCCGCTATCGCTCGATTCGGCCGCGCTCCCGGCGCGGTCGGACGCCGCTGACCGGGTCCGGGACTACTCGTCGGATGCCGGGTCGATCGCGTCGTCGACGATCTCGGATTCCACCCGGTTGCGCCCCGCGCTCTTGGCGCGATAGAGCGCCCGGTCGGCGGCGGCGAACAGCGACCGCTCGGAATGCAGTCCCTGCGAGAGCAGCGTGGCGGCGCCGACGCTGACGGTCACCGGGGCGTCGGTCGCACCGTGCAGCATGCCGAGTTCGACGACCGACTCGCGGATGCCGCTGGCGACCCGCCCGGCGGCATCGGCGGCGGTATCGCCGAGGATCAGCGCGAACTCGTCGCCGCCGAGCCGCGCCGCGAGATCGCCCGGGCGCCGGGCATACCCGGCCAGCACTTCGGCCACCCGCACCAGGCATTCGTCGCCCGCCACATGCCCGTGCCAGTCGTTGAACTCCTTGAAGAAATCCACATCGAGTTCGATCAGGCTGACCGGCGTACGACGACGAACCGCGCGGCGCACCTCGTTGGCGAGTGTTTCCTCGAAATGACGCCGGTTCGCCAGGCCGGTCAGGGAATCATGGCGCGACAGGTGCAGCGCCTCCTCCTCGGCATGGCGGCGCTCGGTGATGTCGAAGTGCGAGCTGACGTACAGCGGCCTGCGTGTGTTCTCGAGGCGGCTGACGCGCATCACATACCAGCGATCGCGATCACCGGCCCGCATCGGATACTCGACCCGCACGGTGGCCTGCCGTCCGCCCAGCGCCTTGAGGACGCCCCTGGCCGCCTCGGCGCCCTGCCGGGCGCCGCTGGCGCTGGTCGCCTCCAGAAGGTCGAGATAGCTGCTGCCGACTGCGAGCAATTCGGAAGGGATCCCGCTCTCGCGGGCGAACCGCCGCCAGGCGGCGTTGACATCGACGATCCGCGCGTCCCGATCGATGATCGCGATGTGCTCGCCCAGGGAATCGATCACCAGGGTATGCAAGGCACTGCGGTCTCGAATCGGCACGGATCTGCGCTCCAGGGGATTTCGCTTCCCGGGGAAACGACCAGGCGGATTGGCAAGGCGTCCGTACGTCTTCATGCTCGATCCCCCGTGCGTCGCGTCCGTCGATGCCATTCGGCAACAATCATGCCCCGGTACCAGCAATGGCCGTGCCCAGGGACTGCGATCGCACTCAGGCCTTGCGGAACCTGAGGGTCATGCGGTCGGACTCGCCGATCGCCAGGAAGCGCGCGCGGTCGACCTCCCTGCCGCGCAGGGTGGGTGGCAGCGACCAGACCCCGTGCGGATGATTCCCGGTATCCCGCGGATTGGCATTGACCTCGCTGCGCGCCTCCAGGACGAAGCCGGCAGCGTGGGCGCGCGCGATGACGAAGGCTTCGCTCATGTAGCCGCTGTCGATCATCTCCCCGACCGATGTCTCGGGCGAGGCACGATGCTCGACGACGCCGAGAACGCCGCCCGGGGCGAGCACGCCATGGAAAGCGCGCATGCTGTGGTCGAGATGGCCGGCCTTCATCCAGTTGTGCAGATTGCGGAAGGTCAGCACCATGTCGGCGCCGCCACTCGGTTCGATGCCTCGAAAGCCGTGGTCGGGGCCGGGCTGCTCACCGACGATGACGCGATCGAAGACCCCGGGATCGGCCGCCAGTCGGGCGTCGAAACGCTCGCGGGAACGCCGCTGGTACTCCGATCCGCCCGAACGTGCATGGTGGGCGGCATGGAGCCGGCCCCGCTCCCGCAGGTAGGGTGCGAGGATCTCGGTGTACCAGCCGGCGCCCGGTGCGATCTCGACGACATCCATCTCGGGAGCGATACCGAAGAAACGCAAGGTTTCATAGGGATTGCGGGCGCCATCGCGCGCCCGCGCGGCGGGCGCGCGGTGCCGACCGGCGATCGCCGCGGCAAGCCGCGCATCGTGCGGCTCCGCGGCGCGGTTCGCGGCGCGCACCATTGCCGGCGCGGACATGCCGAGCGCGCAGGCGATCGCGAAGCGGCGACGCGCGGGGCACGGGACCAGGGTGGCAACAGGCATCGACATCACCGAATCTCGTCATCGAACGGGTCGATGCCCAGTATAGGCAAACTAGGGAACGCGCACCGCCCTCGGGTCGAGACCACCGTCGGCCCGATTCGGCAGGCCGGTGTCGATCCGATGGTGGACCGCCCGGTTGCGGCCGGCGAGCTTGGCCCGGTACAGCGCCCGATCGGTGACATCGAACAGCTCGCGCGGTGCCTCTGCCAGCGGCGCTCCGGCGGTGACCGCGCCGACGCTGACCGTGATGGCCTCGCCGGACGGGCGCAGGCTCATGCCGAGCGCCTCGACGGAACGTCGGATTCCCTGGGCGATCTGCCTGGCCGCCTCGTCGCCGGTCTCGCCGAGGATGAGCGCGAACTCGTCGCCGCCCAGGCGGGCCGCCAGATCGCCCGGGCGCCGCGAAAATCGCGACAGGACTTCCGCGATGCGCACCAGGCAACGATCGCCGCCCACATGGCCATGGGTGTCGTTGTATTCCTTGAACGAATCGACATCGACCACCACCAGGCTGATCGGCGTTCGCTTGCGCATGCTCCGGCGGATCTCGATATCGAGCGTCTCGTCGAAGCGGCGCCGATTGGCGAGGCCGGTCAGAGGATCATGGTGGGCGAGCTGCCAGGCTTCGTCCTCGGCCCGGCGCCTTGCGGTGATGTCGATGTGCGTCACCACGAACAGGGGTTCGGTTGCCGATTCGAGCGGCTTGCCGCGCATCAGCATCCAGCGTCGGGTCCCCGGCCCGTTCATCGGGTACTCGAATCGCAGCTCGCGGCGGCGATCCGCGAGCAGCCGCTCGATGCCGTGGATCGCCCCGGCGACGTGCCGGTCGCCGGCCACGCCCGAAGCGGCGAGGAGCTCGATATACGGACCGCCCATGCGGGTGAGCCGCGCCGGCATGCCGAGAAGCCCGGCAAAGCGCAGCCAGGCCGCGTTGAGATCGACGATCGCGCCGGATCGGTCGATGATCGCGACCGGATCGGCCAGTGAATCCAGCACCAGCGTATGCAGTGCGCTACGGCTTCGCATGGTCTCTCGCTTTCGCATGGATCCGAAAGCGCAATATGCGTGCCCGGAGTCCGGGCAAGGAGCGCAAATTCCCTGCCCGGTCCCGGTTCAGGCCCTTGAAGGGCCCGGCCGGATTCAGCGCGCCGGCTGGAACACCGGTGCGCGCTTCTCGCGATGCGCCGCGAGGGTTTCGCGCTGGTTGGGCGAACCGAGCAGCTTCATCTGCTCGACCGATTCGAGGACGAGCGCATCGTGGGCGTTCGCGCATTCGGTATTCCAGATGCGCTTGGCCGACTCGATCGCGTGCGGGCTGTGGCCGGCGATCTCGCGAGCGGTCGCGTGCGCGGCTTCGTAGGGATCGGCGCACACCCGGGTCGCGAAACCATAGCCCAGCGCCTCCTCGCCGCTGAAGACCCGGCCGGTGTAGGTGAGCTCGCGAATCACGTCGTCGCGAGCCAGCGTCCTCATCAGCACCGTGCCGGCCATGTCGGGCACGAGCCCCCAGCGAATCTCCATGATCGACAGCTTCGTTTCGGGATGGATGTAGCGCATGTCCGCCCCGAGCATGATCTGGAAGCCGCCGCCGAAGGCGACGCCATGCACGGCGGCGATCACCGGTACCGGCATCTCGTGCCAGACCCAGGCCGCGTACTGGGGCTTGTTGGCCGCGCCATGGGTACGCTCGGCCAGCCGGTCGAGCGGCGGATCGGCGGGCTTGCCGTCGGCGCGGTTGGCGAGCCGGTTGAGATCGATGCCGGCGCAGAAGGCCCGGCCCTCGCCGGAGAGCACGACGCAGCGCACCTCCGGATTGCCCGCCACCTCGCGACCTGCGTCGACGAGCGCATCGAACATCGGATCATCGATGGCGTTCATCTTGTCGGTGCGCACCATGCGGACATCGGCAACGCCGTTGGCGATGTCGATACGGACTCGATCATTCATTGACTGTCTCCTGGATGGGTTCGCCAGTATCCGCCCGCGATGCGCAAGCGGTGCAGGTGAAGGATAGCGCAGCGACCCGGCCCACCCCGGGCCGATGAATCCGGACGCCGGCCCGCCCGCCGGGGACTCGTGGCAGGATATGCCCTGCCTTGCCTCGGTCGCGGCTGCGCCGACGACCGCATCACGCCCGGCTCGCACGGCGCACCCTATGGAACCGGAGACCTCCACGATGCCCGCCCATCCCGCAAGCGACCAGCCAGCCCCGGCCGAGCCGGCCCGGACCGGTTCCCGATCGCCTCGCCATCCCGTGGACGAGCTGCTCGATTCCCTCGTTGGCAAGCCCGGCTCGCGCTATCTCCTGCCGACCCCGATCCTGCTGGTCGACCTCGACCGGCTCGAGGCGAACATCCACCGGATGGCGGCGCGGGCTCGCGGCGCCGGTATCGCGATCAGGCCGCATGCGAAGAGCCACAAGTGCGCCGCGATCGCCCGACGCCAGCTCGAGGCGGGCGCGGCGGGCATCTGCTGCGCCAAGGTCGGCGAAGCCGAGGCGCTCGCGGCGGCCGGGGTCGGGCCGATCCTGCTCACCTCACCGGTGGTCGGCGCCGACCAGGCCCGCCGGGTCGCGGCGCTCGCCCGCCGGCATCCGGGCCTCGCGGCCGTCGTCGACCATCCCGAGCAGGCCCGTGACCTCGCCCGCGCCTGCCAGGGCGGCGCGGCGCCCCTGGCGACGCTCATCGACATCGATGTCGGGCTCGCCCGCACCGGCGTCGCCTCGCCGGCCGATGCCCTCGCGCTGGCCGAGGCGATCGCCGCCAGTCCGTCGCTGCATCTCGCCGGAGTGCAGGGCTACGGCGGCCAGTGGCAGCACATCGCCGGGCTCGCCAAGCGGCGCAGCGCGATCACGACCGGCATGGAGCGCCTCGCCGATGTCGTCGGCGCCCTGCGCGAAGCCGGCCACGAAGTCCCCTGGGTGAGCGGCGGCGGCACCGGCAGCTTCACCACCGATGTCGACCTCGGTGTGCTCACCGAGGTCCAGCCCGGCTCCTACATCTTCATGGACTCGCAGTATCGCGATGCGCTCGGCGAGGATGCCGACGGCGAGTTCGAGCAGAGCCTCTTCGTGCAGGCGCGCGTCGTCAGCGCGAACGCGCCCTCGCACGTGACGGTCGATGCCGGCCTGAAGGCCTTCGCGACCGACGGCCCCCTGCCGCGCCCGGCCACCCCCCGCTACGCCGACTGCCAGTACTTCTGGTACGGCGACGAGCACGGCGGGCTCGCCCGTCCCGCGCAAGGCGAATCACCGGCGCTTGCCGAGCGCATCGAGTTCATCCCGCCGCACTGCGACCCGACGGTGGACCGCTACGACCGCCTCGTCATGGTCCGGGGCGACACCGTCGTCAACGTGGCGCCGATCGAGGCCGCCCGCCGGGCCCAGTAACGAAAATGAAAAAATGGGGTCAGACACGATTATGAACATAATCGTGTCTGACCCCATTTTTCCATTTTTCAGTCCAGCACGCGGCGGAAGTAGACCACCCGCTCCGTCTCGCTGAAGCCGAGCGCCGCATGCATGGCATGGCTGCCGGTATTGTCGAGCATGGCGTCCGAGGCGAGTTCGCGACAGCCACGAGCGCGCGCCCAGGCGACGATCTCGGCCATCAGCGCGGCGGCGACGCCCCGGCGCCGGGCCTGGGGCAGGACGAAGAGCCCTTCGATGAACGCCACCGGCGAGGACTCGGTGCCGTTGACATAGTCGGTGCGCAGCGACACCTCGGCGAAGCCGAGGCGCGCGCCGGCGTCGTCGCGCGCCACGAACTGGCCGAAGCGGAACGGATCCTCGGCCACACGCGCCATGTCGGCGGCATGCTCCTCGCGCTCGGAATCCGGCCAGAGCATCTCGCGCAGCGCGAGCCAGTCGTCGTCCTCGGCACCGACGGCGTCGATGCTCGGCGGCGGATTCGGCATGCAGGTCTCTCCCCAGGATTGGATTGTCGATCGGCTCGCGTCGGGCGGCGAATCAGGAGACGATGCCGGCGGCGAGCCCGCGGACGATGTCGGCCGCCGGCACCGGACGCGCCCCGCCCGGATTCTGGCCCGACCATAGCGGCGAGAAATCGGGGCTGCCCCGCTTCTCGGCCGCCGCCCGCAGCGGTGCGGACGCCGCGCTCGCCAGCGGGAACTCCGGTGCGAGTTCGCTCATCGGCCCGTGCTCGCGCAGGTAGCGGTTGACGATGCCGCGGGCCGGGCGCCCGGTAAACAGGTTGGTGAGCGCGGTATGGCGGGCGGCATCGCTGGCGAGCGCCGCCCGGTGCAGCTCGCTGGTGTCCGCCTCGGGCGTGCGCAGGAAGGCGGTGCCAGCCTGGATGCCGGCCGCGCCAAGCGCGAGGGCGGCGCGGACTCCGGCGGCATCGGCAATGCCGCCGGCGGCGATCACCGGCACCTTCACCGCGGCCACCACTTGCGGCAGCAGGGCGAACAGGCCGAGCTGCTCGGTGAGATCCATCGACAGGAAATGGCCGCGATGGCCACCGGCTTCGAGCCCCTGCGCGATGACGACATCCGCCCCGTTCGCCTCCAGCCAGCGGGCTTCGGCCACCGTGGTCGCGCTGGCCATGACGATCGCGCCGCTGGCCTTGACGCGACCCAGAAGGCCGGGCTCGGGCAGGCCGAAATGAAAGCTCACCACCGGCGGGCGCAGCGACTCGACGATGTCGGCGCCGGCGCTGTCGAAGGGATTGCGACCCGCACCGGTGCCGATCGCGCCGGTGTCGATCCCCAGCTCGGCATGCGCCGCGGCAAGCGACTCGCGCCAGCGCGCATCCCGGGCGGCGTCGAAGGCCGGTACCGCATGACAGAAGAAGTTGAGGTTGAACGGCCGGTCGGTGGCATTCCGGATGCTGCGGATCTCGTCGCCGATCGCGGCGCCCGAGAGCATCGCGCAAGGCAGCGAACCCAGCCCACCGGCCTGGCTGACCGCGATCGCGAGGCGGCTGGCCTGGACGCCGGCCATCGGGGCCTGGACGATGGGCAGGTCGATGCCGAGCAGTCTGGCGAGCTTCATCGGTCCTCTCCCGTGACGGTGCAGAGAACCGAATCTACTACGTTCCCGAAGTCGCGGGCGCCGGCCTCCTACAGGCCGGGCCGGCCACGGCCGGCGGGCCCGCGTGCCGGTCTTGCGCCCTTGCCGCCGAAGCCGGGCTTGCGCCCCGGACTGCCGTAGGCGCCCGGGCGACCGCCTCCCTTCCAGGGCTTGCGCCCGCCGCCGGCCGGCCGCTTGTCGCGCGATGAAGGCCGAAAGCGCGCTTCATGACCTTCGATCTCGCTCACCTGCACGCTGCGCCCGAGCAGATGTTCGATCTTGCGCAGGGCGAACACATCCTCGCGTCCGACGAAGGACAGCGCCTGGCCGGTCGCACCGGCGCGGCCGGTCCGCCCGATCCGATGCACATAGTCCTCGGCGAACTTGGGCAGCTGGAAGTTGATGACATGGGTGATGCTGGCGACGTCGATCCCGCGGGCGGCCACATCGGTGGCAACCAGCACCTTGCACTCGCCCCGGCGCAAGCGGTTGAGGGCACGGGTCCGGTCGCGCTGGCTCAGGTCGCCATGCAGGGCTTCGGTCGCGAAGCCGTCGCGATGCAGCGCGCCGGCGAGCTCCTCGGCGTGGCGCTTGGTGGCGGTGAACACGATCGCCTGGCCCAGACCGGTGTCGCGCAGGCAGGCCTGCAGCAGGCGGTCGCGGTGCCCGGCATCGTCGACGTAGATCACATGGTCGTCGATCGGCGTTTCCTCGACACCGGCCCGCTCGATCGCCAGCCATTGCGGATCGCGCAGCAGCTGCGAGGCGAGCTGGCGCACGCCGCGGGACAGGGTCGCGGTGAAGCAGACCGTCTGGCGCGCGGCGGGAACCGCCCGGGCGATCTCGAGGACGTCGTCCGAGAAGCCCATGTCGAGCATGCGATCGGCCTCGTCGAGGACCAGGGTGTCGATGCGCGAGAGTTCGATACGACCGCCACGCAACTGGTCGATGAAGCGCCCCGGCGTCGCCACCAGGACTTCGTGCGGCGCCGCGAGCTGGCGATTCTGCACCTGGTAGGAGGCGCCGCCCGTGATGCACACGCTGGTGAAGCGCGGCAGCATCCGGGCGAAGTCGCGGGTGGCGCGTTCCACCTGCTGGGCCAGCTCGCGCGTGGGCGTCAGCACCAGCACCCGCGGCCCGCGCCCCCTCGCAGCTTGCGTGGTGGCGATCCGGTGCAGCGCCGGCAGCATGAAGGCGGCGGTCTTGCCGGTGCCGGTCGGCGCGGTCGCAACGAGATCGGCGCCGGTGAGCAGAATGGGAATCGCCGCGGCCTGGACGGGCGTCGGCGTGGTGATCCCGAGGCGGGCGAGCGCACGACCCAGGGGCGGCGCAAGCTCGAAGGAGTCGAACGAGGAAGGGGTCATCGATGTGGATTCACGGAAGGCGCGCCCGGACATCGCCACCCCACCTGCCGGATCGCGGGGGCCTGCTCGGGTGATGCGCGGATCGGGGCCGCGCAAGGCGCGCGGCGGTCGGCGGATCGCATGGGCATCGACGCCAACCGGGACCAGGTCCGGTCGCACCGGAACCCGTGGGGCCAGAATTCGATGACTCGGCCCGCGCTACGAAGGAATTCGGCGCGGGCATTGGCAGCACAGCCTCCCATTCTCGCATGTTGCAGCGCAAAAAGCGAACATTTCCGGCTCCGCGCCGCCGCGCCATCCGGAACGGACGCCGGTCCCGGCAAACGGAGTTGCTATCCTCTGGGATCACGCTGCGCCGGTGGCGCACGAGGAGGCACCGATGATCGACCCCGGACTCCTGCCCTTCATCGACATCTGGAACCAGAAGTGGGCGCGGGCCGCGCCGGATGCGACGCCGCGCGACCGACGCGAACTCGGCGAGGCCATCGGCAGGGAGTTGCGCATGCCGACGCCGGGCGATGTCGACACCGACGCCGTGCACTGGGTCGACTCCCCGGCCGACCGGGTGCGCCTGCGGGTGTTCCGCCATCGCGACGGCGGCGCGCAGCCGGCACTGGTCTACATGCACGGAGGCGCCTGGGTCCAGGGCAGTCCCGAGACCCACTGGGACATCACCGCCCGGATCGCCTCATGGAACCGGCAGACGGTGCTCAGCATCGACTACGCGAAGTCTCCCGAGCATCCCTTCCCGGCGGCGCTGGAGCAATGCGCCGCGGTGGTCGACTGGACTTTCGAGAACGCCAGCGCCCTGGGCGTCGACCCGGGGCGGATCGCGGTCGGCGGGGATTCCGCCGGCGGCAACCTGGCGGCGGCCCTCGGGCTCAAGCTGCGCGACGGCCCGCGTCGCCTGCAGGCGCAGCTGCTGGTGTATCCGTCGACCGCATTCGCACGCGATCGCCCTTCCTACGTGCAGAACGCCGACGGGCCGATCATCCGGGTCGCCGACATGGCGCGCATCGACGCGATGTACTGCCCCGACCCGAGGGACCTGCGCCATCCGCTGGCTGCGCCCCTGCTGGCCAGCGACCATTCGCGACTGCCGCCGGCCTACATCGCGGTGGCCGAGCACGACCCCCTGCGTGACGACGGCATCGCCTACGCCGAGGCGCTGCGCCGCGCCCGGGTGCCGGTCGAACTCGACGCGGGCGCGGGCCTCATCCACGGCTACCTGCGGGCAATCGGCTATTGCGACGCCTGCGGCGCGGCGCTCGAGCGGATGTGCGCCTGGCTCGCCCGCCAAGGGCCCGTTTCGACGATGGCTGCGCGCCGGTCCGCCGGAGCGCCGCCCGGATGACGACAGCATGCCGTCGGCATCGGCTTTTTCCATCAGATTTTCAGATAGGTTGAATCTTCTTCAATCTTATTTATTGTTGGAAAATACCGAACAGTCCCCATCGCCCACGGCAGGGACGTTCCGGTTGCGAGCGAGACAAGCCCCGCTCCATGGCCCGAACGAATGTCCGGCATCAACAGTTTCTGCATGTTTCGCCCGTATTTCAGCCCCTCGACCGAAGCAGGGGTCCTGCGCATCTCGATCGCCCTCACGCTGCTCCTGACAGTCCTGGGGGTGTTCTTCGGAATCCTGGCCGCGTCGCTCACACTCCTGTTCGACGCCGGCTACGAGCTCATCGATGTCCTCATGACCGGCCTGGCGCTGCTGGTGGCGCGGCTCATCGCCGCGTCCACGTCGGCCAGCGCCAGCAACAACCACCAGCTGGCGGAGCGCTTCAACATGGGTTTCTGGCATCTGGAACCCATGGTGCTGGCGATGAACGGCCTGCTGCTGATGGCCGCCTCCCTCTATGGCCTGTTCCATGCGCTCGACAGTATCCTGGGCGGCGGACGCCAGCCTGTCTTCGGCTACGCGATACTCTTTGCCGCCATTTCCCTGGTGATCGAGCTCGGCGCCGCGGCATTCATGGCCTCGGCCAACCGGCGGATCCACTCGGAGTTCCTGACGCTCGACGCCAGGTCATGGCTGATGTCATCGGGCATCACCCTGGCCTACCTGCTGGCCTTCGGATTCGGCCTGCTGGCCGACGGCACGCGCATGGCGTGGCTCACGCCGTATATCGATCCGGTCGCCCTGGGCATCGTCTGCCTGGTGGTCCTGCCGCTGCCGCTCGGTACCGTGCGGCGCGCCCTGCAGGACATCCTGATGGTCACACCCAGCGATCTCAAGCAGCATGTCGACGAGGTCGCACGGGCATCGGTCCAGCGCTACGGCTTCGCGTCGCATCGCGCCAACGTGGCCCGGGTCGGCCGCGGGCAGCAGATCGAGCTCTACTTCCTCGTCTCCAAGGACTGGCCCGCCCGGGCGCTGGCCGAATGGGACCGCATCCGCGACGAGATCAGCGAGGCCATCGGCGGTGACACGCCCGATCGCTGGCTGATGATCGTCTTCACGACCGATCCCGAGTGGGCGCAGTGACCGGGGCGGCCGCAGGCGCCGGCTCCTGCACCTGCCCCAGCAACTCCGTGTAGCGCGCCTGCACCCACTGCACCGTCGGCGTCGGCTCCCGGCCTTCCCGCCACAGGACGCGCACCGGCAGCGGCGATAGTGCCAGCGAGGGACAGGACACCTGCTGCAGCGGCTTGTCGTAGGCGTCGTCCATCCCGACGTTGACGGGCAGGATGGCCCATCCCAGGTCGTCGGCCACCATCTCCGCAATGCTGTAGAAGCTGTCCGATCGCCAGAGCCTGGGACTGACGGTGGCCTCGTGCACATCGGCCGTGTGCATCACCAGCTGGCGGTACTGCACGAGGTCCTTGCGCTGGACGACCTCGAGTCGCGCCAGGGGATGGTCGATCGCCACGAAGACGCCCTGCGGAACCTCGCCGATGTGGCGTTGCTCGAAGTGGGCGAGCAAGGCCCCCCGCACGAAATGAAAGGCGATGTGCGCCCTTTCCTCGGCGACATAGCCGGCGACCTCGGTGGCGGTTCCGCTCAGCAGGGTGAGCTCCAGGTCCGGAAATCGTGTCGACATCTCGCGCAGCAGCGAACTGAAGGCGGCGTAGGGCAGCGCTTCGTCGAAGGCCAGGATGAGCCTCGCTTCGCTGCCCGAGCTCAGGGACTGGGCCCGGTTGTCGAGCGCGTCGGCCTGGCGCAACAGTTCGCGAGCCTCGCGCAAGAGGAGCTGGCCCGCATCGGTGAGCTGCGCATTGCGCCGGGACCGGTCGAACAGCTCGACGCCGAGATCCGCCTCCAGCAGGCCGATGGCGGTGCTGACCGCGGACTGCGCCTTGCCCAGCTGCCGGGCCGCCACGCTGAACGAGCCGCTGTCGACGGCCGTGACGAATTTCCGGAGCTGATCGAGTGTCCATCGCATGGGCTGATTCTAGCGAGCCGCGCTCCGCCGCACCCATGCGCCCGACGCGACTCCCGATGCGCCGGAACGACTGCGGGACGCCGCGATTATGCCTTGTGTTGCATATTCCTTCGGAGGCATATATCATCGTGCTCCCGGCGTACGCCGAACCATGCAGCGAAGCTCATGCCAAAGAAATCCAGGAAGCCGGCGGCAACGCCCGCCGACAAGAAACCGAAACAGAAGAAGGCCGACAAACCGCCAACCGTGATCAAGGCGATCGACAAGGTAGCCACCCTCAAGGACCTGCGCAAGGCCGCGCAGCGCACCCAGGACGAGCTCGCCGAGATCATGGGAATGGGCCAGGGCGCGATCTCCCGGATCGAGAAGCGCGACGACATGCTGGTCTCCACCCTGCAGCACTACGTCGAAAGCCTCGGCGGCACCTTCCAGATACTGGCCACGTTTCCGGACCGCCCGCCGCTGATCGTCGAGCGCCTGGGCAAGAAGGACAAGGCCGGCAACCCGCCCCGCAGTCCGGAGAGGAAGTCCACCGGTGCGAATGGTCATGCGCACGCCCTGTAGAACATGCACGAGATACCGACGCCTTACTACCTGATCGACAAGCCGGCACTGCAGCGCAACCTGGATGTCATCGACCGTGTCCGGGAGCGCTCGGGCGCCAAGGTCCTGCTCGCGCTCAAGTGCTTCGCCACCTGGTCGGTGTTCGACCTGATGCGCCTGCACATGGACGGCACCACGTCCTCGTCGCTCTACGAAGTCAAGCTGGGCCGCCAGAAGTTCGGCGGCGAGACCCACGCCTACAGCGTGGCCTATGCCGATCACGAGATCGAGGAAGTCGTCGCCCATTGCGACAAGATCATCTTCAACTCCATCGGGCAGCTCGAGCGCCATGCGCGCATCGCCCGGGGCAAGCCCATGGGCCTGCGCCTGAACCCCGGCATCAGCCACGCGGGCTTCGACCTGGCCGATCCGGCGCGGGAATTCAGTCGCCTGGGCGAGACCGATCCCGCGCGCATCAGGGCGGTCGTCGACCGGATCGACGGCGTCATGATCCACAACAACTGCGAGAACGACGACCTGGGTCGCTTCGACGAGCTGCTCACCGAGGTCGAGCGACGCTACGGCGACATCCTGGAGCGGCTGGAGTGGATCAGCCTGGGCGGCGGCATCAGCTTCACGGCCCCGGGCTATCCGGTGGATGCGTTCTGCGATCGGCTGCGCGCCTTCGCCCAGACCCACGGCGTGCAGGTCTATCTCGAACCCGGCGAGGCGGCGGTCAGGCACAGCGCCACGCTCGAAGTCAGCGTCCTCGACGTCGGCTACAACGGCAAGCCGCTGGCGATCGTCGATGCCTCGACCGAGGCGCACATGCTCGACCTGCTCATCTATCGCGAGACGGCACCGCTGGGCGCCGATACCGGTGAGCATCACTACATGGTCTGCGGGAAGACCTGCCTGGCCGGAGACATCTTCGGCGAAGGCCGTTTCCCGGCGCCCCTGCAGGTCGGCGACCGCATCTCGATCGGCGATGCGGCGGGATACACCATGGTGAAGAAGAACTGGTTCAACGGCGTCAACATGCCGTCGATCGCCCTGAAGGAAGCCGACGGCTCGGTGCGTGTGGTGCGCCGGTTCTCCTTCGACGACTACGTGAACAGCCTGTCCTGACACACCCCCCATAACTGGAACCGGAGGGATATCCGAATGAAACGCAATGTCCTCATCATCGGCGCCGGTGGCGTCGCCCATGTCGCGGCACACAAGTGCGCGCAGAACAACATCCTGCTGGGCGACATCCATATCGCCTCGCGCACCCGCGAGAAATGCGAGGCGATCATCGCCTCCATCAGGGAAAAGGGCAGCCAGCGCAGCTCGGGCCTGCTGAAGGCGCACGAGCTCGACGCCATGGACATCGAGGCCACCAAGTCCCTGATCCGCTCCACCGGCAGCCAGATCGTCCTCAACCTGGGCTCGCCCTTCCTGAACATGTCGGTGATGACGGCATGCATCGAGACCGGCGCCGCCTACCTGGACACCGCGATCCACGAGGATCCCGACAAGGTCTGCGAGTCGCCGCCCTGGTACGCGAACTACGAATGGAAGCGTCGGGAAGCCTGCCGCCAGGCAGGCATCACGGCAATCCTGGGCGTGGGTTTCGATCCCGGCGTCGTCAATGCCTACGGGCGTTTCGCGATGGACGCGTATTTCGACGAAGTCGATTCCATCGACATCATCGACATCAATGCCGGCAGCCATGGCCGCTACTTCGCCACCAATTTCGACCCGGAGATCAACTTCCGCGAGTTCACATCGAAGGTGTGGTCGTGGGAGGACGGTCGCTGGAAGGCCAGCGGCATGTTCGAGCACCGCAAGGAATGGGACCTTCCAGTGGTGGGCAAGAGCACCGCGTACCTGACCGGACATGACGAGCTGCATTCCATGTCGACGAACCTGGGCGTGCCCAACATCCGCTTCTGGATGGGCTTCGGCGACCACTACATCAACGTGTTCACGGTCCTCAAGAACCTCGGCCTGCTGTCCGAGAAGCCCGTGCGCACCGCCGAAGGCCTGGAGGTCGTCCCCCTCAAGGTGGTCAAGGCCGTGCTGCCCGACCCCGCCTCGCTCGCACCGACCTACACCGGCAAGACCTGCATCGGCGACCTGGTCCGCGGAACGAAGGACGGCAAGTCCCGGGAGGTCCTGCTCTACAACGTGTGCGACCACAAGGAGTGCTACGAAGAGGTCGGCAGCCAGGGAATCTCCTACACCGCGGGCGTGCCCGCCGTCGCGGCGGCCATGCTCATCGCCGACGGAGCCTGGGATGTTCGCCAGATGATGAACGTCGAGGAGCTCGATCCGAAGCCGTTCATCGAACTGATGAACCGCATGGGGCTGGTGACCCGGGTGCGCGACGCGCAGGGCGACCGCGTCCTGGATCCGCACGCCGAAGGCCCGCAAGCCGCGCCTTCGCGCGGACGGTCCGCGAAGGTCCCGGCAATCTGATCTCTCCGGGACCGGTCCGGCGCGCCGCGCCGGGCCGGTCTCCGAGGCGTGTCAGGACGCCGGCGGCAGGCGCAGCCCGCGCGGCGTCAGGACTCGCTCGAGCAGCTCGAAAACGCCCTGTATCGCCAGCGCGAGCAGCGCCGCCGGAACGGCGCCCCGCATGATCAGCCCGATGTCGTCGAGCCGGATGCCGGTGAGGATGGGCTGGCCATAGCCGCCGGCGCCGATCAGTGCCCCGAGCGTCGCGGTGCCGACGTTGATGACCGCCGCGATCTTCACGCCGGCGAGGATGGAACGCAGAGCCAGCGGCAGCTCGACCCGCCGCAGTCGCACCCTCGCAGGCAACCCGAGGGCGGCGGCCGATTCGCGCAGCGAAGCCTCGATGCCGACCAGCCCGGCATGCGTGTTGCGCACGATCGGCAGGAGACTGTAGAGGAACAGCGCCGCGATCGCCGGGGTGGCGCCGATGCCGAACAACGGAATCATGAACACGAACAGGGCGAGCGAAGGCACGGTCTGCAGGATGCCCACCAGGCCGAGCACGAGCTGGCCCAGCCGGCGATGGCGGGCGGCGAGCACCCCGAGCGGCACCGCCAGCAGGATCGCCAGCGAAAGCGAGACTCCCACCAGCGCGAGATGCTGCAGCGTGTACTCGAGCAGCCCGGGACCGGACGCGCGCCCGCCGGCGCCGGGCTCGATTCTGAGGAAGCGCCCGGCAACCCGCGCCTCGGGCTCACCGTCGATCTTCACCGCCTTGTTCATCGCCCGCATCCCGGACGCGGATATCGTCCCGGCCAGATCCCCCAGGGCGGCGACGAAATCCGGCGCGCGCTGGCCGAGATCGAGGCGGAAGAGGAATACCGCGTGGTACCGGGGAAAATGGCGACGATCGTCATCGAGCACGCGCAGGCCATGGTGGGCGATTTCGGCATCAGTGCTGTAGAGATCGATCGCGTCGACCGCGCCCGTCGCGATCGCGCGATACGCCAGCGCATGGTCCATGCCGCGCGCATCCATCGGCAGCCGGTAGGCGGCCTTCAGCCCCGGCCAGCCATCGGCGCGATCCATGAACTCGTTGGACAGGGCGATCCGCAGGCCCGGGTGTGCGGCGAGATCGGAGATGCTCTCGATGTCCAGGCTCTGCGCCCGGTCCTCGAGCATCCCGATCGCATAGCTGTTGTCGAAGCCCAGCGGATCGGCCATGCCGAGGCCGAGCTCTCGCAGCCGCGCGCGCAGCGGCTCGATACCGGCATCGGCCGGCATGTCGCGCAGCAGTTCGTGCGCGAGCGTACCCGTGTATTCGGCGTAGGCATCGATCTCGCCCTCGAGAAGCGCGCGCCACAGGATGCGGGTGCCGCCCAGGCCCCGTCGGTGCGTCGCCTCGACGCCATGGCGCTGCGCCGCGAGCCGGGCGATCTCGCCGAGCACGATGGCCTCGGTGAAGTCCTTCGAGCCGATCGTCACCGCGACCGGGGCGGCGGCATCCGGACCTGCCTGCGGGTCGGTGTCCGCGGCCATGGCGATGCGCGCAAGGATCGACAGGCACAGCCAGACGAGGGCGAACCGGCATCTCATGGGCCGGGCTCCGGCAAGCCGCGCTGCGCGGCCAGGAACGCCCGCACGAAATCATCGGCGGGCGCCCGGCGAAAATCATCGAGGCTGCCATCCTGCACCACGCGCCCCCGGCGCATGAGCACCAGGCGATCGCTGAAGAAGGCGGCTTCGCCGAGATCGTGGGTCACCATGACCACCGTCTTGCCCAGTTGCCGGAAGATCGCGCGCAGCTCGTCCTGGAGTCCGTGGCGCACCAGCGGATCGAGCGCGCCCAGCGGTTCGTCGAGCAGCAGCGTCGGCGGATCGGGCATCAGGGCGCGCATCAGCGCGACGCGCTGGCGCTGGCCGCCGGAGAGCTCGGCGGGAAAGCGCTCCAGCAGGTCGGCATCCAGATGCACGAGCCCGGCCAGTTCGATCGCGCGCTGGCGGATGCGTGCCGCGCTCCAGCCGAGGTATCGCGGCAGCAGGCCGAGATTGCCCAGCACACTGAGGTGCGGGAACAACCCGCCTTCCTGGATGACATAGCCGACCCGGCGCCGCTCCTCCAGCATGCGCTCGCGGCGCAGCGCCACACCATCGCGCCGGACCTCGCCGGCGTCGGGCCACTCCAGTCCGATCAGCAGGCGCAGCACGGTGGACTTGCCGCAGCCGCTGCTGCCGATCAGCACCGTGGTCCGGCCGCGCGCAAAGTCGAGCGTGAGCGAGTCGACCGCGCGCACCGCGCCGTAGGCCCGGGTAACGCCGAGCAGGGAGAAGGCGGGATCGGACGCGGCCGGCATCAGGGGTATCGCGATCGCTGGACGGCCGGCCGCCGGGGCCTGGCCCGTTGCGCGATCAGGACGCGAAGATCCGCCCGGGATTGAGGATGCCCAGTGGATCGAGACAATGCTTGAGGCTGCGCATCAGCTCGATCTCCTGCGGACTGCGCGAGATGCCGAGCCAGTCCTTCTTCTCGAAGCCGATGCCGTGCTCGGCCGAGACCGATCCGCCCAGGGCCTGGAGGGGCCGATAGATGATCGCATCGGCATCCGCGCGGGCCTGCGGCGAATCGTCTTCGGTGAAGCTCACCAGGTGCAGGTTGCCGTCGCCGAGATGGCCGAAGACCCAGGTGCGCTGGCGCGGAAAACGCTCCGCGATCGCCGGGCGAACGATATCGAGATAGCCCGGCATGCTCTCGATCGGCAGCGAGATGTCGTAGGTGAAGGGCCGGCCATGCCGCAGGCACTGGCCGACGTCATCGCGCAACGCCCAGATCGCGGCGGCCTCGGCCTGCGACTGCGCGATCGCGGCATCGACGATGAGTCCGGCCGCCATCGCCTGCTCGCAGGCCAGTGCAAGGCGTGCGGCTTCGCCCGGCGCGTCACCGCCCGAGCCTTCGAGCAGCGCGGATAGCGGATAGCCGTGGGCGGGCGGCGGCCGGCCGCGCGCAGGCGGTGTGGTCACCAGTTCGT
>Ga0172382_10000465_pt1 | contig 76427 bp, 67 predicted proteins | sample Leawel138RmetaG_FD_122245 | JGI IMG/M metagenome (GOLD analysis project Ga0172382, IMG submission 122245) | Leachate microbial communities from a municipal landfill in Southern Ontario, Canada - Leachate well 138R metaG | ecosystem: Engineered > Solid waste > Landfill > Unclassified | place...
GCCAGGTACTGAAAATCTGCCTGCAGCGAACTACACACTATAATACATCTCCATATAGACCTGATTTGACCGATCCTTGGCAAATGAAAATAAGGCTGGTTTAAAAAATGGGGGAATGCCAATGGCTCTTCTACTTGACAAAAGGACGTCAGTTATAAACTTGAACTTACCCTGCACTTACGAGGGTGAAATACATGGATAAAAGATGAAACAACAGAGTTCGCCAAGGCAATTAATGGAATACGATTTTGCCCTATTGGTTGCGTGTAAGTTGCTGCAGATTATTTTGTCTTACGGTTGGTTTATATTTAACCAGAGCCGTATGATGAAAGGAAGAAATATCGACGTTTGTGTTACTCGTTTTTTGTAACATTAACGTAATTAGTTAGTTATAGATACATAATTATTATAAGGAACAATCATGACAATATCCTCAAACCCCCTTTTAAGGACGAAAAACGAGCATCGTTTGAAGGCCATACCCTTCCACGAGATTAAAACCGAACACTTTATGCCCGCCATCGAGGAGGCTTTAAAAACAGCCCAAGCCGAAATCGAAGCCCTGAAATCCAACCCCGCCGAGCCGGATTTTGAAAATACCGTTTTGGCGCTGGAACTGGATGGCGAACAGCTAAACTATGTGGCGGGAATCTATTTCAACCTGCTTTCCGCGGAATCAGACGCCGAATTCAAGGCTTTGGCGCCGGAGATTTCCTCCCGCCTTGCCCAGTTCAGCAGCAGCATTTCCACCGACCCGGTGATTTTTGAACGCATCAAAAAGGTCTGGGAAAAAGAGGTGGAAGGTAAGCCGAAACCGCAAATCCCCGCCGATTTCACCGACCGCGAAGCCCTGAAAAAAGCAGAGCGCTTCCGCCTCATCGACCGCACCTACAACGGTTTCATCCGTGGCGGCGCGCTTTTGAGCGATGAAAACAAAAAACGGCTCACCGAAATCGCCATGGAATCCTCCAAACTTTCCCCCAAATTCAGCGACAACGTTTTGGGCGCCACCAACGCCTGGGAACTGCATGTCACAGACCCTGCCGACGTGGAGGGAATGCCTCCCAGCGTTTTGGCTGGAGCTGCCCACCTGGCAAAAAGCAAGGGTAAAAACGAAGGCTGGCTTTTCAACCTCCAGCCCGCCAGCATGATTCCGCTTTTAACCTATTGCAAAAACAGGGATTTGCGCCGCCAAGCCCAAACCGCGTACGGCTCTCGCGCCTTCCGTGATGAATTCGACAACCAGGAAATCATCAAAAGAACCCTGGAACTGCGCAGGGAACGTGCCGCGCTTTTGGGCTATGAAACCCACGCGGACTATGTTTTGGCAGACCGCATGGCGGAATCGCTGGATACCGCGCGCGACTTTTTGGAAAAGATTTACGACGTGGCATATCCCGCCGCGAAAAAGGAATTTGAGGAAGTGGTGGCGTTTGCCCGGGAAACGGATGGAATCGAGGATTTCCAGCCCTGGGATATGAGCTACTATTCAAATAAACTGAAAGAAAAACTCTACGCCTACGACCCCGAGGAACTGAAACCCTGGTTCAAGATGGAAAACGTTTTGGAAGGGCTTTTTACAGTGGCAAACCGCATCTATGGCATCCAGGTGAAGGCTGTGGACGACGTTCCAGTCTGGCATCCGGATGTGAAAACCTGGGAAGTTTTCGATGCCGATGGCAAGGAACTGGGTTTGATGTATATGGACCTTTTCCCGCGCGAAACCAAACGCGGCGGAGCCTGGAAAACCTCGTTTCAGGATCAGGGACTGCATGCAGACGGCATGCGCAGACCTCAGGTGGCAATCGTGGCTTCGCTCACACCTTCCACCCAGGACCAGCCTTCGCTGCTGCGCCTGGATGAGGTTCGCACCATTTTCCACGAATTCGGACACGCCCTGCACAGCCTGCTTGCGGATGGATATTACAAGGGACTTTCCGGAACCAGCGTGCTGTGGGATTTCGTGGAACTTCCCAGCCAAATCATGGAAAACTGGGTGATGGAAGAAGAGGCGTTGAACCTCTTTGCCCGCCACTATGAAACCGGGGAACCGCTGCCCAAAGAACTGTTGGACAAGGTGATAGCCGCCAAAAACTTCCAAGCCGGACTGGCAAACCTGAACCAATTGCGCTACGGGATGTTGGATTTTGCCTGGCACAGCACGCCTCCGCAGGAAATTGGGGACGTGGATGAATTTGAAACCAAAGCCATCCAACGCTTCCAAATCCTGCCTGCCGTCCCCGGAGCAAACTTTTCCTGCGCCTTTGCCCATATTTTCGCGGGAGGATATTCCGCCGGATACTATTCCTACAAATGGGCGGAAGCGCTGGAAGCCGACGCCTGGAGCCTCTTTGAGGAAAAAGGCATCTTCAACCCCGAAGTGAGCGACGCCTTCCGTAAATTCATCCTGGCGCGCGGAAACGCCTTCCACCCCATGGACCTCTTTGTGGCTTTCAGAGGACGTAAGCCCGACCCGGACGCGCTCCTGCGCAGGGATGGCTTAATCGCCTGAATCCACTCTGTATAACGATGACGCCGGTCCTTGGCCGGCGTTTTTTGTGGGCATAGTATTTACCTGCTCCCTAACCTCCTGCCTGCCTTCCACTTGCAAGGCCTACCCTGCACTCTTGACTCCGACTCATGTGTGACTTGACATCCACTCGTGGTGTTCCCGATGCCGCTTCGGGGGCATCACGGGTGAGACTGGAGAAAATGTGGGGCTGGAACCCAGAGCGGGCTTGGTGTTTTGGGGTTCACGCAGATTCCGCCGATAACGCGGATTTTTATAGATTAGGGATGCACAGGATAATGAGGATGAAAAAGGGATTGTTAGGTTTTTAGGGTTTTAGCGTTTTAGCGTTTCGCTGCGCGTCAGGTCAAAAATAGCGCCAGTTCTCAAAGTCTTTCCGTCTCCAAGTCTCCACCTTGCCACCTGGCTATCTTGCTATCTCGCCTCTTTTCCACCCAAATCGAGGCAAACGCGTCATTCTGAGCGAAGCGAAGAATCCAGACCATGGGAAAAGGACTTTTACTGTCCATCCTTTTTCGCTCTTTAGGCTGAAAACCCTTACCCATTCCTGAAGCGTAGCGATAGGACCCAGTGACTGTTTTTCAAACGGCGCGGCAGTGCCGACGAAAGCAACAAGTCTTTGGAATGATTGACCAGTATGGGCTGGATTCTTCGCTTCGCTCAGGATGACGCGCGGCGAAACGATAAAACGCCAAAACCCTACAACTTTATGAAAAAAAATCCGCGTTATCAGCGTAATCTGCGTGAACCAAAAAAGCCGGGCGAACCCGGCTCTGAGTATATCATGACTCCCATTGGGGATCAGGTTTTTAGCGCAAGCCCTGGCTCATCGCTTCACCCAGGCTGAAGATGGGCAGATAGACAACGATAATGATTCCGCCAACCACACCCGCCATCAAAATGATGAGCAGCGGTTCAATCAGCGATGTGAGGCGTTCAATCACGGCATCCACCAATTTTTCATAGAATTGGGCGGCTTTGCCCAGCAGTTTGTCCATGTCACCGGTTTCTTCACCGGTGCCAATCATTTGCAGCAATGTGGGTGGGAAAAGTCCGGTGCGGCGAAAAGCGTTTGCCACGCCATAGCCTTCTTTCACCATCACTCTGGCACGGCGGATTCCGCCTTCGATAACGGCGTTTTGAACAACGTTTTCAGTGAGTTCCATGGTGTCCATAATGGGCACACCCGCGGTCATGAGAATGGAGAAGGTGCGGGCAAATTTGCTCATGATGGAGTTTGTGGTCACGCTGCCAAAAACGGGCGCCTTGAGCTTGATGGTATCCCAGACGTAACGTCCGCGGTCTGTGAGGTTTATAATCCAAACTGCCACAACCAGCCCCAGAAGCATGAGTATGGCAAGGAAGGCATTGTTTGTGACGAAATGGCTGATGCCAATGGCAACCTTGGTGGGGCCAGGCAATTCGGCATCAAAGCCTTCATAGACATTGGCAAACATGGGCACCACGTAGTAGAAAAGGAACCAAACCACAATGACCAGAAACACCACGATGAAAATCGGATATGCCATGGCGGAACGCACTTTGCGGCGGGTGTCCTCCATTTTTTCCAGATAGTCGGAAAGTTCATCCAAAATGGTGTGGAGGGTTCCGGAAACTTCACCCGCGGTCACCAGCGCGATGTAGAGCGGATTGAAAACGCCGGGGTGCTGTTCCATCGCCTCGGAGAGCGAATATCCCTTGCGGATATCGTCTGAAATCTGGCGCAGGACTTTGGCAAACTTTTTGTTCTTTTCCGCTTTTTCCAGGTCTGAGATGGCTTTTTCGATGGTGAGTCCGGCGGAAAACATTGTGGAAAGCTGGCGGGTGAAGAAAACCAGGGTTTTCAGGGAGACGCCTGTTCTCCATTTGTAGATGGAGAGCATGATTTTGTCTGACAGGGAAAGCTTTCCCTTGAAGGCGCCTTCGGAAGCCGCTTTCACGGAGATGATGGTGCTGCCTTCCTTGGCCAGTTTGTCCACAGCCATATCGAGGGTTTCCGCTTTCATGATGCCTTCGATTCTGGCACCTTTCGCGTCTTTGACGATGTAGGCAAAATTCGGCATTGGTTTAACCTTGTTTAATCTTATTCAACGATGGTCATCTTGATGACTTCGCGGATGGTGGTGACGCCGGCAATCATTTTTTCCATGGCAGCGTCGTGCAGAGTGCGCATTCCAGAGCGGAGGGCGGCATCACGGATGAGGTCCTGGTTTCCGCCTTCATAAACGAGGCTGCGGATTTCGGGATTCACCACCAGCAGTTCGAAGATACCGGTTCTTCCGGAAAAGCCGGTGTTGTCGCAATGGACGCAACCACGTCCAGTTTTAAAATCGATTTTGGCGGCTTCTTCTGCGGTGAGGCCGCAGTCGGAGAGTTCCTGTTCGGTGGGTTTGTAATCCGCAATGCAATAGGGGCAGATTTTGCGCACGAGGCGCTGCGCCATCACCAGGCTGAGCGAAGAGCCAACCAGGTAGGGCTTGATGCCAATATCGATGAGGCGGGTAACGGTTGAAGGCGCGTCATTTGCGTGCAGAGTGGAAAACACCAGGTGTCCCGTGAGAGAAAACTTGATGGCGATATCGGCGGTTTCTTCGTCGCGGATTTCACCGATGAGAACGATGTCTGGGTCTTGACGCAAAACGGAACGAAGAGCGGAACCGAAGGTTAGCCCAATCTGCTCCTTGGTTTCAATCTGGGTGATGCCTTCAAGACGATATTCCACAGGGTCTTCCACGGTGATGATGTTTGTTTCAATATCTAGAATTTCTTTCAGCGCGGCGTGGAGGGTGGTGGATTTTCCGCTGCCGGTGGGTCCGGAAACAATGATGATTCCATAAGGCCGGCGGATAATGCGGGAAAAAATATCCATGTCCTGGCCTCCGAAGCCGAGTGTGGTGAGCAAAAAGCCAAATTCACCCTTGTCCAGAAGACGCATCACAACTTTTTCCCCCAACACGGTGGGCGTGATGGAAACACGGACGTCCACGCTCTTTATGCTGGTTTTCAGCGCGATGTGACCGTCCTGAGGAAGGCGTCGTTCGGCGATGTTTAGCTTGGACATCACTTTCACCAGCGAAATGAGGCCGGGGTGCATGCCTATGGGCGGGGTCATCACTTCTCGCAGGGCACCGTCCACGCGATAGCGCACGCGGGTGCTTTTCATCAGCGGCTCGATGTGGATGTCCGTGGCGTTGGATTTGATGGCCTCGTTGATGATGAGGTTGAGCAGCTTCACGATGGGCGCGTCCGCTTCTCCGGAGGCAGCGGCGATGGTGATTTCATTGTCTTCATCATCCATGGTCACAAAATCGAATCCGCCAACCGCGTCTTCCACCTGGGTGGTGGTGCGGATGCTTTTGTAATATTTTTCGATGCTGCTGTGGAGCATGGAATCCGAGATGAGCCTGGGTTTTACATGTTTGCCCAGAATCTTTTTGAGGCTGTCCAAAACGGTGAGGTTGTCCGGGTCTGCCATTGCAACCACGACGCCATCAGCGTCTTCACGCAGCGCAATCACGCGGTTTTCATTCGCGTAGGGCTCTGGCACCAGACAAACCACCTCCAAATCCAAATCCATAAGTTCAGATTCCTGAACAACTTCATAGCCCAGTTGGAGGTTCAGGGCGTTAAGCAATTGAGTTTCGGTGATGTGCCCAAGCTTAATCAGGGTTTCGCCGATTTTGAGACCAAAGTTTCCCTGCTTGATGAGGGCTTCCTTGATTTGGTCTTCACTCACAATTCCGTCGTGGACAAGAATCTCGCCCAGACGGGCATACTGGGGGTTAAAGTTCATTTATATCTTCCTTTAAGGATTTTTAAAACATTTTCAAAGCCCCGAGGCCTTAAAAAGGGAAAAATATCCCGGCGGAGACGGGGTTTTCCGCCTCCGCGCGGGTTTCAATATGCTTTAGAAAGGAGGTCCGGGAGTCCAGTAACGGTAAAGTGCCACACTGGTTTCAGCCGTGACGTTGGTTCCCAAAATCCTGGCTACAATGCTGGCGCTGGTTTGCCCAGGCGTTTCAACAGGAGGCGGTTCGGCCGCGGGGATTTCAATCCGGTGGAAGCGAATTTGCCCCCATGCCCAGCCTGCATAATCTCCGGTGCCATAACTCCCATTGTCTGTTATTATTCGCCAGGCTGGATCCCCTGGATAGTTATTATTGTAGCCCGGTACAGCCACAAACTGTCCTTTGGTGGAAATTAGCATGATGGGCGCGTTTCCAACCGGCTGTCCTTGTCCATCTGTAAGCACAGCAAAGAGATCAGTCGATTTCCAATCCGGGCTGGTGTCTCCATAAACCAGTGACCATGGGTTTGCCTGAAGCTCAAAGCGCGGGTCGTTCAGAGGAAGCTGGACAGTTGCATATCCATCCACACCTTCACCCTGAATGGCGCCGGTGCTGGCTCGGATTGTAATCCAATCGTAGGTATAGTTTCCAGAATAGTTTACCGTTGTGTAGGCCACACCTCCCAGAGAGTCGTCCTGGGCACTCACGTTGCCAACATAGCCTGTTGCACCTATCTGGCAATTTGTAACATTGTTTATCAGTTCGAAAAACACGGAGGTTCCTCTGCTGACGGGGTTGCCATAGATATCCTTAACCACAGCTCCCGCAACAACTTCCCAGAGACCACCACCCATGTTTTCACCGGTGTTGAACCCTCCAATGAAGGGCACCACAGAGTGAGGCGGACCAGATTTTATCACAATGCTTCCCTTGGTTGCCCTCACCCAGCGTCCAGACGCGGATGTGCAGGAAGCGCGAACCACCAGGATTCCGCTTTCCGTACCCGCATTCACCGAGATTTGGGCTTCACCTCCTGTGGATACAACCAAAACGCTGTCCCTCACGGGCTGGTTATTCAAGTTCGCTCCGGCAGGCGGATTGGTGTTCATGATTCTGAAATAGACGTTTTGGGGCGAATCAATCAGGTTGCCATTGATGTCTTTCAGTTTCACGCGCAGGATGGCGGATTCGTCTCCACCGGTGTTTGCCACGTCGAGCTCAAGCTGGCCTTCCTGGGTGAATGAAATGGAGTGAATGTCGTCGGAAGTGACATTGAAAATGAGCTGGGTCTGAAGTGTATCGTTATTGGCAAAAGCCTTGATGGTTGCGGCTCCAGCCACCAATCCGGGAGTGAAGCGCACCTGGGCTTCGCCCATGTTGTCTGTGTTGACAGTGAAGGTGTTGCTGGTATTCACGAAGGTACCCAGGTTCGTTTCAAAACGCACGGGTTTTATCTGGCAGGGGTTTCCATGAGGGTCGTTCAGCGTGGCACGCATGAAGATGCGGTTTTGGCTTGCCACAAAGCTGGTGTCTGCCTCAACCATTTCGCCACCCACTTCCACAAAGGATTGCAGCCCAATCTGGAAAGGATTACCGGGACGGACCAGCACTTCACGCATGCTTTGCTTGTCACCGATGCTGGCAGTCACGAAACCATTATCGACCCCCGGTGTGGTGGTGGCAACAGCTCCCGCATTGTATCTCACGTAGGCTCTGCCATTTATAGTTTTGGCAACAATGGAGACACCCAAAACGTTGCCGGCTTCGTCCACAAACCTTCCCATGGTGCAGTTGAAACTGATTAAGGTGTTATCCGGCACGGGATTGCCCAAAATGTTCATGGCTTGGGCATTTATTTCCGTGGTCTGCATCACGTTCATGGGATAGGGGTTTGCCTGAGAAAGGAAATTCAGGGTCACGGATTCCACTTCGGGCACGTCGTCGATGAAAACCTGAACCCTGGCAGTGTCGGCAGAAACCACCTGTTCCGGGTTTTTTTCCGAATATTTGCGCACCACAGCGGTGATGGTTGCCAAACCTCTTTCGCCAGAGTCGTAGAAAGTGGCGGTGGCAACACCGCTGCTGTCTGTGGCCACGGAGGTGATAATGCTTCCCACATCAGTGCGGAAACTCACAAGCTGGTTTGCCACACCAAAGCCTTCTCCATCTTTAACGGTCACACTGATATCGGAGAAGGTGATGTTGTTGTCACAATAGATGGTATCCGGAGATGCCACAATCTTTGTGATTTTGCGCATTTCGGAGGGGTTTGTGGTGGATCCTCCAGTTGGTGGAGGCAAGCGGCGGTCGCAAGATGAAAACACCAGCAATGCAATCGCCAACAGTAAAAGAAGGGGTAAAAGATTCTTAATTTTATTCATTTTGATCCCCCAAATCAATCATTTTCTTCATATTTGATTAAGCGGCGGGTGAGGCGTTCGTCCAATTCAGGCTGACCGGAAATATTATATTTGTCGATGTCCGGATCGCGCTGGATTTGGTCCGCAGTAATCAGGCGTGGTGTGATTTCGATGATGAGGTCGGAATTTTCCACCTGTTCGTGACGATGCTGGAAAAGCCTGCCGATGAAGGGAAGATCGCCCAAAAGGGGAAGCTTGTTCACCTTTTGGCTGATCTGTGAACTCAGGAGGCCGCCAACCACAATCTTGTGTTCGTTTGGAACGGTGACGGTGGAGGAAATTCTGCGCACCTTGGTGCGGGGAACGTAGCCGCCAACAAGCTCTGTCACCGAGCTAACTTCAGGAGAAATATGCGCGGTGATGAGCCCGGCTTCATTCACAGTGGGCGTAACGGTCAGCATGATTCCCACGGATTCGCGCTCCACCTGGATTTGCTTGTCGTTGTCTGTGACCACGAAGGGCACAACTTCACCAATATGGATTTCGGCTTCATTGCCGTTAAGAGCGGTCACACGAGTATCGGTGAGCAATTTCGCGGCATTATTTTCCAAAAGCCAATCGATGGTGATGTCGAAAGCGGTGAGCTGACGGCTGAAATGACCAATGTCTTTCAAACCGTTGATGCGCTGGAAAACCTGCTGGTTGGGCAGGATTTCGAAGTTTGTGGGATTGCCATAGGGCAGGTATCCTTCAGGGTCGCTGAAGTTGAAGGGCAAACCGCCGCCATTGGAGCTGACGGGGTCTTCTGCCAGGATGGTTGTCAGATGGTTCAGACGGCTCCAATCCACGCCAAACTTTTTGGCATCGGTGAGGCTGACTTCGATGAGCCGCACCCGGATTTCGATTTGTTTTTGAGCCACGTCAATCTGCTGAACCATATCCCGGATGCTTTCAAAGGTGTCTGTGTTGCCATAAACCATGATGGCGTTTTGACCCTCCACCGGCATCACCGAGCCATCCGTGTTTGCCAGCGCCGCGCTCAGTTTTGAGGCATCCAGATTGTTCAGATAGATGATGTGGTTTCTCTGGCCGGCGGATTCGTTGATGTTTTGCAAGGTGCCAACCAGGAAGGTGTTGTCGCCATAAATTTTGTAGGAAAGCCCAGCCGATTTTGCCACCAGGGAAACGGCTGTTTCGATGGGTACGTCGCGAATGTTCACGGTTACGCGTTTTTCATCTTTATCTTTGCCGCCGCTTTGGTCTGTGGCCAAAACGATGTTTGTACCGCTGAGGCGTGCCAGCGTGTTCAAAACCGACGAGATGGGTTCATCCACGCTGTTCATGGTCACTGGTTTTCTCAAAGGGCTGATCTGCGCTCCCAGAGCCGCGATCCCGATCAGGAAGACCAGAACCAGAGTGCAGGTCCTAAATTGTTTAGAATGGGAAGCATGCAACATATTTTCTCCAGCTTCTTTATATTTTTTCATGATATCAGTAGTTTTGATCCAGGTTTTGCCGCACACGGTCTTCCTGGGAAAAATCAGGCATTTGCGGACGAGCCTGGATGGTTAGGGTTTGGGTGCTGCCGCCAGAAGAGACGCCAACATTTTGCTCGTTAATCCAAACTATGCGTCGGCCTTCAATCACTTCGCCAACGCCAGCGGTGTAGATTCTATCGTTATATTCAACCGTCACAAGTCTTTTACCGGATGATTCATCAATGTATGTGCCAGTGGGGCGGAAAGCAAATCTTTGCGCGTTTTCCCATTCCTGAGCGAGGTCGAACCTGTCTTTGATGATGTTGCCCTGGCGCAGGGGGTCATGGTTAACCGTGAAGACGGTGGTTTTTCTTTCCACAATCGATCTTTCGATGCTCATAATCTTGCTGCGCAGGGTGTCGGAAACCGATTCACTGCTGTGTTTGCTTTGAGGGGAAATTTTGGAGGCCTTGGCATTGTAGGTCACCAGCCTGATCGCGAAGGCGAGCAAGGCTATGAACAGCAGCGCCATGGCGAGGTCTTTTATGTAGCGGAATTGCATTATTTGGCCTCCTTAATCACTTTGAATACTGTTATTTCCATGGAGATGCGGTAGTTGTTTTCGCCTCCGGGACCAATCGCCTCGGAAGTGGGGATTGGGCTCACATCCAGATAGTTGAATTTGATGATGTGGTTCAGCCCTTCCAATTCCGAAATGAATTGTCCCATCTGGCGGAAGGTTCCCTGCAAATCAATGTTATAGGTGGTTTCAATCATACCGGCCGGGGAAAACTTGTTGGAATCCGAAATCTTTTCCATCTTCATCCTGTTGTCTTCGCGGATGCGGTCGATTACAAGCTGGAAATCGTTCAGCTCGTCCACCGAAAACTTGCTTTCGTTGGTGAGGCTGTTATCAATGATTTCCCTGAATTGGCTGAGCTGCTGGTCCATAATCATGGCGCTGTTCAACTTTTCAAGGGTGGTTTTAATCTGTTTGTCGTATTTGTCCACTTCGGCCAGGTTCTTTTTCAGCGAATTTCCTGCCAACACAAAAAACAGCACGGAAATCAGAATCATGCCGAGGATGAAAACGAGGTATTTTTCTCTCATTGGTCTCCTCCTCTGGCTGGTCCATCGGCTCCCTGGGTTCTGCATTCCACCTGGAATTCCAGGATTTCGGTGTCTTTTGCCACCTGTCGCATGCGGGAGCCGGATTTGATTTCAGGAAAATCGTCACTAATCTGCGGGTTGCTTCTCAAGCGCTGCACAAAGTTGTAAATCACATCACCTTCCTGCACGCGGGGATTCACCTCGATGATGCCATAGAGGGTGAGAACGCCGTTGTTGTATTGGAATTTTTTCACCGCTATCTGTTGGTCAATCTCACTGCTGAGGGCTTCCAGCTTTTTCGTCCAGAAAATGCGGTCGTTAAAAGTATCCGCCAGCCGGGTCACGTCGTTTACGGACAGAAAATCTTCACTGGCTTCAAAATCGGAAAGCTGCGAACTTATCTCCCGGAGATACTGTTTGCGGTTTTCCGCCTTTTTCTTGAGGCTGTTGTGGAAAGTGAGCAGAAGAGCAAACATGATGAGAGCGCCCACGCCAAAACCGATGACCGCGTTGCGGAAGTTCCTGTTCTCGCGTTCGGTTTGGAGCTTGATCTCTCCATATTTGTTCAGGTTGATTTTGAAATAAAATGTTGGTGTCATACTCAAGTCCTTATTCCAGCCGCATTGCCAGGCCAATTGCCAAAGCGAGCTGCGGGTCCTTTTTATCAGCGAATTTTTCCGGCATTTCCACGTTTATGAAGGGCATGAAAGTGTCGGTGGGAATGTTCACCTTTTCCTCCAGATATTCCTGCAGGCCTTTCAGCTTCGCGGAACCGCCCATAATGTAGAGCTTGCGGAAATCGCTGTTACCGGCTTCCTTCACGTAAAAACGCAGGGAGCGCCGCAGTTCTTCCACAATCGCGTCTTCGGTGGATTTTTCGGAAATATCAAGCATGCTGATGGTTTGGGTGCTTTGCCGGGAAGGGTCATCCAGCAGTCCCCATTCCATCTTGTAGTTTTCAGCTTCCTCCCATTCCATCTGACGCTTGCGCATGATGTCGCGCGTGAAATTGTAACCGCCAAATGGGATGTCACGGGCAAAGAATTTCGCGTTTGGACCCCAGACAATCATGTTTGTGCGGTGGGCGCCAAGATTCAGAAGCACATACACCCCTTCCTCCACAAAAGCGTTCAGGGCAAAGCTGTTTGCCACCGCCAGCGAATCGATGTCCACGATGTTTGGAGCCAATCCTGCCGTCATCAGCGAGTTCGTGTGTTCGTTCATCAGGTCTTTGGACGACGCAGCCAACAGAATGTTCATGTTGTTCGTTTTCTCTTCCACATCGATAACCTGATAATCCAAAACCATGTCTGTACCGCTGATGGGGATGTGTTTTTTCGCTTCGAAAAAGAGTGCGGATTCCAGCTCGTCATCAGGCAGGAAGATGGTCTTAATCTGCTTAATGCTGGTGTTGTCACCACCCACGGAGGTAACCAGATGCTGGACTTTTTTGGGGTTGATGCGCAGGGTTTTCAGGATTTCCACCAAAATTGGCCCGTGGCGGTCTGGCCTAAGGTCACTGGGCACATATTCCACCCCGTGGGGAACTGTGGGCCGGATCTCATAATTCAGCAGCTTAAAGCCTTCGTGAAGCCTTTTCAGGTGCACCACTTTGATGCTGTGGCTGCCGATGTCGATACCAACCGATTCCTTGAATTTGATCGTTTTAGCTTTCTTCATCGTTCCTCTTATGTATATGACATTGATCGCGTTATCACAAGCTTTCCGGAGGCGGCTTGATAACCCAGTTCACGGCTGAGAACGGAGTTTCGTCCTGGCGGTTCACCTCTGGAAAATCGATGGGCGAGGTTCTATAGAATCTGTCGTCGTAATGATAGTTTTTCTTGTAGCCTGTGCCAGTACCTGAAGATCCGGGATAGTCCACGTTCGTGAGCTGGAACCCGAAAACAGGGTCGTTGTGGGCCACTTCATAAGGCGCACTGGAAGGTCCGCAATGGTCGACGGGCTGGTTCCAGTTATTGTTTGAAGGCCATTCAATATCGAAATAGCTCCTGTGCACAAAACCCCTTCTACGCTGGGAAACCGAACCGTAGATGCTGATGTAGCCACGTTCCAGATATGGCAGCCTTTCCGGCCACAGCGGATTGTACCAGGGGTAGTCAATCCTCAGATTGCGGTTGCCTGGGGTGTTCGTAGCCCACAGGTAGCCCGACCTCTGTGGAAAGCGATAGCGCCGCAGGTCAATCTTTGTGTAAAGCACGTTGTTCACTTTCACATCTGGCACCGAAGGATGTGGATGCTGATATTCAAAGGTGAAAACTCCATCTCCCTGCGGATTCAACAAACCACCCTTGCCCAAAGCTGCCATCGCAGCATAAATCCAAATCCCACCGTAGTCCGCGTCTGAGCCACAATTATCGTGGTGCCTCAGCGTATCCACAGGATCCCAGTAACCATATTTAATAACAATGGATTTTTCGGACACCAAGCCCACCACGTCAGTGAAATTTGAGATTGGGTCTTGTCCTCTGGGTGTGCCTTGCAGCAAAATATCGTCCAAAAGGAAAAGGGTGTCTCCGCAGCCCCAGGTTTGGTAGGAACCGAATTTTCCTTTTATCCAAAGCTTGTTGTGCACCCATTTGGATTGGTTCGAGCAGTTTCCATTTTCATAAAATGTCCAGAGGGTATCCCGGATGGTATATTGATTTTGATACAGGTAAGTATTTGGATTTTCAGGTGGATAGGGATTGAAAACATCCACAGCTTCCTCGACGGGACTCTGGACTTCACCTATATATGATGTATAGCTGCGGTTGTTCACGTCCACATACATGATTTTATTCGGATCGCTGTAGTTCGGACCCACAACGTTGCCGCGCCTGCGGATGCTGGAAGCTTCCTCTGGGAAAATGGTGTAGGGATATCCTTCGGACAAGCCACCCCGGAAAACTTCATTTTCGTTGTAGGACCCAGAGAATGAAATCACTTCCCCATGGGTGGAAACCCAACCATAAAAAACAGGCCAACCGTTGTTTATGCCGCCGGTGGTCTTTTTAATCCAGATGTTTGTGTTGCTGTGAACTCTGCCATACAGGATGTCTGGTCCGTGAAAATAGACATTGGTTTCGTTTGGAGATTCATCCGTATCCGTGAAATACATATACTTGGCGAAAGTTTCAGTCTCCAAGGTGTATATTCCATATTTTTTAATCATGGAATATTTGGGGTTCATCATTGCTGCCTGTCCAGTTCCAGCCTTGGTTTTCACCAAGGATTTCACAATCGTGCGCTGGGCAAGGTCACCCATCACAACGTCCTCTGTGGTGGAAACCAAGTCTCCTTGTGAGAGCAGGGATTGGATTTTGAAGGTTTTGCGCAGGGCAGAATTTGAAACTTCCAAAGAGCGTTCGCTGGTTTTCACAGGAATCAACACCGTGCCCAGCCTTTGCGCAATCTTTTGCCCGCGGTAGGCTTCGCTGCGCAAAAAGAGCGTGGTTTGCAGCCCTTCATAATCATATTGAAAGGCGACCACATCTCGCATTGCCAAGCTGGAAAGAGTAAAACCACTCATCGCACCGATTACAGCCAAAACCATCGCCAGGGCGATGTTTCCGCTGGGGCGTTTGAACATCTTGAACATTTCTCCTCCCTTCGTTTGGGGATGATCTCCTTTATTTTTTGGCCATTTTGGTTTTAAACTTCACCTCGCGATATCTGTCTTCTCCGGTTTTGACTCTGGCATTCAGTTCCAACTGCAACACCAAAATCTCGCGATCCTCGTGGTTGTTCACTTTGGTAAAAAGAAATTTGTCCACAATTACGTTGTTTAAATCTTCTTTCTTGGGAAACAGATAAAGTGGCGACGCGACCTGCACGCCGTGATGAGAGTAATTGCAGCGCACCGCGCCATCATATAGGTAGAAGTGAGCAAAATCCTGGGTGTGGGTGGAGCTTTCGCTGGGCGGTGTAATCATTAAACCAGTGGAACTGTTTGTGGTGGTGTTTGTGAGTTTCAGTTCCATGGCATTAATCACGCCGAAATATTCAATGTTTCCTTCCGAACCCACAGGAACTCCATTTTTAATCTGGTTGATACAATCCAGGGCATCGTTTTGCAAGTTTGCCCAGGCAGTCAGTTCCTTGTATTTGCGAAAGAAAATACCGATACCAAGCGCGGAAACCAAAATCAATAAGCTGGATATGGCCATCACCACAATCAGTTCGGTGAGAGTGACGCCGCGCTGGCGTCCCAACAGTGAATTTTTGAATTTACCTTTGCTGTTCATCATGGAATGAAATAATCTTCCCGCATCGTGATCACGCGCGGCTTCTGCGTGGCTGTGTCAATCCAGGTCATTCTTGCTTCCAGGATGCGATAGTTGAAGAGCTGTTCGTTCGAGGTTTCCTGAGCGTTTTTCAGCTCAATCGTCATCGAGCCGCGCAAAATATAGTCCGGATCACGATCGTCCAGGATATATTCCTTGTTCAACTGCAGTTCAAATGGCTTGCTGCGGGAATGACGGTAATATTCCATATCCAATTCCCCTGCCAATAAAAGCGTGGCAACACGGTCGCGGTAATTTGTCAAAAGCTGCTTTTCAGCATAAACCACGCCAATGTAAATGGTAATCACCAAAAGAGCGATAACCGCTGCCACCGCAACGGTTTCGATCAAAGTGAAGCCACGCTGACGACGCAACAGGGCAAAGGAATCTTTGTGTGAGGACATGGAATCAATTTTCATCACATGAAACCGGCTCCCGAGGCGAATTGTTTGGGATTCTCCGCAAATTCTTCTGCCACGGTGCGTTCCACAAGGTTGTTCATCACAAGGTTATACAGCGATTGATCACGGGTCTGCATCCCTTCCTTGGTGCTGGACTGGATAATGGAGGGAATCTGGTAGGTCTTTTCTTCGCGGATAAGGTTTCTCACCGCGGTGTTTGCCACCATGATTTCCAGCGCGGGCACCCTGCCCTTGCCATCTTTTGTGGGCAAAAGGGTTTGGGAAAGCACCGCTTCCAGGGATTCGGAAAGCATGGAGCGCACTTGCTGCTGCTGTTCCTTGGGATACATATCGATAACACGGTCGATGGATTTTGTGCAGCTTCCAGTGTGGAGCGTGGCAAAAACCAGGTGACCTGTTTCCGCCGCTGTCAACGCCAACGACACCGTCTCCAGGTCGCGCATTTCACCCACCAAAATCACGTCCGGGTCTTCACGCAGCGCGCTTCTGAGGGCGGCTGTGAAGCTGCGGGTGTCGTGTCCCAATTCACGCTGGTTCACCAGGCTGTTTTTGCTGCGGTGAACAAACTCGATGGGGTCTTCGATGGTGATGATATGGCAATGGCGGTTGTCGTTGATGGTGTCGATCATTGTGGCCAAAGTTGTGGATTTTCCACTGCCGGTGGGGCCCGTCACCAGGATTAAACCTTTTTCCTTGGTGGTGAGCTTTCTCAGAATGTCCGGCAGGCGAAGCTCCTCATAGCTTTTAATTTCGTTCGGAATCACGCGGAAAGCACAGGAAACACCGTTGATCTGGTGAAACGCGTTCACACGGAAGCGGACGTCATTGCTCAGCTTGGTGGAAAAGTCGATTTCCAGCTGGTCTTTGAACATTTCCTGTTGGACTTCGTTCATCACGCCAAAAACCAAGGCTTCCACTTCGGTTGGAGAAAGTATGGGCAGATTCAGGCGTTTCATTTTTCCATTCACCCGCACCATGGGATGAGCTCCAGCCGCAATATGAAGGTCCGAGGCTCCCGCTTCCGATGTAAAGCGTAACAGTTCGTGGATAGTCAAGCTTATGCCTCCAGCTTATTCAGATTCGGTGTCCATTCCTTCCGTATCTGGATTGGTGAACTGGTCGATTCCATAGCCGTGGAATTTTGCTTCCTTCACATCATACCAAACCTGCTTGTCAGCTCCGCCGGCAAAATCATCCGTGGAAGTGGCAATATATTTGGTGGGTGGGTTTCCGGTAACTTCAAATTTCCAGTTTTTGATGGTGCTTTCGCCCAGATTGGTTTCCTTCATCGCGTCTTCGATGGTAAAATTCTGGGTGGTGCCATAGCTTTGGCGACGGACGTTGTAGGTGTTGCGAATCGCTGAAATGGCGGTTTGGGCTTCACTGGAGCGGGAGCGTTCCACGTGGCGCATATAGATCGGAACCGCCAAAGCGGCGAGGATGGCGACGATAATCACCACCACAAGAACTTCGATCAGGGTAAAACCCTTTTGCTGTCTCAATTTCCTGAGCATGTTTATTCCTCCTGGGGAGTATTTTATATTGGTTCTAAGTATAAATGCACATTGTGTGCCAATTCGTGGTCAAAAATTAAATTCACATGTGAATACAATAAATCCCTTGACGTTTTCTTGTCCACATTTTTTTTAGGAAATCGAAAAAACAATACAATGCAAAATAAGGAGCAAATCATGCAAATCCAACGGTGGATTATACTTATGCTGACACTGGCTGTGGGAGCCATTCCTCTGTTTGCCCAATCTGAAACACCCATCGTCATCCAAAAACAAACTCTGATAAACGATGAAGATGTGCTGGCTGAATTCAACGGTGGAATCATCACCCGCAAAGATGTGGATGAGCGCATCAGCCGCCTGCCTCAAAATCAGCAGGGTCGCTATCGCACCATGGAAGGCCAATCCCAGGTTTTGGACGCCCTCATCATGGAAGAAATGTTCATGGCGAAAGCCATAAAACTGGGCTTGGACAAAGATCCCGAGATTTTGGAAAAGATTGCCGATGGAGAACGCCAGTTTTTCATCCAGGAGTTCTACAAACGCAACATCACCGACATGGTCATCATCACCGAGGCCGATAAGCTGAAGTATTATGAGGACAACAAACAGGCCTACTTCGAATTTCCAAACCTCAGCATCGAATATATCCAAGCCATGGATGAAGATGCCGCGCTTGCCGCCGTCGCTCAATTGGAAGCTGGCAAAAGCTTTGCCGAAGTCTCGGATGAATTCAACATCAACAACTATGCCAAAGGCCTAAAAGGACTCATCAAAAATGTGCGCCTGAACGGCAACGTACCCGGTGTGGGCAACGATTCTGAACTGGAAAAACTGATTGCGGATTCCCAGGTGAGCGAAACCGCAATTAATGGACCCTTCAAAACCGGCACCGGTTGGCACATTTTCCGCACCTTGAGCCACAGACCCGGACGCTATAAACCATATGAGGAAGTTCAATCCGAGCTTGACGTTCGTGCCCGCCCCAGCGTGGAAAACAGGTTGATGGAAAGCCTCAATGAGCGCCTCAAGGAAAAGTTTGAAGTGGAAGTGGACACCAACCATATGGACGAAATTGACCTGGCCAACCGCGAGAACAACAGCGAAATCATGGACATCAACCTCATCCGCTCAAACAGCCCGAACATCAACATTTCCGTGGAACTGCTGCTGGACCGCTATGCCCAGCTTTCCCCTCAGGAACAGGTTTTTTATCGCAAAGACCCGGACGCCGCCAAAAACCTTGTGGAGCAAGAGCTCATTCGCTCCCTGCTCTATGCCGAAGCCGTTGAACAAAATTATGAACGCTACGTGCATGAACTTTCAGATTATGAGCAAATGCGCCGCTACTACATCCTGGGCAAAGCGTTCCGCCAGTTGGTGGTGGATTCCATCGAAATCAGCAGCGAAGAAACCCGCGCTTTCTATGATGAAAACATCGATTCCTACACCACTCCCGCGAACCGCAAAATCCAGGTTCTGTGGTTCAACGACGCCAAGGAAGCCGAGAAAGCCCTTTCCAAATATAAGCTCTATTCAAGATTCAAAAATAACAAGAGCATTGAAAAGCTGATTGAAGAAACTTCCATCCGGCCTCAGGTGAGCACCCTGGATAATATCTACAACAATGGCATCATCACTGGCATCGGACCCGATGAAAATTTCTGCAACATGGTTTGGGAAAACCCCATTGGCTACACCAGCCCGGTTTTCACCTCCACCCGCGGAGACATCCTCTTTTTCAAAATTCTGGAAGAACATCCTGCCAAAGCCCAAAACTTCATCGAAGTGGAACCCCGCATCTACGGCATCCTGAAAAACCAGATGCAAGCCACCAAACAGGAAGAAGTCACCAAGGCGCTGATGGATGAATTCAACCTGAAACAATATCCCGAGCGCATCACGCTCTCCCTCTCTGCCGAAGAGCTTTTCAACATCGCGGACAACGCCGCCAGACAGCGCAATTTTGCCGCCTCGATTGCATATTACGACCAAATTATAACCCACTATGCCAACGGTTCAGACGACTATCGTGCCTCCTTCATGAAGGCATTTTTGGTTGCTGAAGAAGTGAAGGATGAAGCAGGTGCCATCGAGCTTTTCAAGTCCTTCCTGAAAAAATATCCCGAAGGCGAACTGAACGAATCTGCCCAATTTATGATTGATTCCCTGGAAGGAAACGTCATTTTGGAAATTGAAGATTAACGCGCAGCTTGCCTCGCATACATATCAAACCCCGCTTCGGCGGGGTTTCTCTTTCTTCGCTCTTTTTTCCAAAAGCAGAGCCAGACCAATCCTCCTCCCCACACCCCCGAAAAAGAATCGGACAACCTTGCGGGGCGACCAAAATAAGAGTGAAGTTGGAATAAAGAAGGAAGCAGGCATGGGCAGTGTTTTGAAAAAAAGCTGATGAAGAGGGAATTAGTGAATTTGGGGAATTGATAAAAACCGCGCCACATCGCCGCGGAAAAACAATCAAATCCGCTATTCAAACCAAAAAAAATGCCGCCGGGTTTAAGCCATCAAAATTCCATGCTCAGGGTAACAGGTCCGTCGTTAACCAAGGAAACTTTCATGTCCGCGCCAAAAATGCCTGTTTGCAGCGGGATTTCCGTCTGGGATAAAGTGTTTACGAATTTATCGTAGAGGCTTTCAGCCAGTTCCGGCGGAGCGGCGGGGCTGAAATCCGGTCTGCGCCCTCGCACCAGACTGGCGTAAAGCGTGAATTGCGAAACCACCAGCAGCGAGCCTCCCACATCCTTCAGCGAAAGGTTCAGGCGCCCCTGTTCATCGCTGAAGGCGCGCAATTCGACCAGCTTTTTTGCCGCCTGAGGCAACAGCTCTTCCCTGTCCTGAGCGCCAAAACCGACAAAAACCAGATAGCCTTTGCCAATTTCACCGCAGACCTTGCCCTCCACCTCAACTTTGGCTTCCAGAACGCGCTGGATGAGGAGCCGCATCAATCTACCCGAAAACGGTGAACTTCCCAACAGCCGGTATCGTCCAGCCAAACCGAGCCATTTTCAAAAGGCGGAATCACAATCTGCAGACGCCCAAAAGTTACTCCCGGCCTCAAAAATCCGGCGCTGATGGTCTGTTTTTCCCATGAATCCTTGGCTTTTTGCTTCACTTTATACTGGCGATCGAGCTTGCCATTGTTTTGAAAAGTGATGAAGCGCAGGGTGATTTGGGGTCCGGAACTCTGGCTTGATTTTGTCCAGAGCCGGGAATAGTAGCCGCCGTAGCGGTTCACGCGAAATGCGTCTGAAGTAATCACAACCGTGTGTGGTGACGCATCCACACGCAGGGATGAATTACCCTGGATGGCTTCCTGGCCATCAATGAAAACCGGCGTTTTGGGCTGATTGGTTTCACCCTGCAGGGTCACATTCCAGCCCAAAAGTGCGTCCCTGGGATCCAGCGAATAGGCGCTGAAACCGGAATTTGAGATTAGATTTGGCACGCCGGCCGTATCCTTATCAAAAAAAATCAAGCTGGAATGGACAAAACAGGACGATAATCCCAAAGCCATAACTGCAAGCAACAACAACAAATAGGAGTATTTTCTCATTTCATGAATCCCCGTTCATTAAGATATTTTAAAACCACGCCCACGCCCAAAGCATTGAAAAGTAAATTGGAGCCTCCATAGCTGATGAAAGGCAGCGGAATTCCCGTGGCGGGAACCAAGCCGATATTCATGCTGATATTTATGAAAGTTTGGAACATCAGATATGCCAAAATGCCTGCCGAAGCGATTCTGCGCTCTCCAACCCGAATCTCGCCCACAGCCCTGATCAGCCTCCAAAAAAAGAGACCAAAAAGCGTGAGCAAAATCAGGGCGCCGATGAAACCAAATTCTTCCCCGATTACGCTGAAAATGAAATCCGTATGGTGTTCCGGCAGGAAATTCATGTTCTTTTGGGTTCCCTGCAGCCAGCCTTTTCCGGCAACGGATCCGCTTCCGATGGCAATTTTTGCCTGAATAATCTGGTAGCCCGCGCCCAGAGGGTCTGCCATCGGATTCAAAAAAGAGACGATGCGATCCTGCTGGTAGTCTTTGAGGGCATTCCAAAAAACCGGCATAATCAATGCCAGAAAACCATTCAGGATGCCCGCGATGGCTGTGGTTATCCAGGAAAGGCGGTTCCAGAGAAGCAAGCCCACCAGCAAAACCAGCCAAATGATGATGGCAGGCCACCACAGCGAAGACAGAATGCTCACCACCGGACTGATGAGCAGAAGGATATACAGCAGCGGCACTTCCGCAGCCACCAACATGGCAATGAGGCTGAACATGAAAACCAGTGTGCTGCCAAAATCCGGTTCCAAAAGGATTAGAATCACGGGCAAAATCACCAAGCCAAGGCCGTAAACAATCTGGCGGATTTCGCTCATGTTTTCCCGCGAGATGATGCGCGCCACAATCAGGATGGTGAAAAGCTTCGCGCTTTCCGAAGGCTGATAGTGCAGCCCGAAAAAATTGAACCAACGATGGGCGCCGCTGACCTCAGGGGTAAAAAGTACCACAATCAAAGCCAAAATGTTAATGATATATGCCGGGATGATGACCAAATCCAAAATGGGCATGGGCAGCCGCATCAGCAAAAACATCATTCCCAGGGAAATAGCCGCGAAAATGAGCTGTTTCCACCAGTGGTTTTGAGTGGAAACATATTCCCCAATGTGGGTGGTGGAAGCTGAAAAAATGGCAACGCAGCCAAACAGAATCAGCATAACCAGAAGCGCCGCCAACACGAAATCAAACTTTTTGCGGTTTATCACGGCGTTTCCTCCGGGTGCGAGCTTTCCGTTTCTTCATGATGCGCAGAGGGTTCCGGCTTTGGTTCAACACTGGGATGGGACAAAACCTCCGAACCTGCGGCGCCATCCGCAAATTGAGGTGGAATGGTTGCAGGCTGGCGGATTTTTTCCAGATTTCCGATGTAGTAGTTGAAAATCTTGTTTGCCACAGGTGCCGCAACGGCTCCGCCTCCACCCGCGTTTTCCATGAAAACCGTGACCACGATTTCGGGTTTGTCGGTCTCGATGAAGCCAACAAACCAGGCGTGGGTGGTTCTGCCCATAAAGTTTTCCGCGCTTCCCGTTTTTCCATAGCTTGTGGCGCCGGGCACATTCACCGCGCGGGCAGTGCCGCCAGGAGCATTTGTGACAGCCCAAAGCCCGTCCCGTATGACTTGCATCGTTTCAGAAGACCAGGGCAGGCGACGTTTTTCCAAGGGCTGAATCTCGTCGCGCGTGATGCGTGCCGATCCCATCGTGTGCATCAAAAGATGAGGCTGGATCAAGGTTCCACGGCGGGCGATGGCAGAAAAAAAAGCGTTTATCTGCATCGGGGTGGTGAGCACTTCACCCTGCCCGATGGCAAGATTTGCCTTGTAGCCTGCGAGGCTGCCTTTGATGCCACGTTCCTCACGATAATATTTTGTGTTGGGATAGAAGCCGCCCCGTTCATTGGGCAGATCAATTCCCGTTTTGTCGAACACTCCGCAGGCTTTGGCATGGAGCGCCATCGCGTCCAAATCAATCTTGCTGATCAAATCGTAGAAAAAGACGTCGCAGGAAACTCTGTGGGCGTCAACTATGCTCAGCGAACCGTGTCCCGCGGAACTCCAACAGCGGAAAAAACGGTTTCCAATCTTGAGCCCGCCGCTACAGGATGCCAGCCTGGTATGACGGTTTATCACACCCAATTCCATACCTTTGGAGCCCGTGACAGGCTTGTACACCGATCCGGGTGGATAGCTGGCATGGATAATCCTGTCCAACAGTGGTTTGGAAGGCGAATTCAAACCCGCCCACACATCGCTGCTAATCTTTTGCATGAAAATATTGGGATCATAATCCGGCTTGCTGAGGTAGGCCAAAATGCCGCCGGTTTGGGCATCGGAGACAATCACACAGCCTTTGAGCCCGGGGGGAAAAATCGAGTTCGCGTATTCCTGGAGGTCGTTGTCGATGCTCAAAATCAGGCTCAACCCGTTTTGCGGCGCTATGGAAGTGTTTTCGCCAAAAAGTTCCAAGCTTTTACCCTGGGCGTCCACCTGCATGATTTCCTTGCCATCGCGACCGCGCAAAAGCACCTCATAATAGCGTTCCAAGCCCGTTTTGCCGATGTAGGCGTTCAGGGAATAATCTTCACTGCGATAAAGCTTGTATTCATCTTCATTTATGCGCCCCACATATCCCGTGAAATGATTTGGATACAGATAGTTACGTGAGGTTCCGATGCGAAAGTTCAGCTCTGGATAATCAGCAATCCTTTCGGAAAGCGCGACCACGGTGTCGTAGCTCAGGTTATCGGCCAACAAGATTTCCTCATAGGCCTTAAACCTCTGCGCGAAGATGAGTTCCTTCAGTTCCTCGGGCTCGATGCCAAAGTGTATTTTCAAAAAAACCGAAAGTCGCTCGGTGTTGTTGATTCTGCTGGTGGTGAGATAAAGGTCGTGAGCGGGGATATTTACAACAATGGGTCTGTATTTGCAATCGTAGATTTCGCCGCGGGTGGCTGTCACGCGCCGGATGCGGACGAAATTGCTTTCCGCGATGTGGCGATAGTATTCTCCTTTAAGCACTTGCAGTCTGAAAAGCGCGACCACCAAAATCAGGGTAAGCACCACCAGGGTTACCTTGAAAACGAGGGTGGAAAAGTTTTTAATCATGGACCAAAACTATGCGCAGGCGGGAAACCAATTGTGTTATCCAAAAAACCACAAAGCTGATGGCGAGATTATAGGCAAACGCGATGAGGTTCAAGCTAAAAAGCTGTGAGTTGAAGCCATAATCTATGCCCAGCGTGAGCCAAAAGATGAAGTGGAAGATGAGGTTTGCCAAAACCAGGGAAATCATTCTGGCCAGCACGCTTTCATCCTCGAAAGGTTTGCGGAATTGATTGATGGCCATACCCACAATCAGAAAGATAAGCGCGTGACTGCCAAAGGTTTGCGGGGATGTTGTGTCGTAAAGCAAACCGATGATGAAAATCACGATGAGACTGGGGTTAAGTTCCCGCGTCCAAACCAGATAGACCGTCCAGGGAATCAGAATATTCGGAATCACTCCAAAGAGTTCGAAAGCCGGCATGAACAACACCTGGACATAGAAGAATATCAATCCCAAGATGAAGGTCCAGATGTGTTTCAAAGCCATGTCAATCCAACTTTCTGATGATGCAAAGAGGCGTGAGCTCAGCCCCCTGACCCTGAGGATTATCTTTCATCGTCATTTCCAAAAAAGCCTTGGAAAGTCCTTTGCTGTAGCCAATTGCCCAGGAACCGCCGATGTCGTTAATATCCATCACAGCCACGGGAAAACCAAATTCATCCGCCAATTCCTGAGCCACCTTGCCCGGCTTCAGAGGACCTTTGATCACGGTGTGGGTAAAAGGCTCCACCGGTGTGGTTTCAGCCGCGTCGATGAGAGCAGCCTGCTTTCCGGCCACACGGTAAAAATCTCCCTTGCGACCCAGTTTTTTGCTGATTCCACCAATCACGGCGGCAACAAGAATGCGGCCTGCGCCACATTCGTCGATGGCACATTGCATGCTGGTGGCAGCGCCCAAACCAATGCCATACGGTGTTTTCATCACTTTGGAAGACAAAAAGCGGGCCAGCCTTCCGGGTTTAATCTGTTCCACAGGAATGGCGCGTCCCTGCGTGATGGCAAGCGGGCTTTCGCTGATGGTGAGAATATCGCCTTCTTTTATATGCGGCAAGGCAAATTCACGAATGATGTCAGCCATCGAATCCGATTCTGTAATTATCTTTGTTTTCAATGGGATGCGTTCAACCCGAACGCCACCGATATTCACAACTGGTTCAAATTTCGCTTTCATTTATGCCTCTCTTTGAGGATGAAGACGTGTTCAAGATTTTCCACCTGGGTGAAGGGTTCAATCTCCGCGCTGATGAAAAGCTGGTCTTGAGAATCGCGGATGCGGGATACTTTGCCCACAGGATAACCCTTGGGATAAAGTGTGGAAAGGTTTGAAGTTACGATTGTATCGCCCGCGCTGATTTGCGAGCCCAATCGAATCATGTTCATGTTTGTTTTGCCTGCGAGGTCGGACTGCAGAATGCCTTGAACGCTGGTGAGTTTGTCCATCACAGGAATCTGGAAGCGCGGATTGCTGAAGGGTAGAACCACGCAGTTTGTGGCGGAAACCGAAATCACGCGCCCAACGATGCCGCCCGCTGAAACCACAGGGCTGTTCACTTCCACGCCGCTCACACTGCCTTTGTTTACCACCAGGTTACGCTGTTGGAACTGTCCTGAATATCCGATTACTTCGCCAACTTCAAAGCTGATGCCTCCAGTGTCAAATGTAATGGCTTGCAGGGTTTGGCTTTCCTTGAGGACGTTGTTCAGCCTCAGGTTTTCCAGGGTGAGGGCAGCTTGCTGCTCTTGCAGACTCGCCAGTTCTCGTTTTAAGGAAGAATTTGAACGGAATACATTTATGGAACGGGTGAAGGGATAAAACACCGTTTGACCCAAAAACGAAGCACGTTTGGCCCTGCTTTCGGGACTGCCCAAGCTCAGAGCCAGCGAGACCAACACCAGCGCCAGGGGCAATATCATTTTCTTCACGGATTCATCCTTTTCACCTATTGGTTGTCAAGCCCAGCCACAACGAGCCGGGAGCCCTTTTTCAATCTTGGTCGCGCTTAAAAGCCGCTCAGTCCTCGATGCGTTTGATCAAAACGTTGCGATAGCGGTCCAGTTCGTCCAAAACCTTGCCCGCGCCGCGGACAACACATTCCAGAGGATCCGGCACCACATACACGGGAAGATCAACCGTTTTGGAGATTTTTTCGTCCAAACCTTTCAGCAGGGCGCCGCCACCGGTGAGGAAAATGCCTCGTTCGGCAATATCCGCAGCCAGTTCCGGAGCTGTGCGTTCGAAAAGCCTTTTGATGGCGTCCACCATGGTGGCAATGGTTTCGCTGATGGCTTCGCGCACTTCTTCAGAGCTGATTTTGATGGTGACGGGGAAGCCGGAAACGATGTCCCGCCCGCGCACATCCATGGTGAGTTCCTGTTTCAGCGGATAAGCGCTGCCAATCTGCATCTTAATCTTTTCCGCGGTTTGCAGGCCAACGTGCAGGTTGTTCTTTTTGCGCAGATAGCTGATGATGTCGTTATCCATCTTGTCTCCACCCACGCGGATGGAATTGTGTACCACAATGTGAGACAAGGAGATAACTGCAATTTCGCTGGTGCCACCGCCGATGTCCATCACCATGTTTCCAAATGCTTCCTCGATGGGAAGTTCGGCGCCGATGGCAGCCGCGACAGGCTCGGAAACCAAATAGACCTCACGCGCGCCGGCATGGAGGGCGCTGTCGCGAACCGCGCGTTTTTCCACTTCCGTGATCCCGGAAGGAACGCAAACAATCACTCTTGGGCGCACCAAAAGGCGCTTTTTCTGCGCACGCAAAATCAGATCCCGCAACATCAATTCGGTAACTTGAAAATCGGCTATCACACCGTCTTTCATGGGTTTAACCACCCGAACTTCATCCGGGTTTTTACCCAGCATCACCTTGGCTTGCTGACCGATGGCGATTATCTTTTTGCTGTCGTTCGAAACAGCCACCACCGAAGGTTCGTCAATCACGATCCCACCGGTCTTTTTGTAAACAAGGGTGTTTGCGGTGCCCAAATCGATGGCGATGTCGTTGGCTTTCATACCGACAAAATCAAAAAAAGACATTTAAACTCCTCTGTATCAAAGCTTCAGGCAGTTCGAAGAACACCTGAAACGAAAGATTGGCTAATTATATCCCAATAAATTTTTGCAGTGATGCGCTGTCAAGTTAAAAAGCCGGAAACTGCCTGAATGCTAAATCGGCACAACTCCAAATCAATCTGAAAACCGCAGGACGAAAATGCCTATTTTGCCGGTTTTGAGGGATTTATTCTGGCCCTTCTTGCTTGCCGCCTTATGTATCCCTTATGTTTCAAAGGCAAACATAAGCCACACATAGTTTTAGGAGCATGTGAGGATTTTCTCAGCAGACTCGTTCTAATCTTAGGGCATGGAAAAACTGTCAGGCTATCCGGGCTTAATCCTTCTCTTCCAGATATTTTTGGATTTCGGCACGCTCCTTGTCATATCCGGCTTTTCCCATCAAAGCGTAAGTGGCAATTTTTCCAGCCTCCACGCCAGGTTGATCCAAAGGATTGATGTGCAAGAGCTTCCCCGCAAAAACGGTTTGGATTTCATACATCATGATGAATTCACCGAGGTGGAATTCGTCAATGGTGGGGAAAACTATGTTACAATTTGGACGATGGGCTTTTGTGAGCGCAATTTCGGTGGCAAGTCTTTCAGCGTTAAGCAGTTCAGAGAGTTTTTTGCCGCCCAAATAGCTTACTTCCTCACGCTCGGGATGCAGGTTTGGGATAAGATAGTCGTGTTGGAAGTTTTCCACGCTCAGGAAGGTGAAAACCTTGTCGTTGGGGCCTTCGGCGTAAAGCTGCACCTGAGAATGCTGATCCGTGGTGCCGAGAGCTTTCACAGGTGTCTGTCCCACAAAGATTTCACGTCCCTTGGTGTCGTGACGTTTGCCCAGGCTTTCCGCCCAAAGCTGGCGATACCAATCCGCCATGTCATACAGTGAATTTGAATAGGGCATCATCACCGAGATATTTTTCCCTTCCCGCATGTAAAGGTAATGCAGAAAGCCGTTTAGATAGGCAGGATTGTCGAAGCTGTCCAGCGTTTCACAGCGCTCACGCATGGAAGCGGCGCCCTGCAGCAACTGGGCAATATCGATGCCCACAAAAGCTGATGACAGCAGGCCCACATCCGTGAGCACGGAAAAGCGCCCGCCAACGTTGTTCGGAACCACAAAGGATTGATAGCCTTCATCTTGGATAACCTGACGCAGGAACCCTTTTTCGCTGTCGGTGGTGATGATAATCCTTTTTGTGTAATCCGCGGGATGGCGTTTTTTGATGATATCTGCCAAAATCATATAGCCAGCCATGGTTTCGGCTGTGGTACCGCTTTTGGTGATAACGTTGAAGAGAGTGGTGTCAAGATCAATCTGGGACAGGATTTCGTGCAGAAAAACCGGGTCCACATTGTCGAAAACCAGGAGACGGCGTTTCAGCTCGCGCTCGGTTTTCAGCGCTGAATAGAGCGCTCGGTTTCCCAAAGCGGAGCCTCCGATGCCCAGCACAACCATGCTATCAAAATGGGGATCGACACTGGAAACATAATCCAGAATAGGACTTACATCATATTCCGGAAGCTCGTAAAAACCCAGGATATCGGCTTTGCGGTCGGCCTGTATTTCTTCATGAGCCTGCAGGCAGGCATAGCGAAAATCCTGTACTTTCTCCGTGGGAATGGCTGTTGGCAAATCCTTTGAATGCAAAAGGTTACGATATTCAAAACGCAGCATGTGCTCTCCTTTAAGGGTTGTAATATGGTTTAAGGCGTTCATAGACGAGGGTTTCGATGGCGGCAAGGCTGCCTAAGTCTGCTTCTTGCACAAGTTTGAAAAGGCTGTCGTCGCAACGTCGGATGATGGCTTTGCAATCCAGCCAGGATGCCGGCGCCACGCTCAGTTCCTCAAAACCCATGCCAATCAGCAGGGGCAGATATTCTGTCTGGGAAGCCATTTCTCCGCAGATGGAGACGGCTTTGCCATGCTTTTTTCCGGCCTGAAGCGTGGTTTGCATAAGTTTCAGCACCGCAGGGTGATGGGAAAGATAGTAGGATGTAAGCTCAGAATGGTTTCTGTCCGCCGCCAGAGTGTATTGAATCAAATCGTTGGTGCCGATGCTCATAAAATCGCAATGCGCGGCCAGTTCTTCGGCGCAAAGCGCGGCGGAGGGGATTTCTATCATCACGCCCAGGGGCAGCTCAGAATCGAAGGCAATCCCTTGCGCGGCAAGCTGTTCCATGCAGCTTTGCACCACGCTGCGCGCGGCGTGAAAATCCTTGAGATCCGCCACCATGGGAAACATCAATTTGAGGCGACCAAAAGCGCTGGCACGCAGCACGGCACGAACCTGGACGCGGAAAAGCTGTTCATGAGCCAATGAAAAGCGGATGCCTCGAAGCCCCAGATATGGATTATCTTCCGGTTCCGAAGGGATGAGGTGAGAAATCTTGTCGCCACCCAAGTCAAAAGTGCGGATGGTAACGCTATGTGGGGCAAATTGTTCCGCCATCTTTCGATAGTTTTGGAACTGGCTTTCCTCGTCGGGAAGGGCGTCCTGCCCAAGATAAAGAAATTCGGTGCGGTAAAGCCCTACTCCATCAGGGTTTCCCTGTTTCAACATTCCCAGTTCGGTGTTCAGATCCAAATTCAGGCGAAGCTTGATTTTTTGACCGTTTTGGGTTTGGGTGGGAAGTTCAGCTTCGCGTAAAGCAGCTTCCTGGCGATGGTTGTATTTCTTTTGTAAATCCTGGTAGAGGCGCAGGGTATCTGCATCTGGATTGAATATGGCTTTGCCCTGTAAAGCATCCAGAATCAGGGTTTCACCGCCTTTCACAGCTTGAAATAATCCAGGCAGTGAAGCCAGCGCGGTAAGCTTCAGGGAACGGCTGATTATGGAAGCGTGGGATGTGTAGCTGCCATGCTCGGCGCAATATGCTTTCACGCCTTTTTGGGCGAGATTGCTCACCAGCGATGGTTCCGCTTCTTCCAAAACAGTAATCTGATGGGGCTTCCAATCATCCGGAATATTCACTTTTGAGCCCGTAAGTTCATGCAAAAGGCGGTTTTGCACATCCTTGAAATCGGAGGCACGCTGGGCGAAATAGGGGTCTTCAAGTTGGGAAAAATGTTCACGCACCCCTTCGAAATTTTCTTTCACGGAAGCGGCGGCTGAAAGCAGATTGTCTGCGATGCTGGCCCGGATTTGTCCCAACATTTCGGGATCTTCCAGAATGAGGAGGTGAGATTCCAGGATTTCGCGGTCGGAATCGGCACCCTTGAAGGCTTGCAACTGCTGTTCCATTTCAGCCTTAATCCTTGCCACGGCGGCATTTAAGCTATGAAGCTCAGCATCCAGTTCATCCTTGAGGATGTGGTGGCGTGAAATCACCCAATTTTGTGTTTTCAGCGGGCGCGCTTCACCGATGGCAAGACCGGGACGAATAACAATGCCGCTGAAGATTTGCATGGGCATCATTCTTCTCCAAAGCCACCACTGATGAGGGCTCCAATCTCTTCCAGCAGATATTCCTCATCGACTCCATCGGCGATGAGATTCAGGGTGGAACCGCATTCCGCGGCCAACATCATCACGCCCATGATGCTTTTTCCGTTCACGCGCATATCGTCTTTTTCGATGTAAAAGTCGCTGCGGTATTTGGTTGCGGCTTTCACAATCAGCGCGGATGGCCGGGCGTGGAGGCCCATCGGATTTGTGACTTTAATCTTTATTTGGCGCATTCGAGCTGCCAGAGCCTGATTTGATGAGGGTTTGTTTGCGAATTTCGTCGTGCAGTTGAAGATTGAAATCTTCCGCCGCGTCGTAGCCGCCGCCTTTCAGAATCATGTTTTTGGCAGCCACTTCCACAATTACGGACACATTTTTACCGGGCGAGATGGGCAGATAGATGATGGGAACCTTGAAGCCGAGGTGATCGGCAAAGTTGGTGACCAAGCCCACGCGTTCATAGTCCAGATTGTCCTGCCAGGGCATCAGCTCAATCTGCAAATCGATGTTTTTTTGTTTGCGGACGCGTTCGATGCCGAACATGCGTTCCACATTGATGAAGCCCACGCCGCGGATTTCCATGAAATGGCCAAAATCGCGGGCGGGTTTTCCAACCAACTGTTCGTCCAAAACCTTGATGGCAACCATATCGTCCGCCACCAGGCTGTGTCCGCGCTGGATGAGATCGAGCGCGCATTCGCTTTTGCCAATGCCGCTTTTACCCGAAAGCAGGATGCCCAGACCGAAGACATCCACCAAGGTGGCGTGAATCTTCTTTTCCGGGGCAAAAACATAATGTAAGTAGCGGAGTAGCTGGGCGATGAGCTGGGCTGTGGAAAAACGGCTGGAGATGATGGGGATATTGAGGTCGTTGCCCAGATATTCCAGTGTGGGTGGCAATGAAAGCCCCTTCGTAACAATGATGCAGGGGATGTCCAGCTTGAAAAGAGAGCGGGCTCGCTCCAACATCGTATTTTCATCCAAGCTTTGCAGATAGCGGACTTCCACCTCGCCAAAAACCTGGATACATTCGCTGGAAAAGAAATCCAAATAGCCGGAAAGAGCCAGGCCGGGGCGGTTGATATGGGCCGAAGCAAGCGTCTTGTCCAGGGTTTCCGGCTCGGTCACCAGGGACAGCGCGAAGTCTTTTTTCTTGGTGTCGAAAAATTCTCGGATACTGATGGATTTCATGGACACTCCTTCAGCCCACCGAGGCTGCCGAAATCAAGTCCGGCAGCCCGGGGCATGAAATTCAGGGTTCTATCAGTTTATAATTCTGGCTGTCTCTTCTGACCAGCACATTAAGTCGGTCGGTTTCCACATTTTTAAAGATGAGGAACTCTTCCTTTTGGTTGTCTATTTTCTCCATGGCTTCCTCAACGGAGATGGTTTCTGCCACGGCACGCTTGGTTTTGACGGTTTTGTGGGCTTTGTTTTCCAGGTTCACAAAAAGGTCGGATTCGCGCGAGAAATCCCGGAATTGATCTTTGAGCGCGCGTTTTTGGTGGTCGGTCACACGGTCTTTCAGTTTTTTGACCTGCGCTTCCATCCTGTCCAGAGCGTTGTCGATGGAAAGATACATGTCCATTTCCTCCGCCTGGCTTTGCAAGCCGAATCTTGAAGCTTGCAGCGAGATTTCGCAAATGTTGCGGCTGCTTTCCAAAGACAGGGTGACGTGGACAGCAATGATGTGGTCAAAATACCTTTTGATCTTCAGGCACGATGATTCAACATAGTCCCTGATAGCCTTCGTGAGTTCGAAATTACGGGCTGTGATCGTGATCTGCATGTGTGATTCCTCCTTTTCTTAGATTTTATTGATGGACATGTTTTGTAAATCTTCAAGGGATTCCTTGATGGTTTCCGAAAGTGTGGGATGGGCGAAAGTGATGTTTTCCGCGGCGTCAGCCTTCGCGCCCAGCGAAATCAAAATAGCACCCTGAGCGATCAATTCCGCGGCGTTGAGCCCCAGAATGTGCATGCCAACCAAGCTGGAATCATCCGCCCGGGCAATGGTTTTCACCAAACCAAAGGTTCCGCTCATGGCAAGAGCTTTTCCGTTTGCGCTGAAGGGGAATTTCCCCACTTTAATCTCACCGAATTTTTCGCGAGCCTCAGCCTCGGTGTAGCCAACAGAAGCCAGCTCTGGCATGGTGAAAGTCACGCGGGGGATTTGAATATAATCCAAAGCCGGAATTTCAGGCTGACTGCCATCGATAATGCCCTTGATGTGGGCTGCGGCAATCATACCCTGCTTGCTGGCGGTGTGTGCCAGAGGCATTTTTCCGGTGAGATCGCCAATGGCGTAAATCCCAGGCAGGCTGCTGCGCATGAAACTGTCAATTTTCACGGCGCCGGCTTCCATTTCAGGACCTGCGCCCTGCCAATCAAGCTCCATACGGGGAACCCGACCCACACTCAGCAACACTTTTTCAAAGCTAAGCTTATTGCCGTCAGTCAATTCCAGTTCGCAGCATCCATTCATGGGCGTAACCTTTTGCACGCCCACTTTGGTGCTGATTTTGACGCCGGCTCTCTTCAACGCCATGGTGAGGCGTTTGCTCATTTCCTCGTCTTCATTTGCCACAATGCGGGGCAGAAATTCGATAATCTGGGTCTGCACGCCAAAACTGTTTAAAATGGAGGCGAATTCACAGCCGATCACGCCGCCGCCAACCACTGCCAAACTTTTGGGCAGGCTTTCCAAAGCCAAAAGTCCGGTGGAAGAAAGCACGTTCACCTCATCGATGGCCACGCCGGGTAATTCCTTCGGCAGCGATCCCGTCGCCAGGATTAGAAAACGCGCTTTGATGGAGGTTCCAGCATCGGTTTTCAGCTCCCAGCCTTCATCAAGACGCGATACGGCAACAGCTTTTTCAGCGATAACCGGGATCTGGCGCTTTTTGAAAAGATGCTCCACGCCGCCCACAAGCTGTTCCACGATGGCATTCTTGCGGGCAAAAATGCGCGCGTAATCCAGGCTGGGGCTCATTTCAGAGAAACCAAATTCCGGCGCCGAACGCATCTCGGAAAACAGTTCCGAGCTTTTCACCAGAGCCTTGGTGGGGATGCAGCCTTCGTTCAGGCAAACCCCGCCCAGGCGTTTCATTTCCACAACGGCAACATCAATGCCATACTGATTGAGGCGGATGGCTGTTTCATAGCCTCCCGGACCGCCTCCAATAATCAAAACTTCACGGTCAAACAAAAAACCTCCTTATTGTCTGCGCAGCCGACTGTTCAAAATCCCCAACTCGGCACGGTATTTCGCAACTATGCGTCGCGAGATGGTAAGCCCTTCCCCGGCAAGCATTTCAACCAAATCCTGGTCGCTCAGAGGGCGGCTTTTATCCTCGGCTTCAATCAGGCAGATGAGCCTGGTCTTCACGTGCTGGCGGGAAATGCCTTCAAAATTACTGTCCATGCCGGCGGTGCTGCTGAAAAAATCCTTCAGCGCCCGCATGCCGTATGGTGTGTCCGCATATTTATGTTTCACAACGCGGGAAATGGTTGATTCGCTTACACTTAGGTCACGCGCTATCACGGCATAGGTAAGCGGTTGAATCAATCCGGTTCCCCCGGCGAAAAAATCCGGCTGGTGTTTGATGATGGAGCGCGCCACGCGTTCCAAGGTGCGGGTGCGCATATAAATGCTTTTGATGAGGAATTTGGCGCTGTTGATGCGGTCGCGCACAAACCTCAGAGTGTCGCGATCAAAACGACCACGGTTAATCATCTTCCTGTAACGCGAACTTATCACGATATTTGGGCTGATATTGTCGTTGATAATCACCTCAAAGCGGTCATCGATTTTTTTGATGGAAATATCTGGAAACACATAATTTGTGCTGGGAGACAAAATGCGCAAGCCGGGCTTGGGGTCCAGTTTCGAGATGATGTCGCGCATGGCGAGAATGTGGTCTTCTCCCACGCCAAAATGGGATGCCAGTTTTTGGAAGCGGCGATGGATGAGATTATCGAACTGGTCGTCGCAAAGCCCCACCAGGATGCGGTTTTGCAATTGATCTTCGGAAAGCTGCGCCAACAGGCATTCCCTGATGTTTCTGGACGTGATGCCTCTGGGCTCCAGTTGCAAAACGATGTCGTGAAGCTCCTCAGCGCGTTTTGGGCTGATGCCAAATTGTTTGGCAACCTTTCTCAGGGTGATGTTTTCGGGCAAAAAGCCATAGATATCACAGCTATCCAAAAGCTCGGAGATAAATTCCACCTCGATGTCGGGCAAAGAGAGCGGATAAAGCTGGCGTAAAAACTTTTCTTTCCCATCCTCTTCATAGCGGATGAAGGATTCTTTTTGCTCCTGTTCCGGTTCTTCGCGGCTGGCGTCGTAGCTTTGATGATAATCATTCCATTGATCCAGGATTTCGGTCAGTTCCTTGGCCTCGCTGAGGGTTGTGTCCAGTTCATCATCCGTTTTCTCATCTTCAGCGTCGTTTTTGCTTTCTTGTTCCTGTGTTTCAAGGTTTTCGGGTTCTTCCTCGTCCTTTTCTTCACGCAGTTCCAAAAGCGGATTTTGCTCCAATTCCAGCTTGATGTATGCCTCCAGCTCCAACATGGGCAGAGCAAGCATTTTCAAGGATTGAAGCATCTTTGGCTTCAGAGCCAATTCCTGCTTTTGTTTCAGGCCAAGGTGTTGATCCATAGTGCTCATTGCTGCGTCTCAAATGGGTTGGACATAAAGCGTTCGCCCAAATATAGTTTACGGGCTTTTTCATCATTGATCAGTTCCCTGGAAGAACCTGATACAATGATCTTTCCTTCAAAGATAATATAAGCCCGGTTCACGATTTTCAAAGTTTCGATCACGTTGTGATCAGTCAGCATCACTCCGATATTTTTCTGACGAAGTTTGGAAATGATATCCTGAATATCCGCCACCGCGATGGGATCCACCCCCGCGAAAGGTTCGTCCATAAAAATGAAGGTGGGGTTTGTGACCAGCGAGCGCGTAATCTCCAGTTTACGGCGTTCGCCACCGGAAAGAGTGTACGCCTTTTGGTTTGCCAAGGCGCTCAAGTTCAGCTCTTCCAAAGCGCTTTCCAGGCGGATTTTGCGTTCTGCACGGCTGATTTTCAGAGTTTCCAGGATGGCCAAGATATTTTGTTTCACGGTGAGCTTGGCAAAAATGGAGGGAGCCTGAGCCAGATAGCCCAAACCAAGCCTGGCACGGCGATACATGGGAAGCCGGGTGATATCTTTGCCATCCAGCCAAACCTTTCCCGCGTTCGGTTTTGCCAAGCCCAGAATCATATAGAATGTGGTGGTCTTACCCGCGCCATTGGGGCCCAGGATTCCAACCACCTCTCCCTGTTGCATTTCCATGCTCAGGTTGTCGACAACTTTGCGTCGACCATATATCTTAACCAAGTTTTTTGCCTGGATCTTGTGCGCTTCCATATCTTTAAAATACCCCAAAATTCAGCTTTGTCAAGAGTCGTTGTGAAACTTGTAAACCCCGTTGACACGGGTGCGCATTTGCATCGTATCCAGTTCGCTCTTATCAGAAAAACTGGCTTCCAAACTATCTCCATTCGCTGTATTCAAAAAGTAATCACGATCCTCGCTTTTTTGCTGCAAATAGCTGTATTCGACCGATTTTTCCGCCTCAAAATGCCGAATTTGCCGATCTTCAAAATCCACCTGGATATAATCCGCCGTCACCCAGTTTTGCTTTTGCTCGTCTTCACCTTCGGAAAAATCCAAGCGACAGGAATCGATGAGTTCGACCCTTTCGAGCACGCGTTCCTGGAAATAGAGATAAAACTCATCCGCGCTGGCAATTGCCTTTTCGGAACGAAATTCCGGCTCTCCGATGAACATCGCCTTGTCTTCGTTCATCAGATAGACCAAAAAGTCACTGCTGGCCTCAAATTCCTGGCTTCGCGCCAAAACGTTGAAGGTGGCCATCAGTTTCCGCTCGTTTTGGAAATATTCGAATTTATCGGCTCTCACGCTCACTGTATCCTTGCCGGCAATGTGGATGAATGGCTCTTCAACCAGATAGCTATAGCGGTTTTTTCTATCCCAAAAAGCATAGCCGCAGGTGATGTCCGCGTTTTCCTCCCTGTCGTAGGAACTGACGTTTTCCCAAACAGTTACACTATTATGAAGCTGATCGTAAACCGCTTTGTCCGAGCGGAACCAGCGAATCACCTCCCCTTTTTTGCGTTCCTCGATTAAAACCTTCCCGCCGGCGTTAAGCTGTTCAATTTTGCGATAGTAGGTCAGGCTGTCCGCGGAAATGCTCAGCGAATCGTTGTTCACCTTCACATTTCCATCCAGTCTCGCGATTTTTTGCAGGTCAAAGATTAACGCCCGGTCTGCCTTGAATTCCGTTTTTCCGTACCAAAAATGAACCCGCCCATCCAGCTTCATCACCTGTTCATCCTGCATTTTTGTGAGCTGAAGCTTGTCGGAATGGATAACGCGAATCTTTTCGCGTCCCTGCCCCCAAAGGCAGAACATCGCCAGCAGCAGGCTACCAATCAAAAATGCTTTCTTCAAAGAAACCCTCGGCGGATATGTTGTCCATTTCTGTGGGATAAATGCTGAGTGTGGTGCGCAAGTTCCTGCCACGCAATACGTTGTTACCCTTGGTCAGTGTCACCGCATCCGGCGCTTGAACCTCGTCTGTATTGCGGTCCCAGATCAGGCGCTGGCTGCTCACGCTGCCTTCTTTTCCCACCAGTTTCACGTTTCCGTAGGCAAAAACCATGTTGCGCGCGTCGTCCACGATGGTGCTGTCTGCCTTCAGGCTGGAGCCTCCACCCTCGGCGTCGAAAGTGGTGATGTCAACCTTGTAGGCGTGCATGACCCGCTTTTCGTTCCACCGATCGATGCGTTCCGCCTTCAAGACGTAGGAAATCTTTTTCCCATCGTATTCAGTGATGGTCACATTTATGCTGCTTTCATCCGGAATTCCGCGCTTCATCTTCTCTGTCTGGTTGTCCAAACCACCTTCCCCGCAGGAAAAAAGCAGGGACAACATCAATATTGGCAACAGCTTAACTGAGCCGCGCCAGATATTTGAGAACGGCTTCTTCAAAGATGCCTTTGCGCGTGAGCACATATTCGATACATTCCCGGACCGCACCGTGGCCACCCTTGGCTTTGGTCACAACGTCGCAGAGCGCTTTGACGCTCTCCGGAGCGTTGGCAGGGCAAACCGACACCGCCGCGCGATTCATCAGCGGGATATCGTTCCAGTCGTCACCCATAAAGAGCATGTTGTTAAAACCAAGCCCCAGTTCCTTTAACAGGCCTTGGGCGATTTGCAATTTGTTGGGAATTTTTTGGAAAAGGTGAGAAATCCTGAGGTCTTGGCAGCGGCGCTTGAGCAGGTCGGATTCGCGCCCGGTGATGACCGCTGTTTGGATATCTGTGCCCCAAAGCAGCATGAATCCCAATCCATCCTGAGCGCTGAAATTCTTGCTCTCGCCGCCGGCACTGTCATAGATAATTCTGCCATCGGTCAAAACCCCGTCACAATCGAAAGCCAAGAGTTTGATTTTTTCCCAATAAACCATGGCTTTCGTGGGTTTCACCAGCTTTTCATAGCTCATCCAAACCTCCAATATTCGCGTTTATCATCATCAAAAAAACCTCGCGTCAAGCCCGGAGGCTTCACGCCAAAAAGCGATTCCGCTGCCTTTTTCAGGCAACCATCAAATTCCAGAACATTCAGGCGAAAACCGCCACGATTTCCTATTTTAAAGCCTTGGTTTTTTCCCAGGTGAAATTCGGTTCTTCACGCCCAAAATGGCCATAAGCGGCTGTGGGCAGGAAAATAGGCCTTCTTAGGTCAAGATATTCGATGATTCCTTTAACTGTCAAGGGAAAACTATCGCGAATGAGTTTTTCCAATTCCTGATCCCCAATCCTGCCGCTGCCAAAAGTCTCCGCCATCAAGGAAACCGGCTCGCTTTCGCCAATCACAAAACTAAGCTGCACAAGACATTCCGCCGCCAAACCGGATTCCACCACGCTCTTCGCGATGTGACGAGTCATATAGGTTGCACTGCGGTCAACTTTGGTGGCATCCTTGCCCGAAAATGCGCCACCACCGTGCTGAGCCCAACCGCCATAGGTATCCACAATGATTTTGCGTCCGGTTAGTCCGGTATCGGCTGCTGGACCTCCGTTTTCCCACATCCCGCGAGGGTTAATCATAATCCGGTAATCCGCGGCGTGAAAACTGCTGCAGGAATCGCTTTCCATCTCTTCCACCGTGGGTTTGATGACCAGTTTTTCAATCATCCGTTTCATTTCGGCAAATTCAGCGGGGTTTTTGTGAAGGTGATGGGTGGAAATGACCACGGTTTCCAAAGAGGAGGGTCTGCGTCCACAATAGCGCAGGCTCACCTGGGATTTGGAATCTGGCAAAAGGCCGGGAATCTGTCCGTCTTTGCGTGCTTTGGCGAGGTTTTGCATCAAAAGATGGGACATCGCGATGGGCACCGGCATCGAAAATTTTGTCTGGTTGCAGGCATAACCGAACATCAGGCCTTGGTCGCCGGCACCTTCATTGGTTTGCAGCTCAACGGTTTGGGCATGCAAAAGGTTTTCGATAACGCAGGTCTTTGCGTCGAAACCAAGGTTTGGTACCACGTAGCCGATGTCGGAAATCACCTTGCGGACGATTGATTCCACGTCCAATTTAATATCCCCAGAGGTGGAAACCTCTCCGGAAAGCACCACTCTATTTGTGGTGGCAAGTGTTTCGCAGGCAACCCGGGCAAGCGGGTCTTCCTTCAGGTAGGCGTCCAGAATGGCATCCGAAATCTGGTCGCAAACCTTGTCTGGATGTCCCTCCGATACCGATTCGGAGGTGAAAACGTATTCGTTTTTGTCGCAGGGCACAGCAGCGTGCAAAGCAGTCATTCTATACTCCTTTTTTTTAATATCTCGTTTTAGGATGGCTTTGCAGCGGATAAAAAAAATCCGGCTGCTAAAGCCGGATGGATAAATACCGAACTTTAGCACATATTTTCTGCGGAGCAAAGGTTAAATCACCGCAATCAACAAAATTATGGTACATCTCGGGGGATTCGAACCCCCGACCCACTGATTAAGAGTCAGTTGCTCTACCAACTGAGCTAGAGATGCACCGCATTGGCGTCATATTTTTCAGTGCCCTCACCATGTCAAGATAAATGGTGGAAAACATATTTCACCTTTATCCTGAATAATTGGTACCATTTGTCAAACCACGCATTCAAGGCATCCTGAAGGGTGCCTCCTGCTTGCCGCCTTTGGTATTCCTTATGTTTCATAAGGCAACCATAAGCCAGACAAAGAGATAGGGCTTGGAGACCCGCTTTTCAACAGACTCGTTCCATATATATGAAGACTGTTTTTGTTATTCTCTGGCGGTGGAAACGCCCTTGCCTCTGGCTCATGAGTGCGTCATTCATGCCCAAGGAACATCGCGTAAAGGCTTGGCGATGCTCATGGGATGCTCCCAAGTTACACCTGAGCCACCGCCTTGCAGCGGCGAAGCGGGAAGATTTTTGGCTCATTTTTGCCGGGCTTGAGGAGCTTGAAAGCCTGATGAAAAAACCGATTTTACAAGATGGCGGTATTGGGTTATATTATTTTAAAATGAATTTTTTACATGGAGAAAGGACAACAAATGACAGATAGAATTGAGATCAGCATCGTTAAGGAAGCCGATCCGGAGCAAATCCTGGCGCTTTATCGTCATCAGGGTTGGTGGGAAAAAGACGAAAACCCTCAATATCTGGAGACGGTGAAAAGCATCGTGGAAAACAGTTTTTGCTTCGCGATTGCAAAATTGGGGGATAAAATCGTGGGTATGGGACGCAGCATCAGCGATGGCAACAGCGACGCCTATATCCAGGACGTGGTGGTACACAGCGATTTACGCGGCCAAGGCATCGGTGCCGGAATCATGAAAAAGATTTTGGAACACCTCCACAAACACAAAATCCAGTGGATTGGCCTCATTTCGGAACCGGGGCAGGAAGATTTTTATGGAAAGCTGGGGTTTTTGCAGATGCCGAATTACACACCCATGCTGTTGGAAATGCCCAAAGAAAAGGACACCCATGTTTGAACTGAGACCCCTGACCCCGGATGAAATCCCAATTTTAAAGAACTTTTTGGAACCCTACCCACGCCAATCCTGTGACTACGCGATTTTTAACCTGATGACCTGGGGAAAAATCTATAACAACCACTACGCCATCTGGCGCGAACACCTGATAATCTACAACCAAATGCATACCAACGTGTTTTTCCCTGTGGGACCGGGACTTAGCTCCGCTGAGCTGCGAGAATTAATCGAATATTTCCGGGAAAGAGACCCGGAGGCGAAGATGGTGTTGGTACCGGATGATTGGCAGCTTTCAAACCCGGATCTGGATCAATATTTCAGGCTTTGGGAAGAGCGGGATTGGGCGGATTATGTATATCCCACGGAACTTATGGTGAGCCTCAGCGGTAGAAAACTGGCGAAAAAGAAAAACTTGATTTCCCAATTCCGGCGCGCTTATCCAGATTACCAAGTACTGCCGCTCACCAAGGATAAACACCCAGTGCTTCTGCGTTTTACGGAAAAATGGAGACGAGAACGCGGCGCGGAGGGACAATATCTGGACACCGAAATGCAGGCAATCAGAAACAGCTTGGAAATGTGGGACAAAATCCCCGCGGAAGGCATCATCATCTGTCACCATAACAAGATTTCCGCCTATTCGGTTTTCTCTCCCCTGAACGCAGATACCGCCACGGTCCACTTCGAAAAATTTGACCCGGATATGAAAGGCAGCGCCCAGATTATCAACTGGGAAACGGCAAAAGTGCTGCAAAACCGCTTCAAATGGATAAATCGGGAGCAGGATATTGGGCTGCGAGGATTGCGGCAGGCGAAACTTTCATATCAGCCCGAGCGATTGGTGCCCTTTATTTTTGGAGAATTAAAACCTTAGAATGGTGATTGCGAGAGGCTTCAGCTTCCAGGTTTTGGTCTGAAAGCCAGGCTGATTAGATAGAGCGCAAACTCCAGCAGAACGATGTTTGCGCCGGTGGGCAGATTCAGCCACCAGGACAGGGCAAATCCTCCGGCAGCGGCAAGAATGGCAACCAGAGCGCTCGCCGCCACGGCTTGATCCAAGCGCCGCACAAGGTTGAAGGCTGTGGCTGCGGGCAAAATGAGCTGGGCGCTCACCAAAATTATTCCCGCGGCGCGCAGCGTGATGACTATATTTGTTGCCAAAAGGATGATGAAAGCATGATCCACAGCCCGCACAGGCAGACGGAAAAACTCTGCCATTTCAGCATTGTAGGAAAGGTAGAACAGTTCCTTGAAACAGACGACTATGAAGACAAGATTCACCAGCGAAAGCAAGCCCAGTTGCCAAATTTCCGAGGGTGAAGCCAAAAGCACATTTCCAAAGAGGTAGTTCGCCAAATCGAAGGTGTAGCCCCGGCGCAGAGAGATGAGCACGATGCCCAGGGCCATGGAAACACTCAGGAAAATGGTGATGGCATTTGCCTCCTGAAGCTGATGGCGACGCGAAAGCCAGGTGATGAGCAAAGCCACCCCCACCACAAAAATCAGGGTCACAAGTTGCAGATGCAAGCCCAAAAGCAGCGCCAAGGCAATGCCGGCAAAGGCGATGTGGGAAAGCGCTTCACCGAGGTAGGAAACCTTGCGCAGGGTCACAAATGGCGAAAACAGCGCCAGGGAAAGCGAGGAAAGCAGCGAGGCAAGCAAAGCTTGGAGCAAGAAACCCAGCATCAGTATTCCTTTTCGATCAGGCGCACGGTTTCACCAAAGGTTTTTTGGATGATTTCGGCGTTCACCAATTCGGTTTGCGTGTGGCAGTGCAAGGTTCGGTTCAGACAAATCAGAAAGCTGCAATATTCGGTGAGAATGTTGAGATCGTGGGAGATGGTAACGATGGTTTTACCAGCGTTGTTCAGCTCTTTGAGCAGTTCGAAAAAGCTTTGCACGCCAGGGAGGTCAACCGAGGCTTCCGGCTCGTCCAAAATCAGATATTTGCTGTCGGAAACGATGGCTCTTGCCAAAAAGACGCGCTGCAATTCGCCACCGGAAAGTCCACCCAGTTGTTGAGAGGCCAGGTGAGCAATTTTGGTGGTTTCCAAGGCCTTTAACGCTTTTTGTTTATGGCTTTTGGAGAAGCGCTGACCAAGCTTCAGCCCTCCCGCCAAACCCAGAAGGACCAAATCCAGCGCGGTGGCAGGAAAGCGGCGGTCAAAATCCTCTGCCTGAGGCAGATAGCCCATCGGATTGCGTTTCAGCCACAGATGATGGGGAATGCCGTCAATTTCGATGCTGCCGCTTTGCAAGGGCAAAAAACCCAGAATCAGCTTGATAAGGGTGGATTTTCCCGCGCCGTTGGGGCCGATAATGGCGGCAAATTCACCCTCGGCAAGCTCGAGGTTGATGTCCTCCAAAACAATATTTCCGTCAAAGCGGTGGGAAAGACCGCTGATTTTTATCATTGTCCGTTCGCGGCTTGGGTCCAGATGGAGCGCATCCGCTCCCAATTCGTTTCGATGAGTTCCGTCAAAGTGCTCACATCCAGGCTGGTTCCCAGAGGATCCAGTTCCACAATTTCCAAACCAAATTCATTTGCCAGCACCTGGGCTGATTTTTTATCCATCTGAGGTTCCACGCACACAGCGGTGACGCCGTGTTCCTTGATGAGTTTTCCCAGGCGGGACAGATCTCCGGGGCCAGGTTCGTGTCCTGGAGAGCTTTGCACACTGCCCAAGTCGTCAATTTTATAAAGCTCGCTGAAATGGTGGAAGCTGTCGTGAAATGTGATGAGCGGAGTTTCTTCCAGGCGCTCGCGGTCGGAATTAATGCGCGAATCCAGTGCTTTCAGGGTCGCGCCCAGATTCATGCCATTCTCTTTTATGGTTTCGCTGTGATCCGGGAAAAGCCTTTGCAGCCTGGGAATCAGCTCCCAAACGAGGTGTTGCATCAAGACTGGCGACAGCCAAAGATGAGGGTTGCCATCCTTCCCGGCGGCTTCTTCACCCAAAAGCGCTGAAACTCTCAGATGTCTTTCTCCCAACGCATCAAAAGCTTGATCCAGCTCGGCTTCCAAGCCATAGCCATTGGAAAGCGCGAAAACGGCTTCATGCAGGTCGGCAAGTTCTTGAGGGCGAGGGCTGTAGCTATGAGGCGAGGCGTTTGGCGGAATGAGGGTTCGAACCTCAAAATCCGGTCCCATAATTTCCCGCAAGAGCAGTTCGTAGGGATAGATGGAGGCAATCACCAGAGGCTTTGTTTCTTTTTCGGCAGATTTACAACCGAAAATCAACAGCAGTATCAGCAGAAGTGGCAGTATTTTACGCACTTTTCGTCCCCAAGGTGCGCAGGAACTGGGTCAGCAATCTCACGCCCACTCCGGTGGCGCCATAGGGATTCACTCCGTTGGGTTTGTCCTTGAGGGAGGTGCCAGCAATATCCAGATGCAGCCAGGGTTTTGAGCCCACAAACTCTTGGATGAACAGCGCGGCGGTGATGGCTCCAGCCACAGGCGCGCCATTTTTGAGATCGGCAATTTCAGAACGCAAGGATTCCAGATAGGGCTTGTGAAGAGGCAGTTCCCAAACCAGATCACCGGTGTGGTCTGCGGCTTCCTTCATTTTTGCCATCATTTTGTCGTCGTTGCCCAAAACGGCGGTGATTTGGTTGCCCAAGGCTCCCGCTGCGGCACCGGTGAGGGTGGCAATATCAATGATTTTATGCACTTTCATGCGGCTGTTGGCATAGTGGATGGCGTCCACAAGTGTGAGGCGTCCTTCCGCGTCGGTATTGATAACTTCAATGGTTTTGCCAGACATGCTGCGGATAATATCGCCATTGTGGTACGCGCCGCCGGAAATCATGTTTTCGCAGGCGGCGATGACGCCAACCACGTTCACCTTCAGCTTCAAAGTGCTGATGGCGGCAAAGGTTCCGATCACAGCCGCGGCTCCAGCCATATCGCATTTCATGGTCAGCATGCCCTGGGCTGTTTTGATGCAATAGCCACCGCTGTCGTAAGTTAGGCCTTTGCCAACCAGCGCGACGGTCTGGGCTTTGGGGTCGGGATTGCCGTTGTAGTGCATCAGGATGAGTTTCGCTTCTTTTTCCGAGCCCTTGGAAACGGAGAGGAAGGCTTCCATTTTCAGCCTTCTAAGCTTGTCTTCATTGAAAACATCAATGGAAAAGCCATATTTTAGGGCTGCCTTTTTGGCAAAATCCGCCAGGGTTTCGGGATAAATCACATTCGCCGGCTCGTTCACGAGGTCGCGCGCCAGGTTTGTGGCTTCGGCATAAATCCTGCCTTCCAAAATGCCACGGTTGATGTTGCGCGAGGATTTTGGCACCATGGCAAGATGGATGGCTTCCAGGGTGGGGCTCTTTTTATCTTCCAGATATTTATCAAATTTATAGGCAACCAAAAGCGCCGTCTCTGCCAGGATGTGACCAAGGTTTGCTTCGCTCATGGGGCTTTCGAAACCCAGGAAAAACCAGGCTTCTTTCGCCCCGGCGCCCAAAGCGGCGCGGATGGCGGCAGCCATGGTTTCCCGCATTTTGTTTGTGGTCAATTCGCTCAAATTCCCCACCCCGCACAGAATCACTTTGCTTCTTTTTTTTGCGTGCAGCAGGGAAAAGCTTTTAACTGCAGCGAAGTCGAATTTGAATTCATCTTCCTTGATGGTGGCGGCAACAGCTTCGCGAACATATTTTGGAAGGTGTTCCAGAGCGCCAACGTCGCCGTTTTCGCCCAACATGATGATGATGGTTTCCATATAATCCACAGGTTTACGCATCAAATCGATTTTCATTGGTGTTTCCTCATTTATCTTTTTATTATCTTAAAAATCTTCACTTAGACCGATGTAGAAAGTTGGCCGGGAATGGGTTTCCAAGTCTGTGAGCCAGGTGACGTCGAAGCTGAGGACCAGGTAGCCCAAATCCAGCCTAGGACCAAAGCCATAACCCAATTTCAGGTCTTTCAGGCGGCTGCCTTCGAAAGGCTGGAAGCTGTCAAAATCGTCAAAAACCGTGCCCAGCTCTGCAAACAAGCTTCCCCGGATGTTTGGAATCGTGATGGGCAGCGGAAAAGCCATGCTGATATATTCGAAAAATGGAAAGCGGAATTCGGCTGTGGCGACGGCTTTTTTGCTTCCGCTGATGTTTTCACTCAAGGCGCGGATGCCATAATAGCCTCCCAGGGAAAAACGCTGGGGGCTGTCGCCTTCGCTGATGCCCGCAATTCCTCGCAGGGCAACGGAATAGCGTTTATTGAAAAGCGTGTAGCTGCGCCAATCCAGATAATTTGTAACATAATCCACGCTGCCGTCGCTGAGGCTGAGGCTGAGATCATACATGGCGCGCCAACCCAGCAGAGGACCGGTGGAACCGTAAAGCGCGTTGTCGTGTACCAGCCTCAAACCCGGGGCATAAACCCAAGCCTTGTTTTGGCCTTCAAACAGGTCAAGACTGTCTCCCAGAGCGTGGAGAGTGCCTTTTCGCTGGTAGAACATATTGTCCAGTTCAACCCGGAAAAAGCGACTGAAGGGGTAGCGCATCAAAAAATGGAGCCCGGACTGCCGTTCGTGATAACGATACCAGGTTTCACCCTGAAGACTTGGCCCGCGGAAATAAAATTCGTCGTTCAGATTGAAGACCCCAACGCCATAATCCATCCGCTCTTTCAGATACAGATAGCTGAGGCTGAGATTGGATTCATCCAGTTTTCCAGACACACCGGCGTTGATGCCAATGCCGTGATTTCCCATCATGTCGCTCATGCTAAGTTCCACATAGCCAACGGTTCCCACAGCCGGCGAATATGCCAGCCCACCCCACAGGGCATCCAGAGCAAAGCGCGCGCGATATGGCTTAACCTCTGGCGGGTCAATCTTTTGGGTGGGTCGGTTATCATAGCTGAAATCCAACATGAGCTGCAAGGAATCCTCCGCCGCATATTCAAATGGGCGCGGCGAATTCAAAAAAGAATCTCGCAAAGCGTGGCTGGCAGCAGGATTCACCCTCTTGGGACGTTGCCGTGGACGCTTTCCAAAATAATCCAAATCGCCCAAGTCTATATTTTCCAACAGTCTATCGGTTTTATCAACGATTCTGGGGCTGGGATAATCCTCAAATTCAAACGAGCCGGGATTCACATCCTTGTAAAAAATATCCCAGGAGCCATCAAAATAGTTTGCCGCCACCAAACTCCTGCCATCAGGAGAAATGTCAGCAGCGTAAACGCCACTCAACACATTCGTTACCCTTGCTTTCTCACTTTTCTCCAGGTTCAGCGCGAAAAGATTGCTCACGCCGTCTTCATAGGTCACGTAATACAGATTTTCACCAGTGGAATCAAGCTGAGGGAAGGCGCAGTCCCGCTTTTCATGGGTGAGGCGGGTCAATTCTCCGGTTGCCAGCTCCAGGCTAAAAATGTCTGTAATAAGATCGGCAAACATCCCGCGGCGTGTGTTTTGAGTATCACGGCTGCGTTCGGAAGCAAAAATGATGCTGTTGCCGTCAGGACTGAAACGCGGCTGGAGATCGTTGTAAAGGTCATCCGTGAGGCGTGTTATCTCCTCCGTTGCCAAATCCATTAAAAAGAGATCACAGCGCATGCCCTGTTGGCCGGCAAAAACCAAACTTTCCCCATCGGGTGAAACATCAAGCTCATAAACCGCGCTCAGGCCTGTGGGAACGATGGTTCGCACAATCTTGCGCCTGTCCACATCCAGAATGTGGATACAGTCGCCAGTGGCAGTTTTGGCGGCAAAAGCAACGCGTTTGCTGTCTGGAAACCAGCTCAAATTCGAACGAAAATAGTGGAATTCCTCAGTTTTGGCTCCGGCTTCGCCTTTCAAAACGCGTTTGGGCTCGCTCAAACCGTGCAGAGTGCCCATCCAAATGCTGTAGCGCGCGCTGGAATTGTTAAAATAGACGTAGCGGTTGCCGTCTGGGCTAAAGCGCGGTGCCAGATTCAGATAGGCGCCGTCTTTCTTGCTGTTGCTGCGCTTTTCCATGCTTTCCACCGGGATGGTCTGCGCTTCCACCATTGGCCAAAAATCACGCTTGAGCTGATAACGCCAGCGGTTTTCAAGTTCTTTGAATTCCAGCCCGAAAACCTTTTGGGAAGCCGTGTCCATGCTGCTCATGGAGCGGAGGGCGTAGTAAAATTCCGATACTTTTTCACGACCATATTGCTGGGCAATGAAGGCCAAAAAGCTTTCGCCCATGCGATAAGCATAATATCCACCAACGTTTTCCAGCCCCAGCATCTTGTCGTTGACCACCATGTCCAGGATGAACATATTGTTGTAGTCATTTTCCCCACCCAGGGACAGAAATTCCGGCAGACCTTCCGAAAACCAGAAGGGAAAAGAGCGCGGACGCATTGAACTGAGAGCGCTTTGCACGTGGTCGTCCAAGGCATTGATGTAGGCATGGGTAAGTTCGTGCGCCAAAAGCGATTCCAAATCCACATAACTGCCCTCAAAGGGGATGGCAACCCGGTTTCTAAGGCTCTCGGTGAAGCCTCCAACTCCTTCGGTGAGAAGAGGATAGATGATGTTTGTACTCAGGAAGGAGCTTTTACTCCCATAAAACATGATGGGAATGCGCGAGCCCACAGGAAAGCTGAATTGTTCCTTCAGCGCATAGTAGGTTTCTTCCGCCATCAGAGCTGCCAAACGGCCGAACTCGTCCTCGTTTTTGGGATAGTAGATATCGAAGTGCATGGTTTGGAGAACAGACCAATCTTCTCTGCCGTAGTTGACCTTATTTTGGCCAAAATAATAGGCAGACGCGCCAACGCTATAAAACAGCAGCAGGACGAGAACGATGTATCTTAATTTCATTTAAATCCTATCTTTTAAAAAATGCTGAACTTGAGGTATTTTTTGGGATTGGCGCGCAGGTCACGTGCCAGTGAATCAAGCTGAGCCACAGAGCTTTGCAGTTGTTTATACAAGGCGGCGTCCCGCAGCAACAATCCTGCGCTGCTCTCGTCTGAATTCAGCGCGTCCGCGGTTCGTTCCAGTTTTCTTGAAAGAGTTTTGAGGCTATCCAAAGCCGAACTCACATCCGCCATCACACCCGGAGCCTGTTCCAAAGCAGGATCCAACCGCTCAGAACTGCTTTTCAGCACGCTGCGAATTTCGCCAGTCAAGGTTTCGATTTCTCCCAAAGTTTGGCGCAAATCATTTTTGGCGTTAATGGCAAATCCATCAATGGAATCAACTGCTTTTCCGGCGCCTTCGATGAGCTCGGAAGACCTTTTGAGAAGTCCCTCATCATCGCGCAGTGAATCAAAAAAAGTCTTGAGCCCGTCCATCGCCAAGCTGGCCTGATCCATGGTGTTTATAATTCCGGTGGAGGTATCCCCTTTTTGAACCTTTTTAAGATTCAGCGGGGCTCCATCGCCCTGAGAAATATGCAAGCCGGTTCCGCCCATCAAACTGCGGTCGGAGATGAAAAACCGCGCTCCCTCTCGCAAATTGATGTCGCTGCTGATGCGCGCGGTCACCAAAATATCGTCATTCCGCGCCTTAATCTTTTTCACCCGACCCACTTCCATGCCGCGATAATTTACCTGGTCGCCAACTTCCAGACCCATCACGTTTTCAAAGCTAATCCGCAATTCGTCTTGCGAACCCATTCCCAGCTTTCCACTCAGCCAAAGGTAGGCGCCAAAAAGGATGGCAATTGTAATCACCGTGAAAACACCCACTTTGAACTGGGTGAGACGCATGTTCGGATAAAACTTTTTCACCGTTTCCCCCTCAGGTTTTAAGCTCTTTTTTTTCCGCGGCGGGAAAGAGGATATTGTTCAAAATCAGCCTGTAGCCGGGCGAATTTTTGTGTAAATCCAAAATGGTTTCCGGATCCCCAACCTTGTGTTGATAATCCTCTGGGTCGTGACCGCCGTAGAAGGTGAAAGTTCCCTTGCCGATGTTTCCGTGGATGTATTTCACCTCATTTTGTCCGGGCACTTCGCCCAAAATTATCACGCTTTTTTTCACCTTGTCTTTGAAAAAGGATGTGGTTTGACCCAAAAAACCGTTCACGACATTGGTGTGACATTGCGTGAGCATCGTGGGAACCGGATCATATTTTGCCGAAAAATCGAAGAGCTGGAAAAAATCCGCCTCGGCTCCTCGCAAACGGGAATAGTCGCTGGCGTCAATATCGGAATATTCATAGACGAAGGGGTTTGTGATCAGTTCGAAATTTTCAAAGGCAAAACAGCGGCTGTAGTCCAGTTTGCTTTTATAGTTGGGGTCGATGCCATCGCCATCGATGAGCGCGTCCACAACATCAATTCCGTAGGCTGCCATGGCGATGTCGAAAGTGTCTGTCGCCGCACACATTGCGAACATAAACCCGCCTTTTTCCACAAACTCGCGAATCTTCATCGCCACTGCCTGTTTGAGCTGCCAAACCTTTGCATAGCCGTGTCTTGCGGCCATGGTTTCGTTCACGAGCACATCATTTTGATACCAGGGAGTGTGGCGGTAGGAACCGTAAAACTTTCCATATTGGCCGGTGAAATCCTCGTGATGCAGATGCAGCCAGTCATAATCCGCCAGTTTTCCAGACAGCACCTCTTCATCCCAAAAGCGGTCGTAATCAATTTCCGCATATTCCAGAGCGAGGGTGACAGCGTCGTCCCAAGGCAAAGCGTTGGGCGGAATATAAACCGCAATTTTGGGTTCTTTTTCCAGAACCACCGCCTCCATATTCGCTTCCTGAATTTCTGCCATGATGGCGGCAACGTTGCCTCCGGAAACATGTTCAAAGCGGACGCCGCGGATATTGCAAAGCACCGCCAAACCATCGGAATCGGGCATCAGAAAGCTTCCGCCGCGATAATTTAGCAGCCATTTCACCACATACTGCTCCTTAAGCGCTTCAAACGCAACGCCATAAGCTTTCAGATGATCGCTTTGCGTGTGATCCATCGGGATGAGGATCTCGGCTTGTAACAGCCCGCAAATCGTAATCATCAGCAGAAGCAAGTATTTTTTCATGTGGTTCCTCACGCAGGGTACAGCCCGCTTCCTAAGTGGGTTTGAACTCTGTTTTTACCTTAGTGGACAAAAGCCGCCCGCGGGCTTAAATCTGTCAAGCTAAATTCTGGCAGGGCTGATATTTTGGTGCCAGACGCTTTCTTTGAAAATAGTATAAACCCTCTTCCTTCTGGATTCCAGCGGGAGGGTTACTTGTGGGATACGTGTGAGTCCCCCGATTCTTTATCGGACAACCATGCGGGAGCACTCAAATGGAAAATCAGGGCAAACCAAGCAGGGAACTACGGGCCTGCTCCACAAAGTCGGGGTCATCGTTTTGGAGAATGATTCTTTCCAGCCATTTTCGGGCTTCGCGGTGCAGCCCCAAGGCTCGGTGGATTTCTCCGATGTGCCAGATTATCTCCGCAGGAAGTTCTGGCTCAAGCATGGGTAAAGCCATCATTTCCAATGCTTTGGAAGCCTCGCCGACAAGAAAATGATACCAGGCAAGGCTGTCCAGATAGAAGATGTTTTCAGGTTCGAAAACCAAGGCGTGGCGGATAAGCCGGGCTGCCTCTTCGAGGTCTTCATTATTGGTGAGCATGCGGTAACCCAAATCGTTGCAAAATCCGGGATTGTCGGGATAGACATCCAGCGCCTCACGCAAAGTGGCATCATAGATTTCCTTGCGCGAGTGAAACTGGTACCAGGCAAGCAGATAAGCGTAATCTTCCTCGCTGGGAACGCGGTTTTCACGCAGCCACAAAATTAGATTGAACCGGGCTTCAGAGAAGTCGGTTTTTCCTTCATCGATGATGGCTGCGGCCAGGGTTTGCAGATAGCGGGAAGCGGGTGTATCTTTCATACGCTGACGCACTTGGCTGATAAAATCGGGCCAGGCTTGCGGGTCTTCCAACACCAGGCTGTCTGAAATGTTGGTATCGACACCGTAGGCATAATAGGTCACAAGTGAATTGTAAGAACCTGTCTCGTATAGTTTTGCAATCATCTCGTCCAGTGGCTGCTTTTCTTGATTCAAGATGGAACCCGCCAAGAGCATGGACCATATCGGCTGCAGTTCATCCTCTGTGGCAATCAGCGTTGGGGCCAATTTGCCAATGCGGTTCAGAATATCGGGTCTTTTCCCAACCAAAGCCGCAAAGGTAAGTGAATAGAGCAGTTCCGGAGCCTCGGTCGCCAAAATATCATCTGCCAAATCCAGCAGGATGGGATTGCGTTCCATCACAAATTCCGAATCTGTCAAAAAGAGCATCAGCTCCCGGTCTTCGGGATAGCTGAGGTCGGAAAAATACTGGCGGGCAAGCTTCAAATCGGCATTGCGGACGGCGAAATCAGCCAAGCGGAAATGGCTCTCATCGTTTGGGTTGAGCTCATGAGCGCGCAACAACAATGCCTTTTCCTTGGAAGAATCGTAAAAACTCCAGATATTGGCAAGCAGCAAAATCTGTTCAACGTCATTCTTTGCCTTTTTGTCTGCGGATTTTAACAGCGAAAGATCCGTTTCTCCGGTGTTGCGCAGGATGTGAAAAAAGAGGCTGAGGTCCGCGCGGGCGCTGGGAAAACGGGAGCGCAGCTCTGAGATGCTTTGTCTGGCATTTTCTGTGTCCCAGACGTATTCCTGAAATTGCAGGATTCGGTATAAAAGCTTTTCATCGGGCTCGTATTGTGTTGTGTATTCAACAATTAGCTTCTCCAAGTCTTCAGCGGAAATCCCGTCGTCCTGGAAAAGATCAAAGCTGTTCACCAAAATCTGACGCTGGATGCCTTGGCTCTGGATATCTTCCTGCGCGCTGAGGCGATAGAACATATCCGCATCCGCATTTTTGCCAAAGTTTTGAAAATATGAACCGACCACATAGAAATAGACCGAGCGGGCTGTGGGATTTCCCGCATTGACTTCGGGGATGGTGTTGCTTGTGGCGCAGGCGCTTAGCAGCAGGCCGACCAAACACAGAGGGAGCGTTTTCCGAGCAAACTTTTTCACTTCAACTCAATGGATTGGGATAGCATGCCAAGCTCAAGCAAAGCGGGAAGTTTTTTGCCATCAGGGAAATAGGCAATGTTGTCAATCAGATAGGCTGTTTTTGTGGGCGCGTGCCAAAAAGCCCAGCTTTGAAAAGCTCCGCCGAAGCCGCCCTGGGATGGGTTTACCCAGTGTCCGCGCATGAGAAACCCGTTTTGGCCTGCGATTTGGACTTTTTCGGTTTTGTAGCTGTCCTCAAAAATCTGATCGCCACCGATGAATTTTTCGCCCAGTTCCTGCCGGGTTTTATAGATCCAGGCTTCGTTTACCCGGTTTCTGGACATCGGTTCGTAATAGACGGAGATATATTTATCCGCTTTGTGGCGGGTGGGCTTGGTGGGTTGAAAAAGGAAGGAGACAAAGCGGCCGCTTTTTTCATCTTTCCAAAGACGGTACAACACGGGCACCTTGATGGTGAAAGGCCTGTCTTCAAAGAACTTGCTTTCGATGACGGGATTTTTGTAGGCGGCATTGGCGAGGCGTTTTTGATAGCGCTCAAGCAGGAAGTCGAAAATCTGGTTTTTCCGTTCTCCCGTCAGGGTTTGCAAACCCTCAATATCTTTTGCCAGAAGATAGAGTACAAGCTGGTCTTTCACATAGAGATTGTTGACCATAAACAGTTCCGCGCCACTTTCGCCCACGGTTTCGATGAGCTGTGGATCCAGGGTTTTGTTTATATGCTTGGAAATGCTGTCCGTGCCATCCAAAATTCCACAATAAATCAGGTTTTTATATGGTTTGAATTCATCCAAATCCGAAGCGGAAGCGAAAATGGGTTGGAAATACCGCTCTTTAATATCCATAATCAGGGTTTCAGTGCGTCCAACGCTCTCTTCCAAAGTGTCGCGCACAGCCTCCAACACGGCGCCTTCCGCGAAAATATAGACATCGTCATCTTCACCATAGGCAATGGGTTTTCCCGAGTCCATCAAGCTTTCATAGCGCTCATAATATTCCTGCCCGGATTTGGTTTCCTTGCAGCCAGCCAACAAAATCAGAATGAGCCCCAAAAGAATAAGCATCCTTTTCATCATAATTTCCTTTTTTCCCGCTGTTTTACCGTGTTTAGATAATTTAATCCGCTAAAGGCAGTTAGCAAAGCCACAGCGCCGAACCATAGGTGTGCCGCGATGCGAATTGGAGAACTGGCCGCAAGATTTTCAAACCAAGCCCAAAGCACCAGAGAGGCAATGATGCCAAGCATTTGCATAACTGTTTTCAATTTGCCCAGCTTGTCCGCGGACATTACAATTCCTTTTTTAACATAAACCTCTCGCAAAACGGTGACCAAAACCTCACGCAGAGCAATCAGGAAAAAGATGGATGGATGAAGCTTGAAAGGCTCCAACAAAGTGAGCGCCAACAGCGCCGCCAGCACTAAAAGCTTGTCCGCCAAAGGATCCATGACCTTGCCAAAATCGCTGATTACCTGCCATTTACGGGCAAGATGACCATCCAGAAAATCCGTGAACGAAGCCACGGAAAAAACCAACAAAGCCCAGGCAATGCTGTTGGATGCGTCACAAAAAAAGACCAGCCACACAAAAACGGGAACCAGAAGTACCCTCAGCATGGTCAGAATATTTGGTATATTACGCATCAGTTTTCAGTGGGGCGGGTTACTGTGATGCCGTGAGCGCCAGGCCTGGGATCCGGCTCACGCATATTGTTAATCAAAATTGCCGCCACCACAGCGGTTAAAACGGAGGCGAACTGGACCAGGAAAAAACTGAAATGTATTTGGGGAACGAGGACATCCAGCACGCCAAGCAAATGATAAGCACCGAAGTTCAGCAAAATTGGCAGAACCAACAGCAGGGCGTTTTGCCATTTGGAGCTCTCGCTATCGCGGATGTTTTCCAGAACTGTGGATTTCATCCCGCCTGAGGCCGCGGATTCAGCCAGATAGATGTAAAGCCTTGCATATAAAATCATTAGAAACACCAGGACGGCAATAAAAAGGGTGGAATTGCTCCAGCGCGAGCTTAGAAAATCCAGCTCTTTGCGCTCCAAACCCCAGGCCAGTTCCTGAGCCTCGATATTGCTGGCGTCCAGACCATTGGCTTTGAGATATTCCAAAGCGTTTTCCCTGCCTTTGAAAGAAGCATCAATGGGTTTGAAATAGATGGAAAGAATCTGGAGCCTGAATTCATCCAGACCACCGGTTTTATAGTCGGTATCCGGAAAATCCTGAATCAGAGCCTGATGACCCGTCTCATGGGTCAGAGAATCAATTTCTGGAATCTGCTGCGTGAGCCCATGGTAGAGGCTGTCCACTTGAGCAGAATCGTATATGTAGGCGTAAACAGGCATTTTGGGAAGCTGGTCGAGCCGAAATTGCCTGGAGGTCAGATACTGGTGATGCACATAGGTCCAACCCAACAGGGTTAGAGTGGCAAGCAGCAAGACCAATAGGTATCTGAAGTTCATCTTATTGTCCTTTATGCCGGATATGGCAAACTATATGTTTTGACAGGTCAGGTGGCGCCAGGTGCGAAATTATGTCAAGCATTGTCTTTTGAGCGAGGCTATCCAATTGAGATACACGGGTTTGCGGATAAAGCAAAAGTGCGTCTCCCCCGGGCGCGAGATTTCGTTTCACGCATGCCAGGACGTCTTCCATGCCGCCCAAAAGCTCAAAACGGCTGAAGTTACGTGTCGGGCTGGGGCTGGTTTTTCCACTTCCCGGAACCAGCCAGGGTGGGTTTGAAACGATGAGATCGAAAGGGTTTTGCCCCGTAAAAGAACGCATATCCCCAGAGTGAAAAGTGATGTTCAGACCACATATTTGGGCATTTTCCCGAGCGAGGGAAACCTGGTCTGGCTGGATTTCCAAGCCTTCAACAGTCCAGTGTGGACGCTGCAGAGCAAGCATGATGGCAACGATGCCGCAGCCGCTGCCCAAATCCAAAACCCGCAGTTCCGCGGTGTTAAAAAGCTCCAGCGCTGTTTGCTGAAGCACGTGAGACGCGTGGGAAACCGGTTGCGAATCTGGGTTTTGCCAGATACGCGCTCCACCCAATTTCAGATCGACCCACGCACGTGAACTCAGACTGACAGCTCCAGCATCCTATCCAGCGAATGTTTTGCGCGGGCAGCCGTTTCGGGGTCCACCACAACCTGGTGTTCTTCGTTCTCCAAGGCACGTAACAGCTCATTCAGCGTGGTTTTACGCATGTTCGCACAGCGGGCACGGATGCTGAGATGAACCAGTTCCTTGTCTGGATGGATGTGTTTCATATAGTCTGTAAAACTGGCGTCCGTGGCGATGATGAGCTTGTCATTTTCCGCTACATAACGTTCCATCTGGCCTGTGGACAAAACTTCATCTGCTTGTGCCACAATATCTTCATCGCATTCGGGGTGCGCGATGAGCTTGAAATCGGGGTGCTTTTTGCGCAGGGTTTTCAAATTGTTAATCGTGAAACCCCATTGGTGGATGGGACAATAACCCGGCCAAACAATCACATCGCGACCGGCTTGGCGCGCCGCCCAGCTTCCCAGGTTTTGGTCTGGCACGAACAGAATTGTCTCGTCCTTGGGAAAGGAAGAGATGATTTTCACGGCGTTCGAGGATGTGCAGCAAACGTCACTTTCGGCCTTCACAGCGGCTGTGGAATTCACGTAACAAACCACTTTCGCTCCGGGATGTTGAGCTTTGAATTGTCTAAGCTGTTCGTCTGTAATCATATCCGCCATTGGGCAACCCGCATGTTCCACCGGTAGCAAAACCCTGGCGTTGGGATTCAGGATGGCAGCGGTTTCCGCCATGAAACGCACACCGCAAAAAACAATGAGCTCGCTGTCCGCTTCTTTGGCGCGAATGGAAAGTTGCAGGGAGTCACCCCGAAAATCCGCAATATCTTGAATCGCTGGCATTTGATAGTTGTGTGCCAAAATGAGAGCGCTCTTTTCCTGGCGCAGTTTGTTTATTTTATCAACGATGTTCATCGTCATACTTCCTGTTTTAACTAATTTCCAGTGTGGCCAAAACCGCCATCAGACCTTTGGCTTTGGCCCAGTTCATCGCTTTGTTCAAATTCCACCAAGGCCACAGGGCAGATTATTATCTGGGCTATGCGCATGCCCGGGCGGATTACCACATCTTCTGTGGAACTGTTTATCAATATTACTTTTAGCTCGCCGCGGTAGTCCGGATCGATGGTGCCGGGGCTGTTCAAAACTCCCAGGCCCAATTTTAGAGCCAGCCCGCTGCGAGGGCGAATCTGGCCTTCATAACCCTGAGGGATTTCCAAAGCCAAACCTGTGGGAATGGCAGCACGTGCTCCGGGATTTAAAACCATTTCCTCACAAAGGGCAGCGCTGAGATCCCAACCAACGCTGTCTGGAGTCATCCGCTGAGGCGGAATGGCATTTTGACTCAGGAGTTTGAAGCGGATTCTCATGATTTTCGCGTGAGCATATATTCTGCCAAACCATCCAAAACCAAAGCTCTATCTCCCAGCGGGGCAATTGCTTCGCGGGCTTGGGCAATCAATTCCTGAGATTTTTTGCGAGATTCTGCCATGCCATAAACCGAGGGGTAGGTTGCTTTTTGGAAATGCGCATCTTTGCCAACGGTTTTGCCCATTTCATCCGGGTCACCTTCAATATCCAAAAGGTCATCAATTATCTGGAACGCCAGGCCAATTTTGCCGCCATATTCTTCCAGCGCTTTTTGTTCCGCTGCGGGCGCGCCACCAGCCAAAGCTCCAAAACGCAGAGCCAGACGGAGAAGCTTGGCGGTTTTGTTTTCGTGGATGTAGTCGATGGTCTTTTTATCCACCTTTTTGCCTTCGCTTTCCAAATCCACCATTTGGCCACCAATCAGACCGTTGATGCCGCAATCCCGAGCCAGTTCACGCACCATTTGCACTCTCAGCTTTGGCTGAATCTCGGCGTAGGTGATGAGTTCGAAAGCGCCCACCAGCAGTGCGTCTCCGGAAAGCAGGGCATGGCCTTCACCAAAAATGGCGTGGGTGGATTTTTTGCCGCGTCGGTATTCGTCATTGTCCAAATCCGGCATGTCATCATGGATGAGAGTGTAGGTGTGCAACATTTCGATGGCAGCCGCAACAGGCGCCACCTTTTCCACCTCTTCGTCATAGATTTGATAGCTGCTGAGAACCAGGTAGGGGCGCAGCCTTTTGCCACCAGCGAACACACTGTAACGCAAAGCTTTGTGGATATTTTTGGGATATTCATCCTTGCGCGGAAGATAGCGATCCAAAATTATGTTTACAAGCTCCTGCTTCTCTTTCATGTCTTTTTTCAGGATTACTTTTTTATCCATCTTCGCCATCCTTTTCCTCATCGAACTTCAGCTTGGAATTCAACTGCTGAATCTTGAGTTCAGCCCTTTCCAACACACGCTGGCATTTTGTCAAATGAGTGATTCCAGCCTCGTAGAGGTTGATCATTTCATCCAGATCAAGGTTTTCCTGCTGAAGACGTCCAACTATGTCCTCCAGCGAATTTAGGGCTTCCTCAAAATTGACTTTGCCCTGTTTATTTGTATCTTTCATGCGCATTTCTCCCTAAAATATTGACTATAAAAAAAGCCAATGCTTTTGTCAAGGGACTTTTTTAGTCAATATAGCCAGGATCTGACCGCTGTCAAGACCAATGAAGGCTTCATCTTCCTCAATGATATTGCTCAAACCTCGCGTCTGGCCGGGATGGAGGCTAATTCCTTGCAGAGGATATGCCAATCCCTTGGAGCCTTGAAACTTAACCGTTTCACACCAGGGCATCAGAGACAGCGTGCAACCACGACAACCTGAAATTTTGGCATCACCAGACAAAAACCAAACCCTCTGAAAAGCTGATTCAATCCTGGCGGGCAAACCTTTTGCATGCAGAAAATCGAGATTGTGGATCAGGGCAAGACTGTGGTCAAAACGACCTTCCAAGCCGTTGACGATGATGAATTCATCCGCTCCGGCTTCGATGCCCCAAAGCAGCGCCAATTCAGTATCGGTCTCATTTTTCTTGGTGGGAAAAAGTTGCGTCAAATCCGGGGGATATTGCTTCAGCAGCTCAGGCTCCGCGGAATCCATGTCTCCGATAATGATGGATGGCGTCAGCCCCAATTCGTGAAGCCGCGTTAAACCCGCATCCACAGCCACAAGTAGATCGGTCTCAGGCTTGATGGCATCATAGCCGCCAAGAATCTGGGACGGACTGGTTGCCGTGAAAATCCAGGCTTTTCGTGGCTTCATCTGCCCGCACTGGCGTGGAGGCTCGTATCCCTGCGATTCATGAAGGGAACAGGGTCCACAGAATTTCCGCGTCGATACACACCATAGTGTAAATGCGGCCCGGTGGACATTCCGGTATTTCCCATCAACCCAATAATCTGGCCTTTGCTGACAACTTCTCCAACTTTGACCTTGATGCTGCTCAGATGGGCATACAGGGTCATGTAATCATCGACATGATCGATGTTTACAACTTTTCCCCAGCCGTTATCATCTTGAGCCTTGCTGACCACCCCATCCGCCGTAGCATAAATTGGAGTGCCGGTTTTGTTGGAAATATCCACGCCTTGGTGAAGGCGCACTTCTCCGATAATAGGATGCATTCGATAGCCCCAGGGACTGGAGATTTTACCAAAAGTCGGATGGATGGCGGGGATGCCATCGCCGCTCCGCTCAAAATCTGATGGCAAATGAAAGTCGGCATTGAGTTCTTCCACTGCCAAGCCAAGCCGCTGTTTAAGATTGGCGAGTTTCACATCCAGGCTGATGATTTTTCTTTCCAAGCCGGGATGCACAGGAAATGGATTTTCGCGACCAAACCGCTCCTCACCAAGAGAAGGCAGAGCTTCAGGTTCAGGCTGCGTGATATTTAGAGTATCCAACATTGCCATCACTGAATCAATCTGAGTCTCATAATCCCCAATCTTTTTTTGCAGATTGGAATTTTCATGCTGCAACTTTGTCAACATTTCTTTGTTCGTTTTTTCCGGCAGGCGCCAGGCAAAAATCAGCAGTAGCGCCACCGTCAAAATCAGCAGGATCGCACCCAACAGTAAAACCCGCGGATGCAGCGCAAAGCTGCGTTTCCTGCCGCCACTATCAACCGAAAACTTGATTCTGCGGTCTCCGAACATTTCAGATTCAAGCTCCCGGGGAATCTTGTCTTTTTTCATAATATAAAGCTTAGGTCTCCAAATGAGGTTTCAGCGATATTTTGCCAGCGTAAACAGAGCAAGCAGGATTGAATTGAAAGGGGTGGGAGAAAGTAAAAAAGGCGCCAACAAATGGCATCCCGTGGGGGAATCGAACCCCCGTTGCGTGACTGAGAATCACGAGTCCTAGGCCACTAGACGAACGGGACACTCTATATCGCAAAAACCAGTTTAAAAAAATGGCGACCCCTAGGGGAATCGAACCCCTCTTGCAAGAATGAAAATCTTGAGTCCTGACCGATAGACGAAGGGGTCGCGAACTGGTGATCCAGGTTGGGATCGAACCAACGACTCTCTGCTTAAAAGGCAGATACTCTACCGCTGAGTTACTGGACCAAATGTTTTGCTTAGATGTACCAAAAGTTTTGCAGCGCTTATCCTGTCAAGAAAAAAATATTCCGCCTGGTGAACCTTGTCTTGGGATTCGCTTCGATCAATTATATGACTTTAAAACCAGTCTGCCGGGTTCAAAGCCCCCATTTTTGATTCCCGTAAATCTGCCACATCCCACCATCTCGGATAAAATAGGAAATATCACCGTGAGTTTGCGGCTCCGAATAAGTATAGTTGCCCGCGGAAGAAGTAAAGCTCATTTCCATATAAACCGTGGCACGGTCATATTCAAGCTCCACATGTGTCACTTCACATGACAGAAGGTCATATTGCCCGCGCCGATTTAGCCAAATCTGGCGCAACTCACCACTATACATACCGTTATGCAGATAATCAGGGTGTACGCGCGCCATGATTTTTCCGATTTCATTCCAATCAAAATCGCGCGAAATATTATAGATTATTTCACGCAGCTCAAATTCGTCCGCCGCGCTTGTATCCCTGTCACAACCTGCGATTAGAAGCAGCGTGAGCGCCAAGACAACAATGGCAATTTTCTTCAGCATGATTCTCCAGCCTTATTTCAGAACAACTTCAGCCAAGGTTTCCACATGCCAGGTGTGGGGAAACATATCAAAGGGCTGGAGACTTTGAATGTGATAAAAACCGCTGTCCACCAAGAACTTAAGATCCCGCCGCAGGGTGATGGGCGAGCAACTTAGATATAAAATCCGAGGAACCCGCGCTGCCACAAGGGCATCCAAAACCGGCTGGCGCAAACCCGAACGTGGCGGATCCAGAATCACAGCGTCCGGCTTTTCTTCATCCCCATTCAATAGTTGGGGCAACAGCTCCTCCACCTTGGCGCGCAAAAATTTGGCGTTGGTGATTCCATTTTCTTCCATATTCAATTCACCATCCGCCACGGCTTGCGGATTGTCCTCAACGCAAAGAACCTTGTCCACACTTGCAGACAAAGACAGCCCCAACGCGCCCAAACCGCTGTAAAGATCAAAGATGGTATCCTGGGCACCCACGCATTTTTTGAGGCTCTCCACCACCTTTTCCAAAATACCGGTATTGACCTGCCAAAAAGAATTGTAACTCACCCTAAAGCGCAGCCCCGCAATCTCTTCCAGCAACCAGGGCTCACCCCAAAGCAGCTTTTCCTCGGTGCCCAAAATCACATTGCCGCGATCGCGGTTGATGTTTTGCACGACGCCGGCAAGGGCGGGAAACTCCTCTGTAATCTGCTTTACCAACAATTTGCTGAAAGGAAGTTTTCCAGAGCGGGTCACCAAGACCAAAATCACCCGGCTGTGGTCCTCTGAAACGCGAAAACCAATGTGGCGCAGGGTTCCGCTATGTGTATGTTCGTCGTAGGCTTTAACTCCCGCCCGAGACATGATTTCCAAAGCGCGCAGCGCGATGGCATCAAAAACCGGAGGATGCAAATGGCAATCTTCATGTGGCACAATATGATGCGACCAGCGTGCGTAAATGCCATGAATCAGTTTACCCTCCACTTCACCCACAGGCATGAAAGCTTTGTTCCGGTAATGCCGCGTCACCGGAGATGGAACTGTATCAGGGACAACGAGTTCCGGCGCCAGAGAATTGAAAAGTTCGCGGATGAGACAAGTTTTATATTTCAGTTGCGTGGCATAATCCAGATGCAGCCAATCGCAACCACCGCAGGGTTTTTCGATGCCGAAAACCTTGCAGGGTGCTTCCACAACACCTTCCCCGCGCTCAAAAAACTGCACGGCACGGGCAAACGCCATATCTTTTCGTTCGCGGGTGAGAGCCGCCTCAATTTCATCTCCCACAGCGGTATAGGGCACAAACACTGCCTTATTTTCGTTAAAGCCGATGCCGTGCCCCTCCAGAGCCATCTTTTCTATTTTAAGCCTGAATCTGTCTTTCACACCGTCATCTTGCGCAAGGCTTCAATTCTTTTTTTGATGGGCGGATGAGTCGCGAAAAGCGTAACTGCGTTCAAATTATAGATTTTGGCGATGGAATACGCGTCTTCTTTTTTCTCACGTACGTGGCCACCGCTGATTTTTTCCAAAGCCGTGATCATGTGTCCCGGGCTGGTTAAATCCGCCGCGCCGGCATCCGCGGCATACTCTCGATGACGCGAATATGCTGCTAACACCACGTTGGCAAATATCATCAGCACGTTTTGGAGAACCATGACAATCAGGTAGCTGCTGCCATAGGCAATCGTACTTCTGGCGCGGTTGTCATTGTCTTTCCCTCTCAGCGCTCCGCTGATGATTGCCCCAACTATCTGAGCCAAAAACATCACAAATGTGTTCAGGGTGCCCATCAGCAGAGTGGTGGTAACCATGTCGCCTTCAGTGATATGCGTCATTTCATGTCCTGCCACCGCGGCAAGCTCGTCTTCGTCCAGATTTTGCATGATGCCACTGGAAAAAGCAATCAGAGACTTGTTTTTGGAGGCGCCGGTGGCGAAGGCATTGTTATCCGCGGATTGATAAATCCCAAATTCCGGCATTTTGATGCCCCTGTGCGCTGCCATTTTTTCGATGGTGTCATAGAGGTAAAGCGCCTTGCCAGTGGCGTTTTCACGCTTGAGAGGCTTGATTTGATAGGACATTTTGGCCATTGTTTTGCTCAACAACAGCGAGATCAAAGCTCCCGAGAAGCCAAACACGGCGCAGATGACCAACAAGCCCATCCAATCCTGCTGTTCAAGCCCGAAAAAGCTGAGAATAATTCCCAGCACTGCCAATACGAGCAGGTTTACAGTGAGGAAAATCCCCCAACGTTTAAATAGTGCTTTCATTTCAATCCATTTCCTTGATCTATAGTTATTTATCTACATCATCCCACGGCCTTTCAAAAGCGGCGGGATTACCAATTAAGACCTTTAAATCATTTATTTTCAACTGCGAAAAAAAGGCAAGCAAAATCTTGTCTCGTTCCAAAATTACAATTTTTCGATGCTATTTACTTCGGCTTGTCGCGGATTTGAAAACCTTGATGCGAGACCCTGCCAATTATTTTTAGAGCAAGAATGTGACCCAATTGGAACAGCTAACTCCTTGTCTATAATTAGCTTAACTGATTTTATATCACCTTTTTAGACCCTTAATCCGCTCCTTATTCACGCAGTTAATCAAGTGATAATCAAGCCTTAATCAAGCGTTAATAATTAAGACTTGATTAAGGCTTAATTAAGAAGTGATTAAGGCCTTCGCTTAAGGGCGAAAAGTGGGTTCAGCAGATTTTTACTGAGGTGCAACTTTCTGATATTCAGGAAGATAAATGGTTGCAAACTGCAAAAAGCAATGGTAACTCTGCCAGAAACAAGCGGTTTAACTGAAGGAAAAGTCTTAGAACTTGACAAATATGGCTATGCGCAAAAATCAGCGCCACAAACGCTTGTATGCGGACAGGGGCTTTTTGGGCCGTCTTGGACGCGAGGAGAATCATAGATGGAATATCCCTTTTCTAAAATTGAAAAAAAATGGCAGAAGATATGGAATGAGCGCCGTATTTTTAACCCGGATGAAAACGATGTAAAGCCCAAATATTACGTGCTTTCCATGTTTCCCTATCCCTCCGGAATTCTGCATTGTGGCCACGCTTCGAACTATGCGATTGGCGACGCTGTGACACGGCTGAAAATGATGGAAGGTTACAGCGTGATGCAGCCCATGGGCTGGGACGCCTTTGGGATGCCCGCGGAAAACTTTGCCATCCAACACAACTCGCATCCCCGCATCACCACAGAAGATAACATCGCCGTGATGCACAAGCAGTTCGATACCCTGGGCTTCGGATTTGATTGGGAACGCGAGATCAGCACCTGCCGCCCGGATTATTATGTTTGGGGACAAAAGCTCTTTAAAAAGCTGTATGAGAAGGGATTAGCCTATCGCAAAAAATCCTGGCAAAACTGGTGTGACAGTTGTCAAACCGTTTTGGCGAACGAGCAGGTGGAAAACGGACGCTGCTGGCGCTGCCACTGTGAAGTTGAACAAAAAGAGATGGAACAATGGTTTTTCCGCATCACGAAATACGCGGAGGAACTGCTTGATTTTTCCAAAATGATAGATTGGCCCGAACGTGTGATCACCATGCAGAAAAACTGGATTGGGAAAAGCGAAGGAACCCTGGCGCGATTCCCCCTGGAAGAGGGCGATGAAAGCATTGAAATCTTTACCACACGACCAGATACGATATATGGTGTCACCTTTATGGCGCTGCCTCCGGAGCATCCTTTGGTGCAAAAATGGCTGGCTGAAGAACCGGATAACACAGACCTGCATGAATTTTGCCATAAAGTGATTAATGAAGATAAAATCCTGCGCGGTGCCGAAGATACCACCAAGGAAGGCATCTTCAGCGGCAGATATTGCCTCAACCCGCTCAGTGGACACAAAATCCAGATTTGGGTCACGAACTATGTTTTGATGGATTATGGAACCGGCGCCGTGATGGCGGTTCCCGCTCACGACCAGCGCGACTTTGAATTTGCCAAAAAATATGGGATTCCCATGCTTTTGGTCATCCAGAATCCAAAACAAAGCCTGAGTCTGGAAACGATGGACGAAGCCTATATCGAGCCTGGAATAAATGTGAATTCCGGACACTTTGACGGCTTGCCCAATGAAGAGGCAAAAGCAGCCATTTCGCGCCTCATTGAGGAAAAAGGCTTTGGTAAAACAACATCCACCTACAGGTTACGTGATTGGGGTATTTCCCGTCAGCGCTATTGGGGAACGCCAATTCCAGTGATAAATTGCCCCAAATGCGGGGTGGTGATGGTTCCGGATGAAGATTTGCCCGTGCTGCTTCCAGACAACGTGCAGGTGGGAAAAACAACCGCCAACCCGCTGCTTTCGGTGCCGGAATGGTTTGAAGTGAAATGCCCGCAATGTGGCGAAAACGCGAGGCGTGAAACCGACACCATGGACACCTTTGTGGATAGTTCCTGGTATTACGCGCGTTTTGCCGATCCCAAAAACTCCGAAAAGCCCTTTGACCACGCAAAAGCGAAATATTGGATGCCGGTGGATCAATATATCGGCGGCATCGAACACGCCTGTATGCACTTGCTTTACGCGCGCTTCATCGGAAAATTCATGCGTGATTTGGGCTGGCTGGAAACCGACGAACCGTTTGCCAGATTGCTGACCCAGGGCATGGTGTTGAAGGACGGCGCCAAAATGAGTAAGTCCAAGGGAAATATGGTGGATCCGGGATATATCATTGACCGTTTTGGCGCGGATACCCTCAGGTTGTTTTTGCTGTTTGCGTCCCCACCGGATAAGGATTCCGAATGGAGCGATGACGGCATTATGGGCGCGTTCAGGTTCCTGAACCGGGTTTGGCGCCTGATCGAATCGAATCTGGAGGCGATTAAGCGCGGACTGGAGTTTTCGCCTGATTCAGCCGATATTTCCGCGGCTTTGCGAGACTTGCGTTACAGCACCCACAGCGCGGTGAAAAAATGGCGCGAAGACAGCCTTGAACGCATGCAGTATAATACAGCAATCGCCGCCGCGATGGAACACTTGAACAACTGTGTGGCAGTGAAAAACCCGGCTGAACTTTCCGAAGCTGAACTGGCGGTTTTTGCCCAGGCCTGTGCGGTGCTTCCCAAAATGCTTTATCCCTTCGCGCCCCATGTGGCGGAAGAACTGTGGCAATTGCTTGGTCATGAGACACTTATGCACGAAGATGGCCTTCCGGAATTTGAGGAACGACACCTGGCGCGCGAATTGGTGACCTACGTGATTCAGGTTAATGGCAAACTGCGCGGAAAGCTGGAAGCGGCTCCCGACCCGGATGAAGAAGAGCTGAAAAAACAGGCTCTGGAAGTGGACAACGTGAAGCGCAGCCTGGAAGGCTGGACGGTTAAAAAAGTGATTGTCATCCCCGGTAAAATGGTTTCCATCGCCGCGGGAAAATAGATTTACAAAGAATTCATCCAAAGAATAAGCCCGGGGCGAAGTGCATGAACCCCGGGCTTTTGGCCAACAACCACAAATTTGTTTTTGTGTCTTATAACTTATTGCACGCCATTTGATTCCGCGCCCTTTATAACTAAAACCACAGTTGTGCCTCTGCCCTCTTCGCTTTGCAGGTTCAAGCTTCCACCCATGGCTTCAATAATCTTTCTGGCTTCCGGAAGCCCAATCCCAATCCCGTCTTCCTTGGTGGTGAAAAATGGTTTCCACACATCGTTTAACTGATTGTCAGGAATACCTATACCACTATCACGCACGATGATTTCCACCCTTGGATCCTCGGAATCCAATTCTTTGAGCGCCACATGAAGATTTCCGCCATCCGGCATGGCTTCCAGCGCGTTGGCTAAAAGATTGGAAAGCGCCTCTTCAAAACGGGCGGGCTCGAACCAAGCCTGGATTGTTTCTTTTGTCCAATCCGTTGTCAGTTCGATGTTTGCGGGAATCTCAAGATGCTCCAGACAAAGCTTCACCGAAGGCAGGAGATTTAAAGGACGGAGCTGATAGTCCATGGTTTCGTGAAAACGCTGGAAGGCGTTGGCGAGCTTTTGGAAATTGTGTATTTCGTTGCGGATGGTGACGAGGTTTGGGTTTTCAGAATCTCCAATTGACTCCTGTAAGGGTTTGAGAGCTTGGTTCATCCGCACAATATGGCGTCGGGCATTCAAATAGAAGTTTTTGGAACTCTGGGTGCAATCGATGCACCCGGGCTCAGTTTCACGCGCCAAACCTTCAGGGCTCAAAGTGATGAGACATCCTGAAATCAAGCCGCGCAACCTCCGAAATTGCGCGGCATGACGTAATTCTGAGGGGCCAAGACTCAGAACTGTATTAAACTCCAGTGCTTTACTGCGGAAAAACTCTGGCAGCAGAGCGCTGATTTGAGGATAGAGAGCGGAAAGAGATTTGGAAGGAGGCTTGCCCTGGTTATCTCCAAGTAAATCAATCAGATATCGATTTATTTTGATGACGCTGTCGTCACGGTCAACCAAGATAATCCCTTCATCCAAACTATTCATACCAATGTTCCAAAGCCTTACGCGAAAGATGATTTGAGCGGTCAACGAGACAATAATAATAAAAATCAGGATGTGCAGGTTTACTTTGTTCGCCCGGATAAAGTTCCACACCATGCCCCAAAGTGCCACCCGCTGATAGCTGTAAAAACGCAATTCGGGACCTGAGGAAAGCGCTACCCGAGGCGGTTCTCCCGAACCGGAATGAACGATGTGAGCCTGGACGCCTTTTTCCGGTGGCCAAGGATTTGGCAGTTTCGCGACCTGTTTCAAGGAGCTGTTTAAAATCATGAAATTGTTGTCCGCGGTTTGGACTAAAACCTCTTTGTTGCCGTCCAGATCAAGGTCCTCAACCGCCCAAACGCGGGTGATTTGTTCTTTGAGACTATGGTGGACAGGGTTCAAATCCTGATCCAGGGCAATCAGCGGCGAATTCAAGGCAGAAGCCAAAATCAGATACTGGTCTTTACTGTTCATCCGGTTCAAAATGGGTGCATTGCCCGCGAGTTCAAAAGGTTTGTCGGCCATCCAATTTTTAAGGGGCACGAACCTGTTTCCGGTCCATTTCATCCAGCTTATTCCACTTGGCATGGTCGAATTTCCTTTGTTGGATTTCACCACCAAAATTTCCGGATCGCCATCTTTATTAACATCCGCGGTGGCAAGCAGCACCTGGCTGTAGCCTTCAATTGCTTTTTCTCTGTGAACCAGTTCTCCTCTCGAATTTACCACAAAAAGCCAGGAATTCATATCGTTCATGCCATGCAGCTCAAGATCTGTGTTTTTATAGGCTTGGGTGCCGCAGACCAGTTCTTTGGCGCCGTCTCCATTAAAATCTCCGCAGATTACAGATACCACGCAGGTGCTGAGCTCCAGACGCCATTTCAACTCCCCGCTTTCAAAATCGTAAACCGCCAAGCCGCGTGGGTTTATCGTGAAGCCATCAATTGCAAGGCAGACGAGTTCCAGCCTGCCGTCGTTGTCGATATCCTCCAAAAGTTTGGGCACCAAAACCGCGGTCCATTCGTAAGCGGGATCGTCGATTAGGATGTCTGTACGGGCAATGGGTTCAAACTGTTTTTCATGGCGCGTCAACATGTCTTCCCATTGATATTGCCAGGCCATAATGCGGACACTTTTTTGGTCGTTGAGGCTGGCAAAAAGCCAGGCGTTGTCGCCCTCCGGACTTTCGAGCACGCTGATATTTCTAAGCTTGTGTTGAAAATTGATTTGAGACAGTTCTTTCCCGTTTTGATCCAGCATCAGCAGCGCATCCAAGCTGATAAATTTCGTTGCCAGCAGCAGGTGATCCCGTTTTGAATTGTCCAAATCGCCCACAGACCATAAATAGGCGGCACCTTTATTTAAAAGGATATTTTCGGGGACAAATTCGCGGGTGTTGAAAACTTGCCTGACGCGGCATCCTGGGATAAGAATCCCGATTAAAAATAGTAACCAGATCAAAAATTTTTTCATATCTAACCAAATATAGTCTCTAAACTTCACCTGCTTTGTGGGGGCGGCTGTGTCAAGGTCTGCAACGTGGAAATAATGCCGTGAAAACATGGGAAAAACTCAGATAATAGCCATAACTATGTTTGGTTACAGTGAGTTAGGGCTGTTGATATATTTCCACAGTTCCAAGTTTTTTACCAAATTTTGGCGGTCAGATTCTCCGAATTGTATATAGATTTGGAATGTTCGATTTTTGTATATTACGAAAAAAGGCCGGACATTGCCGGCCTCGAATTGTATGTTAAGCTCTTGTGATGCTTATAATTCCGGGTAGAGCGGAAATTTGTCTGTGAGCTTCAAAACCTCAGCTTTCATGGAGGTGAGGTATTCTTCATTATCGTGGTTTTCGCGCACACGGAGAATGAAATCCGCAATCTGCTTCATTTCATCCACACCCATGCCTCTGGTGGTGACGGAAGGCGTTCCCAGCCTCACTCCTGAGGACACGAAAGGACTGCGCGTGTCGAAAGGAACCGTGTTTTTGTTGGCGGTAATGCCTGCTTTATCAAGGGATTCTTCCATTTTTTTGCCGCTGGGACCACCTTCTTCCTCGGTGCCCATATTCAACAGCATGAGATGGGTGTCTGTTCCGCTGGAAACCAGTTTGAACCCTTTATCCATCAGCGCTGCCGCCAAGGCGCTGGCATTTTCCACCACCTTGCCTTGATAGGTTTTGAATTCAGGTTGCAGCGCTTCCAGGAAAGCCGCCGCTTTTCCGGCGATGATGTGCATGAGCGGGCCACCCTGGATACCTGGGAAAACGCGGCCATCTATCTCTTTGCCATATTGTTCTTTACAAAGAATGATGCCACCGCGGGGACCGCGCAGGGTTTTATGGGTGGTGGAAGTTACCACATCCGCGTAGGGAACAGGGTTCATGTGCAAACCAGCAGCCACCAGGCCTGCGATGTGAGCCATATCCACCATCAGTTTCGCGCCCACCATGTCCGCAATTTCGCGGAAGCGGGCAAAATCCATTTTGCGCGGATAAGCGCTGGCGCCTGCCAGAATCATTTGGGGTTTGTGTTCCTTTGCCATCTGCTCCAGTCTATCATAATCAAACATTTCTGTGCCGGGTTCAACCTGGTAATGCACGATATTATAGAACTGTCCTGAAAATGAGAGCGGATGCCCGTGGGTGAGGTGACCGCCATGAGCCAATTCCAGGGAAAGCACTGTGTCTCCAGGTTTTACGAGGCTGAAATAGGCTGCCATATTCGCCTGCGAACCGCTGTGGGGTTGCACGTTTGCGTGTTCAGCGTTGAAAATTTGCTTGGCACGTTCGATGGCGAGGCGCTCCACTTCGTCGATATATTCGCAACCGCCATAATAGCGTCCGTAGAGCTTGTAATTCACCTTGTCCGTCTTTTTGCTCCAACGGTAGGGATAGCCTTCGGCATATTTGTTTGTGAGCACGCTGCCCTGGGCTTCCATCACTGCCATGGAGGTAAAGTTCTCCGAGGCAATGAGTTCCAGGTTTTCACGCTGGCGCTTCAATTCACCAGCCATTGCGGCGTAGAGTTCGGGATCTTGCATCTGAATGTGTTTCACTGCTTTTCTCCTTCCAATATCTTTATTTTTTGTATTCTATTTTGGTGACGACCGCCCTCGAAACTTGAATGCAGCCAGTTGTTTACAATCTGCAAAGCGTAGGGAACCGCCGTGAAGCGTCCCGCCAGACAGAGCACATTCGCATCGTTATGAATGCGGGAAAGGCGTGCCACATCGGTGTTTGTGCACAGCGCGGCTCTGACGCCCTTCACTTTATTTGCGGTGATGCTCATGCCAATGCCGCTGCCGCAGATTAAAATACCACGCTCGGCTTTTCCAGCCGCCACAGCTTTTGCCGCGGGGGCTCCCACATCCGGATAGTCCATGGAATCAACGGAATGGGTTCCGAAATCTTCAAATTCATGTTCGGGGAAAGCCGTTTTGATGGCTTCCTTGAGTTCAAAACCGGCATGATCGCTGGCAATTGCTATTTTCATTTTTCACCTGCCATGAGGCACGAAAGTGCCACGCAATAGTATTTTGAGGCCGCGCTTTCGCTTCTGCTCATCACGACCACGGGCTTGAGAGTGCCTTGGATGAGGCCCGCAAGTTCGCCACCAGCCCAAAGCATCAATCCTTTATAGAAACTGTTGGCGCTTTCCAAATTTGGGAAAACAAGGATGTCCGCGTCACCCGCGATGGGGCTTTCGATGCCTTTAATCTCGGCAGCGGCTGGATCGCATGCCAAAAAGACGTCCAAAGGTCCGTCCACGATGCAGTTTTTAATCTGTCCACGCGATGCCATCTTGCTTATCTGCGCATATTCCAAGGTGTTGGGAAGCCCCGGTGTCACCTTTTCGGTGGCGGAAATCAATGCCGCTTTTGGCTTTTCGATTCCGAAACGCCGCGCCATGGCAACGCTGTAGTTCACCATCGCAATCTTTTGGTTCAAATCCGGATTCGTCAGCACGGCGGTATCGCTTATAAACAGAAGTTTATGATATTTGGGCAGTTCCAAAGCGCACACATAACTCATCACAGCTTTGGGAGGCAGCAGACCTTTCTCCTTGTTCAGCACGGCTTTAAGGAAAACGTCGGTATTCACCAAGCCTTTCATCAAAACATCTGCCTGGCCTTCCTTCACCATTTGCGTGGCTTGCGTGGCTGCCTGAGCGTCGTTTTCTGTATTTATAATCTCGAATCCGCTTGAATCCAAGCCAAGCTCATCACAAACGCTTTCAATTTTGGATTTTGAACCCAGCAAAATGCCATGAACAAAACCTTCCGAGCTTGCCCTGGCCAGTGATTCAAGGGTATTGGCGTCCTCGGCTGCCGCCACCGCAATGCGGGTCACGCGTCCCAGGGAGCGAACGTGATTGGCAAGGCCTTCCAAACTTGTGATGGGCTGCATGTTAGCGTATTTCTCCGGAAAGCAGAGCTGCCAACGCGATGGAGTAGAGTTTACTGCGTTCGCTGTCACCGCGGGAGGTGAGCACGCAGGGCACTCTGGCGCCCATCACAACCGCGCAAAGCTCACTGTCCATCAGCTTTACGATGGATTTGTAAAAGCAATTTCCCGCTTCGATATTTGGGAAAAGAATGCAGTCCGCGTCACCGCATACCTCGCTGTCAATTCCTTTGATAACAGCGCTTTTCTTGTCCACAATCAAATCCATGCCCAGCGGACCTTCCACGATGGCACCCTTAATCTGACCCCGCTGAGCCATTTTGGCGATTAAAGCGCCATCCACACAGGACGGAATCTTGGGCAAAGTTTGTTCCGAGGCGGCTTGGATGCCAACCTTGGGTTTTTCAATGCCCAAAAAATGGGCAACCCGAATCAAATAGTTCGTAATCGCCACCTTCTGAGCCAATTCGGGCAGCGGAATGATGGCAACGTCCCCAAAAACCAGCAACTTATGATAGCCCTTGGGTTCGGCAACGGTCACATGAGACAAAATGGCGCCGGGATTCATCAGCCCGCGCTCTTTATTCAGAATTGCCTTCATGTAGCGGTCTGTGCTCAAAAGGCCTTTCATCAGGAAATCGCCCTCGCCTAAGTTTATCAATTCCACCGCTTTGGACGCTGCCTGAGTGTCCGTGTCCGCGTGCACAATTGTGAAAACATCGGGCACGATATTCTCGGCGGCGCAAGTCTTTTTGATTAAAGCTTCATCACCAACCAAAATACCTTCCACGATTCCCATTTCCACGGCTTGATGCACCGCGCTAATGGTGTGAGCGTCAACCGCCCAGGCTGCCACAAGCCGCTTTTTCGTCCGGGATTTCAATATGTCGAACATTTGATCCAGTTTGCTTATTTGCATTTCAACTCCATCTATATATTTATTTTTATTTCTTAAACCGAAGAACCGAAGGGCAGCCATTTTGGCTTGCTGATTTCGGTCTGACTGCGGTGCAAAAGCAGGTCGGTTTCCGCTTCCCGCATTTCCAAAGTCAGCCGATAAACCAGCATTTTGGGGTGGGGAACCAAATCCAACTGTCCCTTCAAAATGGCATCCGCGCCGCAGTTTTGCCAAAATTTGTCATCCGCGGTCAAGCTGCCTTTCGCTTTTTTGGGGCGCACCAGGCGCACTTTTCCCTTTTGCAGCAATTCCCGCGCCAGGGCGTTTTCCAGCTCCAAAAGTGGGGAGCCGCTTCCGCTGAAATTTTCCAACGGTGCCAAAACCAAAGCCGGGCTTCTCTCACCAGCGTAGGCCAGCCAATTTTCATCCAGAATGCGGGATGCCAGTTCATGAGCCATATCCTCGGCATCGTTGGCATTCCAGCCGTTGAGCCGATGCACACTGCAACCAAATAGAACCAGCCCACACATCATCAGTAATAAAACTTTTTTCATTGTTATCTCGGTGTAAATGACTAATATATCTGCAGACGCGGCAGGTTGTTTGGCCCGAACGCCTGCTTTTTTTGGAAAAAATGATACTTGCCCGGAGTTTTGAATTTTGTCAAGCGCAATCTTCATTCACCCCGCGCCAAGTTTTTTCCTTGTCAGATTTTGGGCGTGTTTTTTAGTGAACCAAAGTTTATTTTTAAGGAGTGAGCCATGCCACTATTTATCGTCGGAATTGTTATCGCCCTTTTTGCGATAATCCTCATCTCCAGAAGCATCATCGTGGTGCGTCAGGCCGAGGTTGTCATTGTAGAGCGCTTGGGAAGATACAATAAAACCCTGCAATCCGGTATCCATATTATTTTTCCCATTTTCGATAAAATCCGTCCCATTCATTGGCGTTATAACAGGGCGGACTATCGCGGAAACGTGATTGTGACCCAAAAACAGGAAAATCGCATCGACCTGCGTGAAACCGTCTACGATTTTCCCCGCCAAAATGTTATCACCAGCGACAACGTTTCCATAAACATCAACGCCTTGCTCTACTTCCAGATAACCGACCCCTACAAATCGGTTTACGAGATTGGCAACCTCCCCGAGGCAATCGAAAAACTGACCCAAACCTCGCTGCGTAACGTGATTGGTGAATTGACTTTGGACTACACCCTCACCTCCAGGGACATCATCAACGCCAAACTGCGCGATATTTTGGATGACGCCACCGACAAATGGGGCGTGAAGGTGAACCGCGTTGAACTGCAGGAAATCCTGCCTCCGGAGGAGATTCGCACCGCCATGGAAAAAGAAATGCGCGCCGAACGCGATAAACGTGCCAAAATCCTGCAGGCAGACGGTGAGCGTGAATATCAAATCCGAGTGGCGGAAGGTGAAAAACAGGCAAAAATCGCCCGTGCCGATGGTGAAGCCCAGGCAAAATTGCTGGTGGCGGAAGCCGAACGCAAATCCATCCAACTCATTGCCGAATCTGTGAAAGGCAGCGGAACAGACCCAGCCCAATATCTCATCGCGCTGAAGTATGTTGCCGCGTTCCAAGAAGTTACAAAACAAGGTGATAAAACCGTGGTGGTTCCCTACGAATCATCAGCCCTGCTGGGCTCGGTGAAAACCTTGGCAAATATTTTCCAAAAATAAAACACCCATAGGAGTACAAACAATGTCCGAAATTATACTAATCAAGGGACGGGAAATACTGGATTCACGCGGTAACCCGACCGTGGAAGCAGATGTCCACCTCGAAACAGGCATCACCGCACGCGCCGGAGTGCCCAGCGGAGCTTCCACTGGAGAACGCGAAGCCATCGAACTTCGGGATGGTGATAAATCCCGCTACGGTGGCAAAGGCACCCTTAAAGCCGTGGATAACGTCAATAGCATCATTGCCCCCGCCATCAGCGGAATGGAATCTTCAAACCAGGCGCAGTTGGATATGGAAATGCTGAAACTGGACGGCACCGATAACAAGGAAAAACTGGGCGCGAACGCGATTTTGGCAGTCTCCATGGCAGCCGCGCGCGCCAGCGCTGCCGAGCTGGATTTGCCGCTCTACCGCTATTTGGGCGGTGTGAACGCCCTCACCCTGCCCGTGCCGATGAGCAACATCATCAATGGCGGCGAACATGCCGACAACAACGTTGACATCCAGGAATTCATGATTATGCCCCTGGGCGCGAAAAACTTCCGTGAAGCCATCCGGATGAACGCCGAAATTTTCCACGCTCTCAGAAAGATTTTGATCGGTCGCGGACTGGCAACCGGCGTTGGTGACGAAGGCGGATTCGCGCCGAATTTGGATAACAACGAGGAAGCCCTCAAAGTGATTATGGAAGCCATCGAAAAAGCCGGCTACAAAGGTGGTGAGGATGTATTCATCTCCTTGGACGCCGCCGCTTCCAGCTTTTGGAAAAATGGCACCTACTTCTTTGAAGGCAAGGATTTCAGCACCGACGACATGATTGCCTACTGGGAGGAAATGGTGACCAAATATCCCATCGCTTCCATCGAAGACGGCTTGGCTGAAAACGACTGGGACGGCTGGAAAAAGATGACCGCGGTTCTGGGCAACAAAATCCAGATTGTGGGCGACGACCTTTTGGTCACAAATCCCGCCATCATCAAGCGCGCCATCAAGGAAAAAGCCGCGAACAGTGTCCTCATCAAGCTGAACCAGATTGGCAGCGTCACAGAAACCCTGGACGCCATCAACACCGCCCACAAAGCTGGCTGGACCTGCGTGGTGAGCCATCGCAGCGGTGAAACTGGAGACACCTTTATTGCCGACCTCGCCGTGGCGATGAACACCGGCCAAATCAAGACTGGCTCGGTATCCCGCAGCGAACGTGTCGATAAATATAACCAGCTTATGCGCATCGAGGAAGAACTGGGCGAAGCCGCAGTTTACCCCGGAAAAGCCATCATCAAACAGCTTGTTTAAGCGCTGACGCATACATAACCATAACATATAGGGACGGATTTTCCGTCCCTTTTTCATCCTCTGCATCCCTAATCTATTTCTATAAAATCCGCGTTTTTTTCAGCGCCATCTGCGTGAACCCAAAACAAAAAGAAGGGCGACGCCACCGCCACACAACCCCGAACCGACCCGTCATCCTGAGCGCCAGCGATAGACTCGTCGGAACACCGGATTCATCCGGTCGTTGGTGCCAGATTCATCTGGCACAATGTCCTTTCGACCACTCAGACTCCGCCCACCACCACCCAAACCCGCGCCCATGCGTCATTCCGAGTGAAACGAGGAATCCAGCCCATGCCGGAGCACCGGATTCATCCGGTCGTAGGTGCCGAATTCATTCGGCACAAAGAGGAAAACACGCCACCTTTTTCCACCGGATAAATCCGGCGGTCCGACCGGTTGAAACCGGTGTTCCCACAGGCTTGTAGCCTTCCGCCCACGACCACCCAAACCCAAGCCTGGCCGTCATTTCGGACGAAGTGAGGAATCCAGCCCATGGGAATAAAAAAGCCCCGTCACCATCTCCCGGCCACGTTGTCACTCTGTCACCTTGTCACCTTGTCACTTATCAAAAATCCCTTTTCATCCTCATCATCCTCTGCATCCCTAATCTATTTCTATAAAATCCGCGTAATCTGCGTGCCCAAAAAAAAGAAGGGCAACGCCGCAGCGTCACCCTCCTGCCCTCCGTGCTTCCTACTTTCCAGAACGGATGTTCATTTTGAATCCCAAGCGGCCAAAGATAA
>Ga0172382_10000467_pt1 | contig 76381 bp, 40 predicted proteins | sample Leawel138RmetaG_FD_122245 | JGI IMG/M metagenome (GOLD analysis project Ga0172382, IMG submission 122245) | Leachate microbial communities from a municipal landfill in Southern Ontario, Canada - Leachate well 138R metaG | ecosystem: Engineered > Solid waste > Landfill > Unclassified | place...
CCAGGTACTGAAAATCTGCCTGCAGCGAACTACACACTATAATACATCTCCATATAGACCTGATTTGACCGATCCTTGGCAAATGAAAATAAGGCTGGTTTAAAAAATGGGGGAATGCCAAAAAATAATTTGTTCTTGACAGAAAACGGCTTATAATAGCTTTAGCACTCAGTCATCGAGACTGCTAAGCAGATTTTATAAATAATTAACCATGGAGGTATAACAACAATGGCAAAACAACTGCTGTATTCACACGATGCCCGCACATCCCTTAAAAAGGGCGTGGACCAGCTTGCCGACGCCGTGAAGGTGACTCTTGGTCCCCGCGGACGTAACGTGGTATTGGATAGAAAATTTGGTTCGCCCACAATCACCAATGACGGTGTTACCATCGCCAAAGAGATTGAATTGGAAGACGAATTTGAGAATATGGGCGCCCAGCTCTGCAAAGAAGTGGCTGAAAAAACCCACGACGTTGCTGGAGACGGCACCACCACTGCCACCCTGCTTGCCCAATCCATCATTGAAGAAGGCTTGAAACATGTGACCGCCGGCGTGAACCCGATGTATCTGAAGCGCGGTTTGGAAAAAGCCACCAAGGTGGTTGTGGACAAAATCCACGAATTTTCCACCGAAATCAAAAGCAATGAAGAAATCGCCCAGATCGCGTCGATTTCCGCAAATAACGACCCCGAAATTGGCAGGCTCATCGCCGAAGCCATGGCATCCGTGGGCAAAGAAGGCATCATCAACATCGAAGAAGCCAAGTCCATCGATACCGATTTGGAAAAAGTGGAAGGAATGCAGTTTGATCGCGGCTATCTTTCCCCCTATTTCGTGACCAATGCGGACAAAATGATTGCCGAATTGGAAGACCCCTTCATCCTGATTCACGACAAAAAAATCAGCGTGCTGAAAGACCTTCTGCCCATCCTGCAGGAAATCTCCGGTTCCGGACATCCCCTCTTGGTCATCGCGGAAGACATTGAAGGCGAAGCGCTGGCAACCTTGGTTGTGAACAAGCTTCGCGGCGTTTTGAACGTTGTGGCGGTGAAGGCCCCCGGTTTTGGCGACCGTCGCAAAGCCATGTTGGAAGACATCGCCGTCCTCACCGGTGCCACCGTGATTTCTGAAGAAATGGGACGCCGTTTGGACAGCGCCACCATGGCCGATCTTGGCCGTGCCAAAAAGGTGATTGTGGACAAGGAAAACACCACCATGCGCGAAGGCGCTGGCAGCGATGAAGCTGTGGCAGCCCGCGTGAAACAGATTAAAGCCCAAATCGAGGAAACCACCTCCGATTATGACAAGGAAAAGCTGCAGGAACGCCTGGCAAAGCTTTCCAGTGGTGTGGCTGTAATCCGCATCGGTGCCGCGACCGAAACCGAAATGAAGGAAAAGAAAGCCCGCGTTGACGACGCTCTGCACGCCACCCGCGCTGCAGTTGAGGAAGGAATCGTCCCCGGCGGCGGAGTCACCCTCATCCAGGCTGCCAAAGCCCTCAAAGGCATGAAAGACCTCAGCGGCCACGAAGAAAAAATGGCTGTGGAAATCCTGATGAAAGCTTTGGAAAAACCCGCTTACCAGATCGCTACCAACGCCGGTGAAGAAGGTGCCGTGGTGGTTGAAAAGCTCAAAGGCTACAGAGAAGTTCACATGGGCTTCAACGCCGACAACGGCAAGTTTGAAGACCTCTTGAAAGCCGGCATCATCGACCCTGCCAAAGTGGTTCGCTCTGCCGTGCAACACGCAGTTTCGATTTCGGCTCTGCTGCTCACCACCGAATGTGTGATCACAGACATTCCCGAACCCGAAGCACCTGCTCCTATGCCCAACCCCGGCATGGGCGGAATGTATTAAACATCTCCAATACCATCACATAGATGCCCCTCCACTTTGGAGGGGCTTTTTCTTTGGGCTGAAATTTTCCCGCCAATAAAAAACCGCCCCAGCTATGAAAACCAGGGCGGATGTTTCTTTAGGCTGAATCAGTAGATGATTACCTCGCCATTTTTATAGTCCAGCTTCATCGAATCCTGGGTAAAACCACCCAAAACAGCCTTCGCCATGGCGTTTTCCAAATCTTTTTGGATGAGACGCTTGAGCGGACGGGCGCCATATTGCGGGTCGAACCCGGCTTCGGTGATGTAATCCACCAGCGCGGGAGTCCATTGCAGGGTGATTCCCCTTTCCAAAACCCGCTCCGCCAGGTGGCCAAGCTGGATTTCCACAATTTGACGGATGTTTTCGCGGCTGAGGCGATGGAAGATGATGATGTCGTCCAGGCGGTTCAGAAATTCCGGGCGGAAATACTGTTTAAGGGTGTTCATCAGCAGGGGACGCACGGATTCCAAATCCTGGGCTTCAAAGATTTCCTGGGAGCCGATGTTTGAGGTCATGATAATCACGCTGTGGCGAAAATCCACGGTGCGACCCTTGCCATCGGTGAGGCGGCCATCATCCAGGATTTGCAGGAGGATGTTGAACACGTCGGGATGCGCTTTTTCAATCTCGTCGAAGAGGATGACGCTGTAGGGACGGCGCCGCACACCTTCGGTGAGATAGCCTCCTTCATCGTGTCCAATGTAGCCTGGAGGCGCGCCGATGAGCCTGGAAACGGAGTGTTTTTCCATGAATTCGCTCATATCCAGGCGCAGCATGGCTTTTTCGGTGTCAAACAGATATGCCGCCAGGGTCTTTGCCAGTTCGGTTTTGCCCACTCCGGTGGGACCCAGGAAAATGAAGGAGCCGATGGGACGGTTGGTGTCGCTTAAACCACTGCGGGAACGGCGGATGGCATTGGAAAGCGCGGTGATTCCCTCTTTTTGGCCGATGACCCTTTGGGCGAGGATTTCCTCCAATCCCAGAAGCTTTGCCATCTCGCTTTGCACCAGTTTGGAAACGGGGATGTTTGTCCATTTGGAAACCACTTCCGCCACCATTTCCTCGTCCACTTTTTCCTTCACCAAGGCTTCTTCCCGGGGGTTTTCCTCCTGTTTTTTCAAGAGTTCAGCCAGTTCGGCTTCCTTGGCCTTGATGGTGCCCCATCTCAGTCTGGATGTGGTTTCGAGGTCTCCCTCGCGCTCGGCTTTGTCTGCCTGGCTTCTCAGGGAATCCAGTTCGCTGCGCAATTCCTTGGCGTGTTCAAAGACTCCTTTTTCGTTTTCCCAACGCAGGGTGAGCGCCTTGCTTTCCTCGCCCAGCCGCGCGATTTCTTCCTTGATTTTTTCCAAGCGCTGCAGCGACATGGAATCGGTTTCCTTCGCCAGGGAAAGCCGCTCGATTTCGAGCTGGCGCAGGGAACGGTCAATCTCATCCAGTTCGGTGGGTTTGCTGTCTATTTCCATGCGCAGCATGGCGCAGGCTTCGTCGATGAGATCGATGGCCTTGTCTGGCAAAAAGCGGTCGGCAATATAGCGATTGCTCATCACAGCCGCCGCTACCAGGGCGTTGTCCGTAATCTGCACACCGTGGTGAACCTCATATTTTTCGCGGATGCCGCGCAGGATGGAAATGGTGTCCTCAACGCTGGGTTCTTCCACCATCACAGGCTGGAAGCGGCGTTCGAGGGCGGGGTCTTTTTCGATGTGTTTGCGGTATTCGTCGATGGTGGTGGCTCCGATGCAATGCAGGGTTCCGCGTGCCAGAGCGGGTTTCAGCATATTGGAGGCGTCCACAGAGCCTTCGGCGGCGCCAGCGCCCACAACGGTATGAATCTCATCGATGAACAGAATTATCTGACCATCGGATTTTTCCACCTCGGAAAGCACGGCTTTGAGGCGTTCCTCGAATTCTCCGCGGAATTTTGCCCCAGCCAAAAGCGCTGCCATGTCCAACTCCAGAATTTCCTTGTTTTTCAGGTTTTCAGGGACGTCCTGAGCCACCACGCGCCGTGCCAAACCTTCCACGATGGCGGTTTTTCCAACACCGGGTTCACCGATGAAAATGGGGTTGTTTTTACGGCGGCGGGAAAGAATCTGGATGCTGCGGCGAATCTCGTCATCGCGCCCAATCACAGGGTCCAGTTTTTCCTGTCGCGCCAAGCGGGTGAGGTTGCGGGCATATTTTTCCAAAGCCTGAAATTTGGCTTCGGGGTCTTGGTCTGTAACTCTTTGATTGCCACGCAATTCCTTGAGGGCTTCCAAGAGGTTTTTCTCATCCGCTCCGGCGGCTTTGAGCAAATTCGCGGCTTCACCACCTTTGCCAACCAGCGCTAAAAGCAGGTGTTCCAAGCTGATATAATCATCCTGCAGCCTGCCTGCCTCGGCTTCCGCCTGGTTCAGAATATCCAGAACCTCCTGGGAGATATAGCCTTGCGCGCCGCTGACCCGGGGAAGTTTTTTGAGGGCGTCCTCAATCTGACTTTCCAGAGCGGGGACGGACACTTCCAGCTTTTGCAGGGTGGGAACCACCAAGCCGCCTTCCTGGGCAAGCAATGCCAAAAGCAGGTGCAGGTCCCGGATTTCCTGATTCCCGTATTCCTGTGCCAGAGCCTGCATCTTCTGCAGGGTTTCCTGGCTCTTTATGGTAAATTTTTGAGCGTTCATTTTTACCTCCTTATAAGGTATAAAATAAACGGCGCGCCCAATTTGTCAAGGGAAATTAGCAGTCAATGATGGAGATTGCTAATTATTGTGATCAGCCTGCGGGACAGGAGCTTGGCGTATTTTAAACGGGAATATCTGAGCGAAGCTGGCAACAAAAAACCCTCAAATCCTTAAACCTATATCTGGCTTATATTTGGCTTAATAAACATAAGGGAGACATAAGGCGGCAAGCAGGAAAGGGTCGGTTTATGCCGATGAATACAGGCAAATCCCTGCCTCACCCTCCGACGTGGTTTCTTAAAAAAAAGGGATTACTTCAAAAGCACCTTGGCGCTGAGCAGATGTCCCGGCGCGCTGAGGCTGATTAAATATATGCCGGGAGCGGCTTTATCACCCTGGGAGTCGCGTCCGTTCCAGGTGATTTGGGAATTTCCCTGGGGCAGGTTTTGTTGCCAGGAAGCGAGTTTTTGACCCTTGATATTGTGGATGCTGATGGTGGCGGAGAGGGGGTTTTTGCTTTCGATTTCCAGGCTGGTGCTGTCGCTGAAGGGGTTGGGGCTGGCTTTGCCCAAAATCAGGTCCAAGGCAGGGGAGGGGATTTCAGCTTCAGCTTCGGAGCTGTCCCAGATGCGTGCGACAAATTCGGGATGGTCCACAAAGGGATTGCGGTTGGTTTGAAAGCCCTGCACGGCGTTGTTGCGCTCCACTTCGGTTTGCGTGGGCGGGTCAAAATAGTGCCATTGTATCAAAACGGGCAGCATGTCCACATTCTGAATAAGGAGGCCATCGCCATAGCGGGTATGGAAATAGAGCAGCGCGCGGGCGATGTCGCCCTTGGTTTCATCCGCGGGCTCAAAAACCGTGTAACCGGTGGGACTCATGCCGCGGTAGCTCTGCCAGGGTGTGTAAGTATAATAAATGCTGGCATTTGCGTGGTTGTTGACGTTGTAAACCGGATAGTTACTGCGGGCGCTGTTCACGTTGGAAGTGCAGGGGAAAAGGTGGTGTACGTCGGCTTTTTTGATGGTGCTTTGGGGGCTGCTGAACCAGCTTTGGCAATAGGTGTGTTCTGTGTTTGGGTTGCTGGAGCCGGTATAGTTGTAGCCCACATCAAATTCAACTCCGGTGTAGATGCAGGTGACGAAGCCATCGTGGTTGTCCAGCTCCTGAAAGAGGAAGGTTCGGGCGCCTATGTAGTTGGAATATGTATTGGTTGAGATGAGTCCCTGCAGGGCGTTGTAAAGTTCCTGACCGTTGAGGTCCAAAACGGCGTCATAATAGTTTCCCTGCGCGGCGGCGAAAACCGCAACTGCCAATAGTATCAAGGAAATAAGTGTTCTTTTGGTCAAAATGGTCTCCTTCATGGGGTTTGGGGGAAAAGCAGGCTTTCCACGGCTTCGATGGTGATATGTAAAATCAGGGTGTGCAGTTCCTGGATTCTGTCGCTGGTAGCGCCCGGCACCGTGATTTCCAAATCGCAGATTCCGGAGATTTCTCCGCCGTCTCCGCCCAGCAGAGCAACGGTTTTACAGCCCAATGCGCGGGCTTTTTTCAGTCCTGCCAAAACGTTGGGCGAATTTCCGCTGGTGGAAATGCCCAAAACGAGGTCGCCTTCGGAAGCGTAAGCCTCCACTCCACGGGCAAATATCTGCTCGAAACCAAAGTCGTTTGCCACGCAGGTGATGTGGGTGGGGTCGGAAATGGCAATGGCGGGCAGGGCTTTGCGATTTTGGCGAAAACGGCCGGTGAATTCCTCGGCAAAGTGCATGGCGTCACACATTGAGCCGCCATTTCCAAAGGCGATGGCTTTTTTGCCACTCTGGAAACACTGCGCCAACATTTGGGCAAATGCTTCCAGCTTGTTCAGGTTTTCGGGTTCCGCCAAAAAGGTCTGCAGACCCTTAAGTGCTTCAGTAAGAGAAGCTTGGATGAGTTTTCGCGTCACGGTTTTACCTTCGATTTCAGCTCGTTTTGTTCGATTTCCTCCATCTCGCGCAGGGCGGTTTGGATGATCTGAACCCGCTGTTTGTAGGGGAGGAAAGCGCTTTTGAAGCCGTTGAGTATCACGTTTTTGAGGGTGGGATAATCCAGTTTGAGCTCGTTCAGGGCGAGCATATATTCGTCTGTGACGGTGGTGTCGCTGATGGTGCGGTTGTCTGTATTGATGGTCACGCGCAATCCGTAATCGATATAAAAATCAATGGGATGGCTGCGGATATCGGTCACCGTTTTGGTGTGATAATTGCTCTTGATGCAGATTTCCAGCGGGATGCGGTGGTCGTTCACATAGTTCAGCAGGTCGCCATCTTCACGCAGTCTGGTTCCGTGCCCGATGCGGTGGGCTCCGCAGATGTGCAAAGCTTGATGGATGCTGTCCGGACCGTCCGCTTCGCCGGCGTGGATGGTGAGGTTGAGGTTGTTTTTCAGCGCCAAAGCGAAGGCTTCCTTGTGGACTTTAGCGGGGTTATTGTATTCGCCTCCAGCCAGGTCAAAACCGACCACGCCCTTATTTTTGAAGGCGACAGCCAGTTCTGCCAGTTTGACGGAAGTGGCGGGGTCCATGTGGCGCATACCGCAGATTATCACCCCGGTTTTGATGCCAAAATCCCGTTCTCCATCCTGTAAACCGTCGATTACCGCCTGGGAAATCTCGGTCAGTTCGAGCCCTTTATCTGTATGCAGGATGGGGGAATAGCGCACTTCCATATAGCGCACATTTTCTTTGGCGGCGTCCTGGGCAAGCTCGTAGGCGGCGCGGCGCAAGCCCTCTTGATTTTGCAAAACCAGGTTCACAATGCCGAAACCACGCAGATAATCTTCCAGGCTTTCGGTGTGGTCTCCGCAAACGATGAGGCTGCTCAATTCCTCCGCGTCCAGGGTGGGCAGCGTGATATTGAATTGGCGCGCCAGCTCGATGATGGTCGCAACGCGCACACTGCCGTCCAGATGGACGTGCAGGTCTGTTTTGGGGAGTTTTTGGATGAACTCCCTGGTGATATTTATCTTCATTTCATTTTCCTTTTATTACAGTGCGCCATTTTGAAATGCCGGCTTTGGCTGTCAACATAATTTCCTCCACTTGCCCAAGAAAACTCAATTTATACAGAATCATAAAGATGAACAGCAAATTGCAAATCACACATTAATACGAAGCTCGTTTTTTGACCCGAAGTAGAAAATCCAAGATTCCTGCAATTTGTTGATATATTGCAACACAGCTTCAAGACACTCGGATGTCGCAAAGCATGATTATAGCAAAGAAATTCGGGCTTCTTACTCCTATTTTTTGATATAATATTTATTACCTCCAATCATCTGATTTTATGCGTTTATTTCTTGACATTAAAAAGCGATTCCTGAAATATGGTATCAGCTTTATAGAAGTGTAATATCATAAAGGAGTGGAACTCGTTGATGCACAGAGCAAAACAGGCTTGGTGCAAGGTATTATTGACGGGATTATAGATTTTCTCAGAGCAGTCGATATTTGGACTGCGGAGTTCGGATTGCATACAGCCGTATTTTTGCGATGCGTACGGTATTTTAATGCAAGAAATTTAGCTTGGCATCACACAACAACATCACAGAACCAAGGAGAAAAAAATGAAACGTATTGTTTTGTCACTAATTCTACTGATGTCGTTAGCCTTCGGGTTTGCGGATGTGCTGAATGAAAGTTTCGAAGGTTCAACTTTTCCGCCGTTCGGCTGGAGAACACAGCCCATTGAATGGAGTCTTACAAATTATGTTAGCTATGATGGTGACCTCTCGGTATATGCCGGGTACGAAGTTGGAACATGGTGGCTTATAACCCCAAAACTCAAACCGATTGATGGTGCAAACACACTGTCTTTCTATTATTGCGATTATTGGGACTATTGGGACGAAGATGGCGAATTTACCTATGTCCTTGTATCGACAAGCCTGGATTTTTCAAATGCCGAAACGGTATGGGCAGGAGATTCTGATGATTTCACCGAAGACTGGCAGCAAGCAGTGATCCCCCTGTCAGATTACAACGACATGGAAATTTACATCGCTTTCAAACATGTGTCCATCTTTGGAAATATCAGATACATTGATCTGGTTAGCGGTGTCAATATTGTCATCAATCCCGAACTGACCCTCAGCGATGCCAGTTGGAATTTTGGCGTGACCAAGGCAGGGGATTCCAACTGCAAGCCCCACGTCTTCAAAGCCATAAATACCGGCAATGTGCCCATTACGATTGCAGCGCCGCCCCAGATCTCGGATCCCGGAAATTTCCCGCTGATTGTCGACAATAACCAGTATCCGCTCTTGCTCGATATGGGCGATGAAGCTTCATGGACAGTGACATTTGATCCCACCGATCCCTGTGTAGAATTTACTGCCGAAATGAATTTCCAGGATGATGCGAAAACCCCGATCACCTTGCTTCACAAAACCAAGGACAGCTCGGAATCGCTTCAAAAATGCAACAATGGCGTTCCGGTTATCGGGTTGAATAAAGAGCAGGATTCGGAAAATCAGGCAAAAAAAGTCAATAGCATAGCTCTCCGCGGATTCAGCGCAGGAGAAACATACGAAGATTCCTTTGAAACCTATGACGATTTCGTTTTGGATTTTCCGCCTTGGACCCAATATGACGGTGATGAATCTGAAACCTACGCAATAACAAACACTTATTTTCCAAATGAAGGCTATACCGGATCTTTCATCATATTCAATTCATCGCAAACAAGTCCTCCCATCACATTGGATGCTTGGAAAGCATATTCAGGTGAAAAAATGGCAGGATGTCTTGCTGCCGTTTACGGTCCAAATTACGACTGGTTGATCAGGGGATTCCAACATTGCGGATACGCCAGATTCAGCTTCTTTGCCAAGTCCATCACAGCTAATTATGGATTGGAAAGGATGAGGATACTTTATAGCTATCAAGGTGATGATCCTGAAGAAGACTATTGGGAATATCTCTTGGGAGACGAAATCCTTTGCGTAGAAGTTCCAGCAGATTGGACCATTTATGAATATGCCTTGGATACTGTTTTTCAGCCCACAACAGTATATATTGCGATCCAATGTCTTTCTGACAACGCCTTCATCTTGTTCGTCGATGACTTTGTGTTTGGCTATTGCGACGATGTTTGCCCTGTCACGCTCAGCAGCTTCAGTGCCACCGTCACCGCGCAAAACTATGTGCAGTTGAACTGGGTGAGCCAATCCGAAAGCCAGATGCTGGGCTACCGGGTCTATCGCAACACCAGCAACAATCAAGCCGGAGCCATTTTGACAGATAATCCCATGATTCCTGCCACAAACTCCAGCGAAGTTCATAGCTACAGCTTGGTTGATATGGATGTGACCATCGGCAGCACATATTACTACTGGTTGGAAGCCGTGGACTTCAACAGCAGCGAGTTCTACGGTCCTGTCGGCGTGACCTTGGACGGAACCGTGCCCCCTGTGCTTCCGGAAATCACAACCATGGGCAACGCCTATCCCAACCCCTTCAAATCGAACACAAACATCCAAATCGATGTGAAAGCCAACGAAACCGGAACGCTTTCAATCTACAACATCCAGGGACAGTTGGTGCGCAGCTACGAAGTGAGGGAAGGAGCCCACAACCTGATTTGGGACAGCCGCGACAATGCCGGAAACATCTGCAGCAGCGGCATCTACTTCTATCGTCTGTCCACACCTTCGTTCAAACAAACCCGTAAGTTCATGAAAATCAAATAAGAAACAACGGAGCACGGATTTCGTCTCTCCCGTGCCCAGCAACGAAAAATACCGGGCGGTCCCAAAAGGCCGCCCTTTTTCAGCCAAAGAAAAAAGCCCGGCAAGGGGCTTTCATAATTGTGAAGAAAAGCGGGTTGCTTCAGAAAAGCTTGATTAAAAGCGGCGTGCTGAAAAGCGCAATCAGGGTGGAGATTGAAACCATGGTGGCGGCAAAGCCGGAATCCAAGCCTTCGCGGTCTGCCAGAATGAGGGTGTTAAATCCCACGGGCAGAGCCGAACCGGTGATGACCACCACCCGCGCAATGCCCTGCAGTCCTAAAAGATACGACAGTCCCAAACCCACCGCGAAACCCAGTCCCATGCGGATGAAAACGCCGATGGAAGCCTTGCCCAGATGCTGCAATTTGGGCGAAAATGCCAAGCCCAGCGCCACCATCATCACCAGACCCACCGGCTGTCCCAAAACCTCCAAAAATTCGATTAAGGTGGAGTGGAGTTCCAGATTCAACCCCTTGATGCCAAAGGCGATAACAATCGCCCAGAGCGGCGGCAGGGACAAAAATTTCTTCCACTGGATGCCGCTGGCGGGATTGGCACCGAATTTGATGGCATTATAATAGCTGAAAGTGAAGATGAGTATGGAATTACCGATGTCAAAAAGCGAGGCGAGTGCCAGTTCATCGCTGCCGACAGCCTTGAAATAGGGCAACGCGAAAGCGGTGTTCATAATCATGGTGCCGATGAGGAAACTGCCAAAAGTGCCGCGTTCCATGTTCATTTTTCCGCCGACAAAACTGCTGATGAAATACAGAATCACCACCACCAGCATGGCGCTCAGGGGCACCAGAAGCATGTCCAAACTCAAGGTGGCACGGTAAATCGCCAAAATCATCACCGGCGGCAAACAAACGCTCAACACAAAACGTAAAAGCACCGGGGCATCATCTTTGGAAAGCAGCTTCAGGCTTTTCAAGGCTATTCCCAGGGCAAAACTGAGGACGAGAATGATATTTTGAGTGGTCATAAGCTATTATTTAATAATGTTTTCCGCGCTTTATGCCCAGTTTTTCTATTTTCCGCTCTCCGGCTCCGGAGGCAGATAAAAAACTTTGTAAAGCAGGTCGAGTTCGCCTTCCAGCCTGGCATTTTGAGCTTCCTGGGCGGGACTTTCAGGCTGGGCAACACCCTGCCAGGAAGCATCTTCTGCCAAAGCCTGTGCCAGTTCCCACCTGCGCTTGTATTTACGTTCCTCAAGCTCTTGCAGGGCATCCACTTGCGCGGGTTTCAAGCGCCGCTGCAAGCCGCGTTTATATAAAAGTTCCATATTCACTTGCAGGGGATAAACCTCGCAGATGGAAACGATTTCCTTCGCCTCATCCCGGCTGTAGGTTTTATCCAGCGTAAGTTCTTTATACAGTTCCATTTCGCTCTTAAAACTGCGCAGGTTCACAAAGCTCAGCCCCTTGCTGTCCAGTTCGCGGCGTTCAATCTCCATAACCGCTTCCTTATCAACGGTATAGACCAATGGCAAATGGATTTGCAGCTCAAACACATTCTGGGTGATGAACAGTGCCACGAAGGCAAAGGCGAATGCCATCACCGGCGCCGCCAGCCAAGCCAGGGAAACTTTGCCCAAAACGCTGTAGCGTATGTTTTTACCTCCCATGGCAAGCCCGATTCCGGTGACCGCGCCCACAATCACGTGGGTGGAGGAAATCGTCACCAGCGGAATGGCGGGAAGCCCCAGCGAATGCAGCAGGTTCTGCAAGCCTTGGGATGAAAACATGAACAGCACAATGGTTTCCGCAATCAGCGCCACCAGAGCCGTCACCGGGGAAAGCTGGAAAATATCCTTGCCCACGGTGCCCATCACGCGGTGGGAAAATGTGTAGATGCCCAGCACAACCGACAGCGCGCCAAGAATATACAGAAATTGAACCCCGCTAATCATGAAGGGTCCCAGGCTCAAATCCGGAAAAGGCGAAACCGGAACAAACACGCCCACGGCACTGGCAATCGTGTTCGCGCCCAGAAAATATGAGCCCAGCGCGCCGAAAATCACCAACAGCCAGCGGGTTATCATATCCTGTTCCAAAAGATGGCGTTTACTGCGGTTCACCCAGCGCCTCACGATGTGGAACAAGAGAGCCGCGAACGCCGCCGAAGCCAAAAACGAGACCACCCAACTGCTCGCGATGGTGATCAGTGAATGATAGTCTGTGAGCCTGCCGCTGAAAAAGTTCCATGCCACCAGCGCGCCCACGATTGATTGGGAAATGGAAATCGGGATCCCGGTGCGCACCACTGCCAAAACAATCAGCGCGGCAGCCAGCGCCACGGTGAAAGCTCCGCCCAGGGCGTCAACCGAACCCAATCGGCCCAGGGTTCCCGAAGGCCCGCTTCCCTCAAAAACCGCGCCCAAAAAATAGAAAACGGAAGCAATCAGCGCGGCTTGGCTGAATTTTATCATGCGGGTGGTGACGGCTGCCCCAAAAATGGTGCCGATATTATTGGCGCCCAGAGTCCAGCCGATAAAAAGTCCGCTAATCAGGTAAATGTATATCATTTATGATGCTTAAAGCTGTCTCTTGATGGTGTAGATTGCCAGGCGGTCACAAACGGCCTGGGCATAATCCGAAATCTTTTCCGTGTGGATGGCGAACCAGCGCAGATGGGTTTTCAACGCCAAATCCAAATCCTGCGCGAAAATCAGCCGGCGCAGTTTTTCTCCCATCTGGTCTGCTTCGCGCTCAAAGAAATAGACCTTGTGAATATAGTTGTTCACCTGTCCCAAATCCCGGAAAAAAGAGCGGACGGCATAGGTGAGATGCTCCACCGCGGCAGTGCTGGCGTGGGTGGTTTGCATCCACAAATCATCCAGAATCTCAGGTATTTGCGGCATTTCGATGGAAAATTGCATCAGCGTGTCCTTGATGTTGTCCATCACCTCGTCCGTGTTTTCCAAAATCGCCAAAACATCGCCCCGGTTTTCAGGAATCAGGGTGCGCTCATAAAGATAACGCTCCACCGCCACCCGCAGTTCATCCGCCTTTTTTTCGTTTTCGCGAATCTGGGACAGGCGTTCTTCAAACTGTTCGAAACGCCCCTTGAGATAATCCTCCACGCCAAGCTGAAAAAGCAGCGCGGAATCGCTGATTATATCCAAAAAGCTGTCGATTTGAGATTCGACAAACTTCGTGGTTTTCAACACCAGTGCCATGGCAACTCCTTAATCGCTTCAGAAATTAGATTCTTACAATACAAAACAAGATAAGCATTTTTGTCAAGCAGAAAAGCGGCTTGACGTTGTAGGTTCACGCAGATAGCGCCAATAACGCCGATTTTTTGATAGATTGGGGACGCACAGGATGATGAGGATGAAAAAGGGATTTGGTTTTCAAGCGAGGTGACGAGATGGTGCCTGACATAGCACCGGTTTTAACCCGATTGTCGTTTTATCGTTTTAGGGTTCTAAAAGCTTGCTAACTAACAGCGGGATAGCGAGTTGGAACACCGGATTCATCCGGTCGTTGGTGCCAGATTCATCTGGCACAGTGTTCTTCCACCCAGACTCCGCCCACCACCACCCAAACCCAAGCCTGGACGTCATTCCGAGCGCCAGCGAGGAATCCAGCTCGTGATTCTTAATAGATTAGGGATACACAGGAAAATGAGGATGGAAAAGGGATTACGTTTTAGGGTTCAAAAAGCTTGCTAACTAACAGCGGAATAGCGAGTTGGAGCACCGGATTCATCCGGTCGTAGGTGCCAGATTCATCTGGCACAATGTTCTTCCACCCAGACTCCGCAAACCACCCCATTTCTCTACCAAACAGATTTTGGCATTGACAGAATAAACCTGCTTCCGATACTGGTTTTTTATCAATAAGGAGCTGAATTTATGGAAGACCGGTGGTTATCGATTGAGGAAATTTGCGTTAGCGGCTCCCCAAGAAGGAATTACAGCCAATGAGCAATTTCATCACCAACACGGGCAGCGCCCAGTTAAAGACCAGGCTTGTCACCCTCATCAAGGAAAGCCAGGAACTCAAGTTTCTGGTGGGTTTCTTTTATTTTTCCGGCATCAACGAGTTGATTGAAGGCCTGAAGGCAAACCCCGATCTTTCCATGAAGATATTGGTTGGGCTGAATGTGGATTCCCAGACTTATGGCTTGGTTGAATATGCTGAAAAAACCAGCAAAAAGAGGATTGAACGCGTTGAAGACTATCATGCTTCGGTGCTTGAGGCCATCAATAACGACCTTTTCGACAACGAAACATTCTATGAACAGGCAAACTATATCCTGGACCAAATCATCAGCGACAGAATCATCCTCCGCAAAACTTCCAGACCAAACCACGCCAAGCTCTATCTGTTCAATCTGAAAGAAACCCAGGTGGTAAGCCAGGGTCTTTTCATCACGGGAAGCAGCAATCTCAGCAAAGCGGGTTTAAGCGACCGGGAAGAATTCAACGTCGAAATCTCGGATTACGGCTTTGAAGAGGCGGAAAAATACTTTGATGAGCTCTGGAAAACTGCCATCAAAATCACAGAAACGGATGCTGAAAAAACCAAACTCATCCACAACATTCGTGAAAAAACACTCCTCAAATCCGTCCATCCCTTTGATGCCTATATGTTTGTGGTGAAAACATGGCTGGATAGTTTCCACAAACATTCCTCGGATAGACGCATCTCAATCCTCTTGGAGCGAAAAGGCTACAAATCCTTTAAATACCAGACAGATGCCGTCTCCCAGGCTCTTTCCATCATTGAGGATAATGGCGGGGTCATTTTGGCGGACGTGGTTGGTTTGGGCAAATCCATCATCGCTTCCCTAATCGCCCTAAAGCTGGAAAAAAGAGGAATGGTCATCTGTCCACCAGGCTTGATAGGAGACGACAGCGCAGGCTCAGGCTGGAAAAAATACAAGGAAGATTTTGAATTATACGATTGGGAAGTGCGTTCCGGGGGCGATTTGGATGGAATCATTGAATACATCGGCAATACCGATGGCATCGAAGTGATAATTGTGGACGAAGCGCACCGCTATCGCAATAGCAGAACCCAAACCTATGAAAAACTAAAAACCATCTGCCGGGGCAGAATCGTGATTCTACTCACCGCCACTCCGTTCAACAATTCCCCCGCGGACATCCTCTCCCTGCTCAGCCTGTTTATCGTTCCCAAAAAATCCAACATCACCCTGGGTGACAACCTGGTGGATATCTTCCGCTCTTACAACAACTTGTTCGAAGCCCTTGCCTTCATTCGCAAACACTGGCAGTCAAAAAACCCCGAAAAACTCCAGAAAGCCACAAGGCTATACGCAGCCATCTTTGGCGAAGATAAAATCAATAAATCCAAAGTGCTCGCCAGAGCTGCCCTGCTCTCAAAGCAAATCAGGGAAGTGATTGAACCGGTCACGATTAGAAGAAACAGGCTGGACCTGATGAACGACCCGGACTATCGGGATGAAGTTAAAAAACTCTCCAAAATCGACAATCCCCAGGAATGGTATTACAGCCTCACCCCCCAGCAATCCGCATTCTACGACGATGTGATTGAGCTTTATTTCACAGACGACACCGAAAGCGCTGAGAGGTTCAAAGGCCCCATCTACACGCCCTACCGCTATGAAGGCGACACCGAAAATGAAGAAAAACTCAGCCGTCAGGAACAGATAGACCGCTTGAACCAAAACAACCTTTTCAACCTCATGCGCCGCCAAATGGTGAAACGCTTTGAAAGTTCTTTTGGCGCTTTTCGCCAGAGCATTGTCAACATCAGGGAAACCTATGAAAAAATCAAAGAATTCATCAAGGGCTCAAATGGCAGATACTTGCTGAATCGCGAGCTGATAAACAGGGTTGATTGTGATGACACGGATGAGATTGATGAAATGCTGCGCCAGTTTGCGGAAGAAAACAAAGATGAAGACAGCCAAAAATTCAGGATTTACGATGTGAACAAATTCGCCCTCAAAGATGAGTTTTTTGCCGACATCGAATCCGACATCAGGTTGTTTGATAAAATAATCGACGAAATTGACGCTCTGGCTCTGGTGGAAGATGACCCTAAACGCTCAGCCCTCTTGCAAAACGTGGAAAGCGCTCTCCAGACGGTTCCCCAAAAGCGTGAGCCAAAGCCAAAGCTGGTGATTTTTTCGGAGTATGCCGACACGATCAAATACCTGGAACCGACCCTGAAAGAGAAATTCCCAAACCGGGTTCTGGTGATAACTGGAAAATCCAGCAAACATCTTCTGGAAGAGGTAAACGCGAATTTTGACGCCGCCCATCCCAAATCCAAACGACATGATAAATATGACCTGCTGCTCACAACAGACAAGCTTTCCGAAGGCTTCAACCTGAACCGGGCTGCCATGGTGATAAATTACGACATTCCCTGGAACCCTGTGCGAGTGATACAGCGGGTTGGCCGCATCAACAGGATTAGCAAAAAGGTGTTCGACACCCTCCACATCACAAATTTCTTCCCAACGGAAAAGGGCGCGGATATAGTTAAGAGCCGTGAAATCGCTTCCCACAAAATGTTTATGATTCATCAAACCTTGGGAGAAGACGCCCGCATTTTCGACGCCGATGAAGAGCCCAGCCCCGCCAAGCTTTTTGCCAAGGTGCAGGCTCATCCCGATAGCTTGGAACAGGAAAGCCTCTACACAAAACTCAAAAAACTGCTGCGCCTCTGGGAAAAAGAGCATCCCGACCGCGTGAAAGCCTTGGATGAAATGCCCATCCGGGTCAAAACCGCCAAACCCTTCAATACTGATTCCCTGATTATGTTCATCCGCAAGGGAAAGCTCTTCAGTGTCTGCAAGGATTTCATGGATGAAAACGAACAACTGATGCCTCTGCCCATCGAGGAAGCGCTCCGGATGATTGAATGTGGTCCGGATACACAGCAATTGCCTCTCAGCGATGATTTTTGGCAGAATTACAACCTGCTGAAAGAGGAAGCCCCCAAATTCAGCTACAAACAATCCCAACAGAGCAATTCCGCCAAGGCATTCAATTTCCTGTCCTACCTCCTGGAACAGGATAATGCTGAACTCATGCCCTGGCGTGCTTTCATCATCATGCTGCGGGACGACATTGAAAACTATGGCACTCTCCCGGAAAACACCCTCAAAAACATCAGCGCCTGGGAAAACGATGGCGAGCCCGATTATCAAATGATTGCCCAGGAGCTTAAAAAACTGAGCGCCACCCTCGGCGCCAACTATCTGAAAAAGGTAAAGGACGGCCTGAAAGCCTATGAACAGCAGGTGATTGTGGCTGTGGAGAACCGGATATGGAAATAAACGCCAACATCGTACTCTCAAAGAATTTTTCCCCTGAAAACTGGATTACATACTTCGAAACATCCTCTGAAGCCTTCATCGAAAAACATGATGATTTGACCCAATATGCAGACGAGTTTTTCTCCAATATTACAACCCTTGGCAGTCTGGAGTTTGATGATGGTGCCAAATGCGGCATTTTCATGCTTCAGGTCAGTGGTATCCTCACCGAAAGAAGCTCCAGAATCAAACAGCTCAAAATAGCCCAAGATATCATCACGGGACAGAGGTCCCAGGCTGGCATCTTCATCTTTTATGATGAATCCCACTCCTTCCGTCTCAGCCTGGTTTATCCGATTTACAAGGGCACCAAAAGAAGCTTCAGCAACTATCGCAGACATTCTTTCTATGTAAGCGCCAGCCTGGCCAACAAGACCTATTTGCAGCAATTAAACAAGCATCAAGCAAACACCATGGCCCAGCTAAAAGACATCTTTTCAGTGGATAAGGTGTCTGATGAATTCTACCGGGAATTCGAAAAAGAATACGCTCTGCTCCAGCAAGGCATCAAAAACAGCTTTGACATGGATGTTGACGACGAACTCCGCGGCAATTTTGCCCTGCTTTTCGTGATTCGGGTTATCTTTCTGGGCTTCGTCCAAAAGAAAGGTTGGCTGGGGGATAACGAGAATTTTATCCGCGATTATGTCCGTGCTTACGACCCCGAAATCCACCAACGCGGCATCTATCAAGACCTTCTGACCCCACTCTTTTTCACGGCATTGAACCAGGCACCCTCTCAAAAAAATAAATCCGGTTTTCCCCACATCCCCGAACCCTTCAAATCCCATCTGGTTTCCGCGCCCTATCTGAATGGCGGCCTTTTCCGCACTCATGAGGATTATGACACCGAAGCCCTCTTCATCACGGACAGCGCCATCAAGGGTTTTTTGGATTTCCTCTTCAGCTACAATTTTACTCTGGAGGAAAACACCCTTTACGATGTGGAACTGGAACTCAATCCCGAATTCCTGGGCATCATCTTCGAAAAACTGATTAACAAAGCGCATGGCGCCATCTACACACCCCGCCTGGAAGTGGATTTCATGTGCCGCCTCTCGCTGGTGAAATATCTGCAGCAAAACTGTCTGACATCCATCAGCCTGGAAAACCTTTATAAACTTTTCTTCCCGGAATATGGCAACGACGGCGAACGCACTCTGGGAGATTTTACAGAACCTGAAGCAAATGATTTGCTGGACAAACTGGAAACAGTCACCGTTTGCGACCCTGCCATCGGTTCCGGTGCCTTCGCGGTTGGCATGCTGAACGTGATTGATGAAATCGAAAACAGCATCCATGAGCATTTCAAACCGGATAAACCTCTCGGCAGCGGCTATGAACGCAAAAAACGCATCATCTTTCAATCCCTCTACGGCGTGGAAGTGAAACAATGGGCGGTGTGGATTACCCAGCTCAGGCTTTGGATAACCCTGCTCATTGAAGCCGATGATGATTTTAAGCACAGCGAGGAACCCCTCTTGCCTTCCTTCGATTTTAAAATCAGGCAGGGGGATTCCCTTATCCAACTGCTGGGCAGCAGCCTCTTTCCCGTTTCCGGCGAAGGCATTATCGCCGCGGATATCAAGCGCAAGATTAATGAACTTATGAAGCTGAAAACCCAGTATTACAACAATAAATGCCCCCAGCAGCTCCACGAAATCGAACGGCAGCACAAGAATCTCTACACCAGCATTCTGGACAAGCAAAAGAAGGAACTGAACTTAAAAATTTCCAGAATGAAGGGTGGCCCCGCTAAGGAGGTGCAATCCAGCTTCCTGGACACAGACATCCAAAACGAGATTGATTTTGCCTCCAAAACACAGAAAAATGAGATTAGAGAGCTGGAATACCAGGTTGCTAAACTGAATTATGAACTCAACCAGATGAACACAAAAAGCCTGCCCTTCACCTGGAGAATAGACTTCCCCGAAATCTTCATGGAAAAAGGCGGTTTCGACATCGTGGTGGGAAATCCGCCCTATGTGGCACAGGAACAAATCGATGACCCGCTTGGACTCATCAAAAAAAACAAAGACTATAAAGACCTGCTCAAAGAGATGGTAAACCAGGATTTTCCCCGGGATATACCAAGCATCAGCGGGAAAAGTGACCTCTACACTTTCTTCTATATCAGGGGCATAAAACTGTTGAACGACAAGGGCATACTCACCTATATCTGTTCAAACTCCTGGCTGGATGTGGAATTTGGTGCCTGGCTGCAAAAGTTCCTGCTGGAACGGTGTCAAATCCATTATGTTATCGACAGCCTTGCCAAACGCGTGTTCAAAGAGGCAAAAATAAATACTGTCATCACCCTGATTGGTGCCAGACAAAAAATTGTCCGCAATGACGACCTTATCCGCTTTGTGGCTTTCAAGCTTCCTTTTGAGAATTCCTTGTATTTGGAAAACTTCCAGCTAATAGAAAGCTCCAACCAACGCACGGATATTGATGACCTCAGAATCAATCCCGTCAGCCGCGAGCAATTAAGCAAGGAAGGCTGGGACAACAGCGAGGAGAACAAGTATAAAGGATCCAAATGGGGTGGAATCTACATCAAAGCTCCCAATATCTATTTCACCATCATGGAAAAAGCCAGAGAAAAGCTTGTTAAACTTGGAGATATAGCTAAAGTTGAAGGCGGTTTTAAATCGGGTGCTAATAGTTTTTTCTATATGAAAAATGACAATAAGCTAATCAGTAGAATAGGTGACGAATACTGGCATAAAATAATCCGGAGTTCCAGCCATTTGAATTCCATTGAAGTAAGCGACGACGATATTCATTACAACGTGCTACTGCTCAACGAAGCCAATTATCCAAGCGATAACGCTGAATTAAAAGAATACATTGAATGGGGGGAAACAAATGGTTTTGATAAGCGTCCTACAACGCAGGGACGCACTAAATGGTTTTTTCTGCCTGAACAAGAAGTATCAGATTTTGTGCAAGGGCAGATAATCAACGACAGGTTCATATACAGCAGAAATCAAAAATATTTGGCAGATTGTGTGTTAAACCTCGTTTATTTGAATGACGAATACAAAGCTTATTCCGACCAAGCTCTGGTCTCTCTAAATAGCTCTTTTAACGCATTTATGACAGAATTGAATGGTAGGACAGCATTAGGGGACGGCGCACTTAAAAATCAGGTTTTTGAGGTCTCTAATCTGCTGATTGTTGACCCCAAGTTAATCACAGACAAAGATATAAAAGCAATCATTTCGCAAATGTCCAAAAGGAAAGTCATGGGTATATTCCATGAGCTTGGTGTGGACCGTAATTCTGCTGATTTTTGTCGAGTAAATCCTCTACCTGATAGGAAGGCTCTTGACGATATTGTTTTTAAGACCTTGGGTTTTTCAGACAAAGATATCGGGGAACTTTATTTGGGCTTACTCACACTCACATCAAATAGATTGACGAAAGCCAAGGCCTTTAAAACAAATTAAGCTTAATAATGCCCGGTGATAGCCAGGTTCAACACTTACACACGGCATGGAGCCGACATTCACTATCAGCGAGCATCTAAAGATGTGCTAATCAATGCCGGATTCATGACCAGCTATTTTTCATTTGAATGATTTCCGAATTGAAGCTATAGAATTTCGAATATTTAAGGCTCGCGTCCTGGAAAAACAGACTTCCCTCTTGTGTGCGGTTCATTTTTCAGAAGTGATTTAGGGCGCGCATCACAGTATTGACCTAATAAAGGAGATAAACAAAGATGAATGTCGCCTACATTATTTCCGTACTTGCATTGGCTCTGGACAGCGCAAGCTTTTTCTTTGCCCTGCCACAGCAAAAGAAAGCGCCAAAGAACTATAAGCTGCCGCTGATAAACGAAATCAGGCACAATGTGGATTTATTGGATGATTTTTTCGAGGCCAAGCCCAAGAAGAAAACCAGGGAAGATTTTATGAGAATACATTCAAAACTGAAAAAGGATAAATATAACAAGCTCTTGGATGAGTACATCGATCTAAAATGGACCTTTGGCAAAAACAGAACCAAATTCAAGAAGGAACCTTTGTACGAAAGCATACAGATTTTCTATTACAAAATCGAAGAACTGGGCGATTTAATTGATTCCTCGGAGATTAGGCCTTTCCCCAGGCTCCAAAATATCTGCAATCGTGGACATGACATTTTGGCTACGATAGATAAGAAGTGATTTTAAAAAAGCAAAAAAGCCAAATAATTTAAACGGAATTTAACCAGGAGAGCTTGTTTTGGCTGATGTCCGTTTCCGCCTCAACGTGGAATCATATTCTATCTGGCGCAACAAGATAACCTGCCACCCTTTTCCACCGGATAAATCCGGCGCGCCAACCGGTTGAAACCGGTGTTCCAACAGGCTCATAGCCTTCCGCCCACCAGCACCCAAACCCGCAGTGACCCTGTCATTCTGAGTGCCAGCGATGGACTCGCCGGAGCACCGGATTCATCCGGTCGTAGGTGCCAGATTCATCTGGCACAATGAGGAAAACCCGTCACCCTTTTCCACCGGATAAATCCGGAGTTCCAACCGGTTGAAACCGGTGTTCCAACAGGCTCATAGCCTTCTGCCCACCAGCACCCAAACCCGCAGTGACCCTGTCATTCTGAGCGCCAGCGATGGACTCGCCGGAGCACCGGATTCATCCGGTCGTAGGTGCCAGATTCATCTGGCACAATGTGGAAAACCCGCCACCCTTTTCCACCGGATAAATCCGGCGCGCCAACCGGTTAAAACCGGTGTTCCAACAGGCTCATAGCCTTCTGCCCACCAGCACCCAATTCCGCAGTGACCCTGTCATTCTGAGTGCCAGCGATGGACTCGCCGGAGCACCGGATTCATCCGGTCGTAGGTGCCAGATTCATCTGGCACAATGTCCTTTCGACCACCCAGACTCCGCCCACCAGCACCCAATCCCGCAGTGACCCTGTCATTCTGAGCGCCAGCGATGGACTCGCCGGAGCACCGGATTCATCCGGTCGTAGGTGCCAGATTCATCTGGCACAATGTCCTTTCGACCACCCAGACTCCGCCCACCAGCACCCAAACCCAAGCCCCCCAGTTCATCAATTCCGTCAATTTTCATCAATTCACAGCCCCTTTTTAAGCAAAAAAGAGCCCAAAACTGAATATAACCCATTGCCATACAGTAACTTGTCTTTTTACCTGCTTTTATGACTTTAATCAGTGTATCAATTCCACCCTCTTTCTCTCTCCCCCGCCCCCAAATAAGAGGGCAAGAAATAGAGAAGTAGTGTAACATACTGTTATATATACATATATAGTTATATATTATTATATAGTAATATATTTTTATAACTTATATATCATATAGATGAGATACTCAAGACACAGAGCTGCAGAGTCTTGTGCTTCTTTTTTGTCAATGGCTCCCTGCAGCTTGCTGTCCAGCGGGGCTGCCGTATAAGGGGAATTGATGAATTGATGAAATTGCTGGGCTCCAGTTAAAGACTAACATCGACCCCTGCAAAGACTTATGAGGCAAGACACCCCAAAAAACGCTTTGTGAGTTGATAGAAATTGATGAAAGGCAGTGGACGCTTGATATACATCCACGGCCAGAGAGACACATCATACCGCAGGGAGGAATCCGGGCAAGGTGTTAATGAATGCTACACCGACATCCAGACTATGTAAATACAGCCCAAACCCAAGCCTGGCCGTCATTCTGAACGAAGTGAAGAATCCAGCCCTTGGTGTTAAAAATTGTTCCTCCGACCGCTACATTATGTAAACCATTTTCCAGCCCTGAAGCGTTCTATCATACCATAGATTTTAGCCTTCCGTCGGCGCTGCCGCGCCATTTGAAAAACAGTCTCTGGTTCCTATCGCTGACGTCCAGAATGACGCATGGGCGCGGGTTTTCAGCCTAAAAAGAAAAGTGGGGATTGCCCATACAAGTCCTTTTTCTTTCCTTGCCCTGGATTCTTCGCTGACGCTCAGAATGACGGGTCGTTTCTGGATTGGGTGTGTGTTTAAATAGTACGAGTAATGGGTGGAACGTTCATTATTGCCTTGGGCTGGATTCCTCCCTCCGGTCGGAATGACGGCCAGGCTTGGAGATGGGTGATGGTTTTCGAAGTCTGGGTGTTTTAATGAACATTTTTAATTGCCACGGCCTGGATTCTTCGCTGACGCTCCGAATGACGCGTCTGGCGAGGTGGTCAGATGGCCAGATGGAGACTTTGTGAGTTGGCGCTTGTTTTGCCCGATGCGCAGCGAAACGCTAAAACGCTAAAACGCTACAACGTCAAATCCCTTTTTCATCCTCATCATCCTGTGTATCCCCAATCTATCAAAAAATCAGCGTAATCGGCGTAATCCGCGTGACAAAAAAAACCGCGTAAATCAGCGTTTTTTCAGCAAAATCTGCGTGAAACCCCTTGGCAAAGTGCCCAATTCTTCCCCTTTATATTATAGAGGCTTGTTTCTTGAGTGCGGCTTATGCGGCGTTCTCGGCACCCTCTTCCGACCCCCGAAAGAGAATCGGGTGCTCGACAAGAGCCAGTCGTGTAATGTTATAGTCGCAATCAAGAGCAATGGGGAAGCGCGCCCCCAGCCCAAAAAACATGAAAAAGGAAGGTATAAATGAAAGCGATTTTGGGAACTTTCTTCCGCAGCTTCAACAGGGAGGCGGTTGGATTGGTGAATTATTACAATCGCAGACCGGGCAAAGTCGATTGCACGGGAAAACGTGAAAAAGAGTTGACAATAAAGGCGAGTACGCCAAACTGTTTTTTTGAGGAAAAATCCAAGCCAGGAGAGAAACCATGCGTAAAACCCTATACCTGATAGACGGCTCGGCGATGCTTTTCCGCTCGCATTTTGCCTTCATCAAAAACCCGCTGGTAAATTCCCAGGGACAACACACAAGCGCCATTTTTGGCACCGTGAATTCCTTTTTGCATTTTGTGGAAAAAATGGCGCCGGAAAACATCGTGGTGAGCTTTGACCGCAAGGCGCCCACTTTCAGGCACGAATTAAGCGAGGCTTACAAGGCAAACCGTCCCCCCATGCCGGAGGAATTGGTGACCCAGATTGAGCCTTTGCACGAGTTTTTCCGCCTGATTGGGCTGCCGGAAATATCCCTGGATGGCTATGAAGCGGATGACGTTTTGGCGACACTGGCAGAGCATTTTAAGGATACGCACGACATCGTTTTTGTGACCGGGGACAAGGACTATTCCCAGTTGCTGGAAGAGCGGGTGAGCATTTTTGACCCTGGCAAGGATGTCAGCATGGACGCCGACGCGGTGTTTGAAAAATTTGGGGTTTGGCCGCGCCAATTCATCGATTATCTGGCTTTGGTGGGAGACACTTCCGACAACATTCCCGGCGTTTACGGCATTGGTCCCAAAGGCGCGCAAAAGCTTTTGCAGGAGTATGATAACCTCGCTTCCATCTATGAGCATCTGGAGGAAATCAAGCCCAATCTGCGCAAAAAACTGGAGACAAACCGGGAAAACGCCTTCCTTTCCCAAAAATTGGCTGCCATCGTGCGGGACGTTCCGCTGGATTTTCCTTCGGAATCGCAAACCCGTTTTGAGAGCGGAAACCTGAGCAAGGCGGCGGATTTTTTGGCAAAATTTGAGCTTAACACGCTGAAACGCCGCATCGAAAACAGGTTCGGAAAAAGTGCGACCTTGGAAGCGAAACCCCTTGATAAATATGAGGATGAACAGCTCGTCCAATCCGATATTTTCAGCAATGGAGAGCAGGCGCAGATTAGCCCCACCCCGGCTTTGGAGTTCAAGGCGATTTTGGCTGAGGCGGACAATTTTCCCGCTTTACTGGTGCAGTTAAATGACGTCCAGGCAGTGGCTTTGGACACCGAAACCGACAGCCTGGACCCCATTTCGGCAAAGCTGGTGGGAATTTCAGTGTGCACAAACAGCGACGAAGCCTGGTATCTGCCTCTGGGGCACAAGGATGCGCAAAATCTGCCGCTTGAGGGGACGCTTGACGGCCTGCGCCGGGCTTTGGCAGGAAAAACCATCATCGGCCACAACCTGAAATTCGACCTCATGGTGTTGAAAAACGCCGGCTGGGAATTGGATAACCCCATCTGGGACACAATGTTGGCGGCCTATATTGCCGACCCCGGCGAGAACCGTTTTTCCCTGGATGACTGCGCTTTGCGGGAACTGGGACACACAATGATTCCGATTTCCGCCCTCCTGGATAAAAAGGAAACACCGAGCTTCGATTTGGTGGAAGTGGAAAAAGCGCGGGATTACGCGGCGGAGGATGCCTGGGCGACATTCCAATTGGCACCGATTTACCGCAAGCGGCTTTCGGACACGCATCTGATTGAATTGTATGACGATATCGAGCTTCCCCTGCTGCCTGTTTTGCAGCGTATGGAAGAAAACGGGGTGAAGCTGGACACGGAGGTTTTGGAGCAGATTTCCCGCAATATCCAAAGCGAATTGGAAGGCATTGCAAAAGCAATCTATAGTTATGCGGGCTATGAATTTAACATCAATTCCACCCAGCAATTGGCAAAGCTGCTTTTTGAGGAAAAAAAACTGCCGCCGGGCAAAAAAACCAAGAGCGGTTTTTCCACGGATAACTCCGTATTGGAAGAGCTGGCAGGGGATTATGAAATCGCGGACACCCTGATTCAATATCGCGGACTGACGAAACTGGATTCCACCTATGCCAGCGCCTTGCCCCGGCTGGTGAATCCTGTCACCGGGCGCGTGCATTCCTCTTTCAATCAAACAGTTGCGTCCACCGGCAGGCTGTCGTCCTCGAACCCGAATCTGCAGAATATCCCCGTGCGCACCGAGTTGGGACGCTCCATCCGCAAGGCTTTTGTGGCTTCGGATGCGGATTGGGCAATCATGGCGGCGGATTATTCCCAGATTGAACTGCGGCTTTTGGCGCTTTTTTCCCGTGATGAAGTGCTTTTGGACGCTTTTCGGCACAATCTCGATATTCACCGCCAAACCGCGTCCATCATCACCGGAAAACCCTTGCAGGAAGTGAGCGCGCAGGAAAGGAACCAAGCGAAAACCATCAATTTTGGGCTGCTCTACGGCATGGGTCAAAAAAAGCTCTCCCGGGAGCTGGGAATCTCGCAGGCAGACGCCAAGTCCATGATTCACAACTATTTCGAGCGCTTTCCTTCCATTCAGGCCTACATCAGCCAAAGCAAAGCCGAAGCCAGGCTGCACATGTATGCCCAAACCATCTTTGGACGCAGGTTATACCTGAAAAATCTCAACAGCGCAAACGCGGGTTTGCGTGCCGAAGCGGAACGCGTGGCGGTGAACATGCCCATTCAGGGCAGCGCGGCAGACCTCATCAAAATTGCCATGATTCGCATCCACACCCGCATTAAGGACGATCCCCGTATCCGCATGATTCTGCAGGTTCATGACGAATTGGTGTTTGAAGTGCGGCGGGATTTTTTGGACGAAGCCCAAAACCTGGTGCGCTCTGAAATGGAAGGCGCTTTGCCGGAACAATGGAGCAGCATCGTGGCGCTAAAAACAGACATCGGCATCGGCGACAATTGGTTTGAAGCGCATTGAGCCGATTTGCGCGGAGCAGGGGCGGCAGATTCCACCCCGAAACGCCAAAATGGGCTTGACATTTAAAGCCTGAAATATTGTCTTGATAAAAAGTGCCGGAGGTCTGGTGTCCTTCGGCTGAAAAAGCGGTTTTAAAATTTGTAACTGCCGCTCTTGCAATAATATCTGGTTGAGGAAAATTTGGATAAGATTGAATCCCAAGCCTTGGCGAGCAACCTGGCGCAAACGCAGGTGAAGCAGATTGTCCTTTCCCCGCAAAGCCTGTGGCTGCTTGAGCAGAGTGAAGCTTATTTCGGCATCCACCGGCGCACCCGGCTGTTTTTGGAAGAGCTGCACCATCCCTACGCCAATCTGGGCTCGGCTTTGGAACTTTTGCGGCAAAGCATCACCGGCGACCTTTGGTTTTGGGCGCAGCTTCCCCAGCGTGGACGCGCCTTGGAGACCATCCTCAACATTTTTCAAGACATCTTTTCCCGTGCCCCGGAACAGTCCATCCGGCAGAGCGCTTTGGGAGAGTTTTTGGGTTTTGCCATCGCACTGGCGGAAAACGAGGATGTGCCGCAAAGCATTCTGGAACAGGCTTTTGAGGTTTTGGAAAAGTGGCACGCGGAGGCGGGCGAGCTTTTCATCCGCGCTTCCGGACAGCTTTTTAAGACCCTGCAAAAGCTTTGGCCGCGCCTGGAAAAACAGGATGAAGCCATCTCCCTGCTGCGCAGCGTTTATGAAGCGGCGGTGAAGCTTTGGGCTGCCAGCGCATCCATTTCCACCTGGCGAGCCAAATATGAGGATATTGTAAGCGTCAGTGATAAAGAATTGGAAAAAGCGGTGGGACAGGAGTTTTTTGCCGATTGTCTGCAACGCATTGAGGCGGCTCAAACCCTGGAGGACTTTGCTTCCATCCCCTCTTTTTCGGACATCGCAGCCCGGCAGCGGGACCAGATTTCCAGTTTTCAGAGCCTGCCGGAAAAAATTCACTACATCTTTTATCTGCTGGGGTTGGACGCCATGTCCGCCCTGAGCGACCACCTGCTTTGGGACCTCAACCGGCTGTTGGCGGATTTGCATAAGGAATTGAGCGTCAAGGAAATAGAATTACTTCTGAACGGCATTTTTGAGAATTTGGAGGATTTCAAGGAACGTCACAGCGGCATCGTTTTGGATTGCGTGCTCACCATCGGCAGGGCGCTTTTGAACCCTCAGGAACCAGAATTGGGACGCCGCTGTCTGCGCCAGATCATCGATTTGGGCTTCATATCGCCGGGAGAAATCAAGATAAACAGCGATTGGCAGATTGTGGCAAATAAAAACCACATCAAAAACATCCGCGTGTGGCTGGAACTGATTGGCATCGACCCCGTTTTTTGCAAAGACCTGCTGGCGGCGCTTATCATAAATCTCATCCAGGGCGGCATTTTCATCTCCGACACCGACCTGTTTCAAAAAGACGTTTCGAAATTTCTAAACAGCCATCTGGAACCGCTTTACGTGCAGGCGAAACAGCTTCTAAGGCTCTTTCCCGTGTTTTATCACGAAATCGGCGCCGAGGGTGAAATCCGCGACCTCAGCACTGAAATCGACGAAATGAGCGGACGCCGGGATAGGCTTATCCACTTTGTGCGCAAACAGTTACACACCGAAAGCAACAACACGCACATCATTCTTTTGCACAACATTTTGGACTATTGGACCGACCTTGACCCCGGACATCTGAAGGGACTTTTGCCCGAAGACGTGGATGTCTTTATCCAAAAACCAGACGCGCGCGCTCAAGCCCAAAAAGAGGCGGTAAACGGATTTTTCCGGGAGCATAAAGTGAACGCGGACAGTTTGTTGGGACAATCCTGGCATGCCGTGGCGCCGCTTTTTCGCAGGGTGAAAAAAGAGGATTTTTCCCTGCGGCGTCTGGAGCTTTTGGTGCGCATCCATTATATGCTGTTGGATAAATATAAGCTGGACCCCTACGATATTCTGAAGTTTTTGGCGCGCTTCAACTGGTTCGACGAACGTGAACGGCAGCGATTCACACAGAGTTTGAAACGCAAAGACCAGGACAGCAGCATCCGCCAGATTTTGGATTATATCGAGCGCCTGAACCGGGTGGTTTTGGATCCCGACCCCAGCCAAAGCTGGGAAAATATCTACTATAAACGCCATATCGCTGCGGGAATTCCATCCATGTATGGACAATACCGGGAGCCGAAACTGGAGGCGCTGGGCATGGTTTTCCGCTTGGAAAACTTGATGGAACGCCTTCTGGAACAGAACATTGCGCGCCTGAACCTGGATTATATCACCGCCAGCACGCTCAAGCGCATCATCCGCATTTTGGAGCTTTTTGAACTGGGTATGGCACGGGAAGGTGTGGTCAGCGAGGCTTTTTCCAGCGCTTTGGAGATGATGAAGACGGGTCAACAGACTGTGCCGCTGTCACTTGACCAATATCTTGACCTCTTTAAACAGATTAAGGACAGCATCACCGAACTGATTCAGGAATATTATTACCGCTTCTATGAACAGGAACTGGGACGAATCCCGGTGAAAACGCGTAAATACAAGCGCCACATGGCACAACAGATGGTGGCGGAAGAGTTTTTCCGCAAGCTGCTCAGCTCCAGTTTTCTGGTTCAACTGATGGATAATTTCATCGCCAGGGTTTTGGAAGCGCTGGACTCCATGAAGCGCGCTTTCGGAAGCGGAGAGCTCCGCCGCGTAATGAGTTACGACCCCGATTTGATGTTCATTCCCCTGCAGGTGAAAAAAGGAAGGCTGGACAATCAGGTGCTGCTGGGTTCCAAAGCGCATTTTTTGAAAAGAATGCACGGCTATGGCTTTCCCATCCCGCCGGGATTTGTGATTAGCACCGAAATGCACCGTTTTCGAGCGGTTTTGCGTGCCCATGCCGGAATTCAGCGAGAGATGGAAGAGCTTTTAAAGCAAAATATCCAGCGGGTGGAAAGGCGCACCGGACTGAAGTTTGGCAATCCCGAAGCTCCGCTGCTTTTTTCCGTGCGTTCCGGAGCGGCGCTCAGCCTCCCCGGGGCGATGGACACATTTTTGAACATCGGGCTGAACGATGAGGTGACCTTAAAACTAAGCGCCAGAGAGAACTACGGCTGGACAGCCTGGGATTGCTACCGCCGTTTGATTCAAAGCTGGGGCATGGCATACGGGATTTCGCGTGATGAATTTGATGCCGTGATGATTGCCTTCAAGCGGCGTCACGGCGTGCAACTCAAAACCCAATTCACACCGCAGCAGATGCGCGGGATGGCGGAGGATTATAAGAAAATCCTGCAGCGGCACGGCATTGAACTGGAACAGAATCTTTTCCTGCAGATAAAGCAGGCGGTTGACCACGTGATGGATTCCTGGAACACAGACCGCGCCAGGCTTTACCGGCAAAAGATGCAAATCGCGGATGACTGGGGCACCGCCGTCACCATCCAGCAGATGGTTTTGGGCAATATGAGCCTGGAATCCGGAACCGGAGTGGTTTTCACCCACGCGCCCTCAAGCAAGGCACCGGGAATCACGCTGAATGGGGATTTTACCCTCTGCAGCCAGGGTGAGGACGTTGTGGGCGGATTGGTGCATACCCTGCCCATTTCCGAACAGCAGCGCAAACAGGCACGTGAACCGGTGGAGATTTCCCTGGAAAAGGATTTCCCCGAAATTCATGGCGGGTTGTTGGATTTGGCGCGGCAATTGATTGAGGACTATGGCTATCCTCATCAGGAGATTGAATTTACCTTCGAGGGTCCGCGGCTTTCCCAGCTTTATATCCTCCAAACCAGGAACCAGACAATCACCAAACCCAGCGCCCACACCGTTTTCAACGTTCCCAAGCGCGAGCTGAAACTGCTGGGCAACGGCATTGGCATTGGAAAAGGCGTGGTGAACGGACTTGTCGCCATTTCACGTGCCGATATCGACGCCCTCAAAGCGCAGGGTATGCCGCTGATTTTGGTGCGCCCGGACACCGTTCCCGAAGATATGGAACTGCTTTTTGATTGTCAGGGCTTGCTAACCTCAAGGGGCGGAGTGACTTCCCATGCCGCAGTCACCGCCGCCAGGCTGGGCATTTCCGGGATTGTGAATTGCCGCCAGTTGCGGGTTTTGGAAGAGGAAAACATCTGCCGCATTGGCGAGAAAACGCTTCATCCGGGTGATTTTATCGCCATCGATGCCAACAGCGGCGGGATTTATCTGGGACACTATCCAGTTGAAACGATTATGAACTAAAAAAAATACATACAAAGGAGTATCGCATGAATCAGGACATGAAAAACAAAAAACTGCTGGGGATAAACAGCCTCGGCCGGATTGGCAAACAATTGCTCTGGAACATGATCCATCTCCGCCATTTCGATGGAATCGTGGTTAATTGCGGCCGTGAAGTGGGCAAAAAACTGGATGACCTGATCCAGATTATCGAACATGATTCCACCTATGGCAGCATCCACAAATTTCTCTTTGGAATGGTGGGGCGCAAGGCTGAAATCAAGATTCTGGATGCCGAACAGCAGCTTTTCAGCATCGAGGGAATCCCCGTGAAGGTGCTGCGCACCGCCCGCAATCCCAAAGACATCGATTGGCTGAAGGAAGGGGTGAAAATCGTGGTGGATTGCACCGGGCAGTTCACCGACCCCAACGCCACCACTGACCAGGGTAAACCCTGCCTGCGCGGACACTTGGAAGCCGGGGCCCTCAAGGTTATCAACAGCGCTCCCTTCAAAAGTAAAAGCGCGCACGTCCACGCTTCACCTGATGCCATCACCATGATTTATGGCATCAACCATCTGGATTACAACCCCGCCCAACACCATGTTATCAGCGCTGCCAGTTGCACCACAACCGGGCTGGCACATATGATGAAACCGCTTCTGGAACATGAAGATACGGCGAACATCATGACCGCCCACATGAGCACAATTCACGCTGCCACAAACACGCAAAGCATTCTGGACAACATCCCCAAAACCGGAGCCAGCGACCTCAGAAAATCCCGCAGCCTGATGAACAACATCATTCTTTCCACCACCGGCGCTGCCAAAGCTTTGGAACTGGTGATGCCCAAAATCAAATCTGTGGGATTCATGGCGGATTCCGTGCGCATTCCCACCTCCACGGTTTCCCTGATAAACCTGAATCTTACGCTCCAAACGCGCTTGGACGAGCAGGGTAACCCCGTTGTTACCAGCGAGTTAATCAACCGCATCTACAAGGAAGCCGCGGCTGGTCCGCAAAAAGACCTGCTGGTTTACTCCGAACGCCAAAACGTTTCCGCGGACATGATTGGCACCATGGCGTCAGCAGTTTTGGAAGCCCATGAAACCACCACCCGCACAGGCTTTATGCCCATTCCGGGTGGGGAAGGCACAGTGCCTGTCGCCCATGCCAAAATCTGCGGCTGGTATGACAACGAACTGGGTTCCTACACCTACAGCCTTTCCAAACTGGTGCAGTATATCGACGAAACATTGCCCTGAAGCATCATTCATCAAAGAACCTGAATATGGGCGGATGGATTGTCCGCCCTTTTTTGGCTTTGTATTTTTGGCTTGTCAACAGGGGATTTTATCAAAAAAGCAAGGGTTCGGAAGCCTAAACCTATATCTGGCATATGGTTGCCTTTATAAACATAAGGGATACATAAGGCGGCAACCAAGAAAGAGCCCTGAAAAAGAGGCCTGAGGCGCAGGAATCTATCCTTGGAGAATTTATGAAAAAATAACTTGACATAAAAAGGATTGGATGAAATAGTGCCTTCGGTCTTTTTGGACATATATAGAAGGTGAATAATGGGGGATATGAAAGGCTCCCAAACAACTTAGAAAATCTGTGTTCCAAAATAGAAGGAATAATGATAACGTCGTTAAAGCTCGATATCTTACTTACCATGGTAGGTTTGATGGCAACAGATGGACATAACGCAATGATGCTTATAAACATACAAACCTATACGGGAGCTTAAGCATGACAAAAAACAGATTCTTTTTTCTGCTGCCTGTAATAATCATGGTTCTGGCTGTTTCAAGCTGCTACAAGACCACGAAACCAGACCAAGTGGCAAAGCCCAGGTTCAACCCGCCTGGCGGCAGTTATGATAACATGCAGTTCGTAACCGTGAGCAGCCCCACTTTAGGTTCCACTGTCCATTATACTTTGGATGGCAGTGAACCAAATTCCAGTTCGCCGATTTATTCAGACCCGATTTTAATCAGCGAAAACACAAGCATCAAAGCCATAGCATTCATGCCTGACATGAAGGGCAGTAAAATCGCAATGGCAAACTACGATATCAATTACGATTACAGCACAATGGTTTACGTCCCTGGCGGCACCTTCCACAATGGCACTTCAGACGTCACTGTTTCCAGTTTTTACATTGGGAAATATGAGGTAACCCAGGCTGAATACCAGGTTGTGATGGGAAGTAATCCATCTTATTTTAGCGGTAATCCCAATCATCCAGTGGAGTGTGTTTCGTTTTCTTACGCCGTTCTATATTGCAACCGTCGCAGCGCACTGGAAGGTTTGACACCCTGTTACAGGTATGGCAACTATGGCACAAATCCTGACAATTGGCCAGCGAGGTGGCGACATGATGCGGATATGTATGTATCATGCTCCTGGACCGCCAATGGCTATCGGTTGCCCACAGAAGCAGAATGGGAATATGCCGCCCGGGGCGGTTTACAGACGCATGGTTACACTTTCAGTGGCAGCAATGATAATGATGCTGTTGCCTGGTATTTGTATAATTCCGACCCCAGAACCCAGCAAGTGGGAACCAAGCTGCCCAACGAGCTTGGGATTTACGATATGAGCGGAAACGTTTGGGAATGGTGTTGGGATTCTTGGTATGATTATCCCAGCAGCCCTCAGACAAATCCGCACGGAGAACCCAGCTATCACCAGCGTGTGAGACGTGGTGGAAGTTGGAATAGCCGCGCCTACACCTGCGCTGTTTTGCATAGAGGCAAAATTCCGGCTTCAAAAATCACCTACGATGTTGGCTTGCGGCTTTGCAGGAATTCCCCCTGATTTTTCTGTCCCGCAAAGAGTGTGATAAACAAGGAATTCGAGATGCCCTTAAAATTTTGGAGACACAATGAATCGGCCAGAGCACAAAATGGAGATAATGAAATGATGCATATAAACCTGCATGGGAGCGTAAGCATGGCAAAAAACAGATTTTTATCTTTGCTGTTTTTGATAATTGTGGTTCTGACTGTGTCGAGCTGCTCGTTGTTCACGGAAACAAACCAAGTGGAAAAACCCAGGTTCAACCTGCCCGGTGGCATCTATGAAGAGATGCAGCTAATCACTATGGACAGCAGCACCTTGGGTGCCACCATCGTTTACACCTTGGATGGCAGTGAACCAAATTCCGCTTCGCCACGATATTCTGACCCGATTATGATAAGTCAAACCACAACCATCAAAGCCAAGGCGTTTAAATCTGGCATGTGGGACAGCAAAACCGCAATAGCGACCTACAGGCTCAGTTACGATTACAGTAAAATGGTTCATGTTTCCGGCGGCACTTTCCACAATGGCACTTCGGACGTGACTGTTTCCAGTTTTTACATTGGTAAATATCAGGTTACCCAAGCTCAATATCAGGCTGTGATGGGAACCAATCCATCATACTTCATCAATCCTTATTATCCGGTGGAACGTGTTCCCTGGGGTCTTGCCATAAAGTTTTGCAACCGACTCAGCCTGCAGGAAGGTTTGACGCCCTGTTACAGTTATTTGGACTATGGCACAGACACTGAAAATTGGCCATGGGGGTGGAGGACAAGTTCAAATGTATCCTGCGATTGGAGCGCCGATGGTTATCGTTTGCCCACAGAAATGGAATGGATGTTCGCTGCCAAGGGAGGAAACCAGTCCCAGGGCCACACCTACAGCGGTAGCAATGATGTTGATGCCGTGGCGTGGTATCGAAATAATTCCGGCAACGAAACTCACCGGGTGGGCACCAAGCTTCCCAACGAGCTTGGTATTTACGATATGAGTGGCAACGTTTGGGAATTGTGTTGGGATATTTGGGGTTATTATCCCAGCGCTCCACAAATTAATCCGCATGGAGCAAATAGCGGTGACTGCCGTGTGATACGTGGTGGCGTTTTTCACTTTGGTGCCAGCTCGTGCACTGTTTCGGAACGGGACAACGACAGTGTCAACAACAGCGAATATGATGACTACACCTTGTTTACAGGCATCCGCCTTTGCAGGATTTCCCCTTGATTTTTCCTTTTGCAGGTTTAGATTGAAAACCCTATATTAGGCAATGATCCCAGCCTGGACCTGCAGAGCAGAGGGTTTATTTCATCTTTCTGCGCAGCAGGTTCGCGTTTGTGACCACGGTGACGGAGCTGGATGCCATGGCAATTTCTGCGATGACGGGATGTAGCGCGCCAAAAACCGCGAGCGGGATGGCAACAAGGTTGTAGAAAAAGGCCCAGAACAGGTTTTGGCGAATCTTGCGGAAGGTTTCCACACTGAGGGTTACGGCCTGGGGGATGAGTTCGAGGCGGTCGCGCAGGATGGTGATATCCGCGGCTTCAATCGCTATCTCGGTTCCCTGACCCATGGCAATGCCGATATCAGCCTGTTTGAGGGCTGGGGCATCGTTGATGCCATCGCCAACCATTGCCACAGCGCCAAATTCTTTCTGCAGCTCGCGCACAATGTCTGCTTTTTCACCCGGCAGGGCTTGAGCGCGGATACGTTTAATGCCAAGCTGGGCGGCAATTGCTTGGGCGGTTTCTTCATTGTCACCACTCAGCATCACACTTTCGATGCCCAGGGAGGCAAGTTTTTCCACGATGGGAGCCGCTTCCGGACGCACGGTGTCTGCCAGATAAAAGACTGCCAAAACCCCGGAAGAATCGCCCAGCCAGACCTTTCCGGCATGAGCAAGGTCTTTTTCCAAAATCACTTTTTCAACGCCGGGAACATTGTTTTCCTTCAGAAGCGAGGCGCTTCCCAGCCAGAGCCTGCGTTCGCCAAGCATCGCGGAAACGCCACGTCCGCCAGTTTCGGTGAAATCACTAACTTCCCGGGCTTCCAGATTTTGCTCTTGGGCGGCGTTCACAATCGCAGTGGCAAGCGGGTGGGAGCTTGATTTTTCCAGACTCAATGCCAGCGCGAGGGATTGTTTTTCATCCAAATTAACCGCTTGTGTTTTTAGCAGGCGAGGCTGGCCGTGAGTGAGGGTTCCGGTTTTATCAAAAATAATGGCGCGAATGTCTTTCATGCGTTGGAGGGCTTCACCGTTGCGAATCAAAATGCCACGCTCGGCACCCATTCCGCTTCCAACCATGAGGGCTGTGGGCGTTGCCAATCCCAGAGCGCAGGGACAGGCAATCACGAGAGTTGCCACAGTCGCCATCAAAGCCGCAGCCAGACCTTGATTTGGGGTGCTGAGCGGTATGAATCGATGGAAAAAAGCCCAAACAGTATGCATCGCATTGGGGAAAATGAGCCAGGAAAGGAAGGTGGCAAGCGCCAAAACTAAGACGATGGGCACGAAAACCGCGGTTACGCGATCCGCTAAAAGCTGGACGGGAACCTTGGAATGTTGGGCTTCCTGCACCATTTTTACCACCTGAGCCAGAAAGCTGTCCTTGCCCACTTTTTCGGCGCGGGCTTGGAAAACGCCGTCCAGATTGACCGTGGCGCCCAAAACTTTCTCCCCTTTTTCACGACGCACGGGCATGGATTCACCTGTGGCCATGGATTCATCAAGATTTGCACCACCGCTGATGATTTCGCCATCGGCGGGAACCTTGGCGCCTGGTTTCACCACAAAGATGTCGCCCACCTTGATTTTGTGGATGGGCACTTCGGTTTCCTCGCCGTCCACCACAAGCAGGGCTGTTTTTGCGCCCAAATTCAGAAGCTTGCGGATGGCTTCGGAGGCTTTGCCACGGGCTTTGGCTTCCAAATAGCGTCCAGTGAGGTGGAATGCCAAAATCATGGCGGCGATGCCTGAAAAGTCATGCGGTTTAATGTCTTTCACCAGCAGGGAAAGCGGGGTCACGGAAAAGGAAGCCAGCGTGCCCAAAGCGATGAGCACATCCATGTTCGCGCCACCGCTGATGACGGATTTGAAGGCGGAAACATAAACGTTACGTCCGGGGACGAGCATTCCAAACAAGGTGAGCCCGAAAATTGTCCAAATACCCAGGCTGCTCCAGGGTTCAGGGGGATGCATCAGCATGAGGGGAAGCATGATAATCATCACCAAAATGGCAATCACCCAGATTTGCCACATTCTTTTACTGGCCTGGTGCATGGCTTCAATTTGGGCATCATCCGCGCTGATTTCATCTTCACGGATGGAAAAGCCCAGCGATTTGATGGTGGAAGCAAAGGTGTCGAGATCCACCACGCGGTCATCATATTCCAAACTCGCTTCCTCGAGAGCGAGATTCACATGAGCGGTATCCACGCCTTGCAAAGCGCAGAGTGCTTTTTCGGTGCGGGCACTGCAAGCCGCGCAGTGCATGCCATCGATGCCGATATTTATCTGTTTTTTCATTGTTTTTAATCTCCTGGTATATTTATATGATATACGGGTTGCTGCGGATGGGCAAAGGTTTTTTTGCAAAAAACGATGCTTAAGAGAATTATCATCATCTGTGGCAAGGGGAACATCAACTCGCATAGTGGATTACGAACTAATGATGAGGAAACGGAAAGTAAAATATGTTGACAAATATAGACGTATGTAAAATGTTACCGTTGCTTCAAGATATTTTAATATCGTACAGGGATGAAGCTTCTGCCTCAGCGTGATTCGCGGGGGCAGTAAACTTATTTTTTGCCCTAAAAATACACCTTTTTCAAGTATAAAAATCTATAAAGGAGAAGACCATGACAAGGTCAAAAATCATCTTGACCGTAATTGCCATTCTGGCAGCAGTTTCAATGTTTGCCGCACCGCAATTCGGCGAACGCCCTTTCATCGACATTTACAAAATGCCGGATGCAGCCATGAAGACCGGCCACATCCGCGTGAAGCTGAGCGAATCCCATAGCAGCTTGGCGCAAAGTTTTTCGTTTCAAAATGGCACTCTACCACGTTTCGGCATCGAAGCCTTGGACGCGCTGAACGACGAATATAACGTAACCAGTATCACACCTGTGTTTGGCGATTTCAAGCTGAATAAGAAATGGGGCTGGCGTCACGTGGAATGGGGTTTCCACCTTTGGTTCCAGCTTGAATTCAAGAGCGAAACAGACATTCGCGACATCGTGATGGCTTACCGCGCCCTGGACAAAGACTTGCAATGGGCAGAGCCCGAATATGTGAAAAGTCTGCACCACCTGGGTGGCTCAGAAGCCGCACAGATTGTGGAAACGATGGACCGCTGGACCCCAAATGACCCGCGCTACAGCCAACAATGGCACTATCACAACACCGGACAAAGCGGTGGGACCCCTGATGCCGACATCGATCTACCCGAAGCTTGGGACACCGAAAAAGGCCATCCCGCGGTGATTATCGGCATCATCGACCAAGGTATTCAAGTCAACCATTCCGACCTCGCTGGCGCCATGTGGACAAATCCCGGTGAAATTCCTGGAAACAACATGGACGACGACGGAAACGGCTATACCGACGACATTCACGGCTACAATTTTGTGCAGGGAAGCAATACCATCGACCCCGGTGACCACGGCTGCCACGTTGGCGGTACTGTGGCCGCGGTGAACAACAACGCTGTCGGCGTTGCTGGAGTGGCTGGTGGAAACGGTGCCGGCACTGGTGCCAGACTGATGACCTGCCAGGTTTTTGGTGCTTTGGCTGGTGACGGCGGTTTTGAAACTGCCATGGTTTACGCTGCCGACAACGGCGCTGCCATCAACCAAAATAGCTGGGGCTACGATTTTATCGGTGCCTACGATCAATCCGTTTTGGACGCCATCGACTATTTCAACGTTAATGGCGGCGGCGAAGTTATGGATGGCGGCATTACGATCTTCTCCGCTGGCAACAGCAACGCCGGAGGCCTCTGGTATCCTGGCTGCTACAGCGGTTCTTTCGCTGTGGCTGCAACAAATAACATCGATGGCCGCGCCTGGTATTCAAACTATGACACATGGATTGATGTCTCCGCTCCGGGTGGAGACCTCACCGGTGGCGACTCAAAAGGCGTCCTCAGCTGCGTCAGCGGAAACGGTTACGGTTTTTTCCAGGGAACTTCAATGGCAAGTCCCCACGTTTCAGGAATCGCCGCGCTTGTGCTTTCCTACACCCATCGCAATGGCCGCACCATCGATAACATCGAACTGGCGAACATCATCCGCAATACCACGGACGACAACTACGGCGTGAATCTTGGTTTTGAAGGCACGCTCGGCACCGGCCGCGTCAATGCCCACAAAGCCTTGATGGCAGTGGATCCGACTCTGCCCTCCTGCTCCATCACCCACCCCGTCAAAGGTCAGCACATGATCCAGGGCAGTTTGGTCACCGTCACCGCAACTGCATTTGACACTGACGGTTACATCACTCATTTGGACTTCTATTTGGATGATGAATTTATGGCAACTGATTCCAGCGCTCCCTACTCTTGGGACTGGAATACCGGAAACAGCGAACTTGGCGAACACATCATCAAAGTGGTGGCTTGGGACAACGATGGAAACAGCGTTGAGCGTTCCGTGAAAGTAACCCTCCTTCATGCTCCGGACGAAGGCTTCGAAACAGGCGATTTCAGCCTTTTCCCCTGGCAAAACAACAGCTCCATACCTTGGTTTGTGCAGGATGATGAAGCTTTCACAGGCAGCTATGCCGCAAAATCCGGCGCCATCAACGACAACGGCAGCACCAGTCTCAGCCTCACCGCTGTGGCTGTCTCCGCCGGCGACATCAGCTTCCGCATCAAAGTATCATCCGAAAAGGATTATGACTGGCTGCGTTTCTACATCGACGGCGAGCAGAAAGGCCAGTGGTCTGGCTCTGTGAACTGGACGGAAGTCAGTTATCCCGTTTTGGCAGGTCCTCACACCTATACCTGGACCTACAAGAAAGACTATCTCTGGGGCGGCGGCAGCGACTGCGCCTGGCTTGACCACATCATTTTCCCGGAAATGGGTGTCTATTACCCTCAGCCACAGGAATTGGTTCAAACTTCCGGGGACGAATATGTCGATCTTGCCTGGCAGGTTCCGGCTTTGCCCGGTCCGGAAGGTGTCGGTCCTGACGCATACAAGGTTTATCGTGATGGCAGTTATCTGGTGACTGTCACCGGCCTCCATCATCGCGATGAAACCGTGATTAACAATATCTATTACGACTATTACGTGACCGCGCTCTACAACGAAAACGAATCCGACCAATCAAACACCGTGACGGCCTACCCCACATCTAATCCCATGACCACCATCATCATCGGTGAGGGCGGTGGAACCCAGGCTTATCCGCTAAATCGTTCCTTTGGCTACAGCTCCCACGAGGCCGTCTATCTGGCTTCGCAGATTGGCACTGCCTGTAACATCAAATCTGTGGGATTCAACAAAGCCGGCGGTTCGAACGTGGACCCCATCCAAAATGTGAAAATCTACCTGAAACACACCACCCAAAGCAGCTTCGTCAACGGTAGCCTCAGCACCGACGGCTACACACTGGTTTACAATGGCATTTTCCCAAACAATGCTGTCACCGGCTGGATGGAAGTGGATTTGGACGATCTTTTCTTCTACGACGGTGAATCCAACCTCGCCATGCTGATTGTGAAAGGCTACCAATATGGAGACACCTACAACCATCCGCTTTGGACCTACAGCAGCACTTCTGCAAACCAAGTGCGCCGCGAACGTAACGACTACTCTGTGCCCCAACAACTGATGGTGGCGGACCAACTTCCAAACTTGAAACTCCAGGTTTACCTGCCTGTGGGACTTTTCTATCCTGCCCGCAACCTCAGCGCAGAAGCTGGAAATGGCTGGGTGCAACTGGATTGGGACGCTCCTTCCAGCGGCAGCCCCACATCTTACCTGATTTACCGCGACGACAGCTTCCTGGACAGCACAAACAGCCTCACTTATACAGATAATTCCGTAACTAACGGAACCACCTATTCATATTATGTGGTTGCGTCCTACGAAGATGGCGATGCGGAACCCTCCAACATCGTGGAAGCCACACCCAACGCCAGCACATTTGTGATTATCGGTGATGGAACCATCAGCAACGATACAAACGACGGCTGCCCCATCAACGTTTTCTACCAAAGCCTGCATGGGCAATCCGTTTACACCAAATCCGAACTGAACGCACAGGGTATTTATGGTCCCATCACCTTCCACCAGGTTGGGTTCAATGTTACCTCCGTGCCGTCCTTGGCAATGCCGAACTACGTTATCCGCATGGGACATACCTCTGCCATAAACGCCGGCTCCTGGATACCTGAGTCAAACCTTGCCACGGTCTGGAGTTCTGCTTCCTATCGCCCCACCCAAACCGGCTGGGATCCCATCACTCTGGACACCCCCTTCGTTTGGAACGGAGTGGATAACATCGTGCTCGACACCGCCTTCTCCAAAATTGGAAACAGCGGACGCTCCGGTGCCACCCAGGCCACAAATATCTACAACGGCTACCGCTTTACACGCAACGATGGCAGCGATCAAACTGGCGTTTTCAGCGGTGGAAGCACATCCATGAACAGGCCCAACCTGATGCTGGTTTCCGTGTTGGAAGCTCCGCAGGAATTGGAAGCTCCGGAAGTGTTTGTGGAAAAAAGCCTTGGCGGCGTCACCATCTCTTGGAACGAAGTGAACGGTGCCAGCGGCTACAACATCTATCGCGCTCTCGATCCCTATGGAGAATATGAATATATAGGCTCCACCACCTCGCTGACTTTTGAAGATACGGAAGTGCTGGACAAAGCCTTCTACCACGTGAAAGCCTTCAGCGAAATGCCCGCAAAATAAATAGATCCAGATCTTGGATAAATTGCCCCGCCGCCCACAGAGGGTTGCGGGGCTTTTTTATTGGACAAAACCCAGTGGCTGCCTATTCTACAAGTTTGAAATCCGAATGGTGGCGAGGCACGGTTTTTCTCAAAACACAAGCCTCGCTCTTGAGCAGTTATGCTTGCAATATCATTGTTGCAAGTAGGTTACAACATCAATATGTCAAACAACGAAAGTTTTTGAGGTTGACAAATATGGTCAATTTGATTTCTGGCTTTTTCCATATAAATGCTTTAAAAACAAAAATGAATCCAATCTAAAGGAGACGACCCAAGCCATGACAAGATCGAAGGTCCTCTTTACCGTATTTGCCATCCTGGCAATAGTTTCCCTGTTTGCCACACCGAAATTTGGCGAACGCCCTTTCATCGACATTTTCAAAGTTCCGGATGATGCCATGGAAATGGGCCATATCCGCATCAAACTGAGCGAGGAGCACAGCACCTTGGCGCAAAGCTATATCTATCAAGATGGCAGCCTGCCAAGCTTTGGTCTGGAGGCTTTGGACGCGCTGAACCAAGAACACGGCGTAAGCCGCATTATCCCGCTGTTTGGAGACCCCAAACAAAACAAAAAATGGGGCTGGCGCCACGTGGAATGGGGCTTGCACCTTTGGTTTGAGATTGAATATGATTCCGGCTCGGACATCCGCGAGATCGTGATGGCATACCGCGCTTTGGACAAAGATCTGCAATGGGCTGGACCCGAGTACAAAAAAGTGCTCTATGCTTTACCAGGAGAAGAATATGACGCCACCCAGGAGTTTTTGGCGCGTTGGACACCAAACGACCCGCGCTTGGGAGAACAGTGGCATTACCACAACACCGGACAAACCGGCGGGACTCCAGATTGTGACATCGATTTGCCCGAAGCTTGGAACATTGAAAAGGGCCATCCCGACGTGGTGGTTGCCATCATCGACCAGGGCGTGCAATACAACCATCCGGATCTGGCAGCGAATATGTGGGTCAACAGCGGTGAGATTCCTGGCAACGGCATTGATGACGACGGAAACGGCTTTATCGATGACGTTTACGGCTACAATTTCGCCCAAGACACAGCCAATATCAGCGGAGGAGACCACGGCACTCACGTGGGCGGAACCGTTTCCGCTGTGAGCAATAACGACGTTGGCGTGGCTGGCATTGCTGGTGGAAACGGTTCCGGCAATGGTGTTCGCCTGATGAGCTGCCAGGTTTTCATAGGCTCCTCTGGCGGCGGAGGGTTCCATCTGGCACCGATTTATGCTGCCGACAACGGCGCCGCAATTTCCCAAAATAGCTGGGGGTATAATTCTGTTGGCTTATATGATGAGGCCGTTCTGGATGCAATCGACTATTTCAATGCCAATGGCGGCGGCAATGTTTTGAATGGCGGCATCACCATCTTCGCTGCGGGTAATGATAATGCAAGCGGACAATGGTATCCCGGCTGCTACAGCGGCACTTTTGCCGTGGCAGCCACCAACCACAAAGATCAAAGAAGCTGGTATTCAAACTACGACACCTGGGTGGACGTTTCCGCACCCGGAGGCGAGACCAACACCGTTACCGAACAGGGTGTACTTAGTTGTTGGAGTTCAAGTAATTACGGCTTCTATCAAGGCACGTCCATGGCCTGCCCCCACACTTCCGGCGTGGCGGCTTTGATCATTTCCTATGCCCACCGCAATGGCAGAACCCTCAGCAACACTGACGTGGCTGATATTTTGCGCGATACCGCCGACGATCACTACGCTGTGAACTCAGCTTACATCGGCAAACTTGGCACAGGAAGGATTAACGCTTACAAAGCGCTGCTTGCCACGGACCCCACTCTTCCCAGCCTCAGCATCACCTACCCCACAAACGGCCAGATTATCGATCTTGGCACGGTTGTGAATGTTTCTGCCACAGCCACAGATACGGATGGCTACATTGTGCATGTGCAATTTTATCTGGATGATGAATTAAAAGCTACAGTGTCCAACGCTCCCTACACATGGGTTTGGGATACATCCACCTCTGGCGTCGGAACTCATGTAATCAAAGCTGTTGCCACAGACAACGATCAAAAAACCGCCAGCCACGAAATTTCCATCAGTCTGCTTCCACCTGCTGATGAAGGCTTTGAAACTGGTGATTTCAGCCTTTATCCTTGGCAAAACAGCAGTTCCGTACCTTGGACGGTGCAAAGCTCACAAACATTCTCCGGAACCTATGCCGCGAAATCCGGAAATATCGGAAACAATGCCAGCACCTCGCTGAGTATACCAGTGATAGTGAGCAGTGCTGGGGAAATCATGTTTTATTACAAGGTTTCATCTGAAAACAACTACGACTGGCTGCGCTTCTACATCGATGGCCAACAGCAGGGTCAGTGGTCCGGCGAAGCTGGCTGGGCTTTGGCCAGTTTCCCCGTTTCCGCCGGCTCGCACACCTTCACCTGGACATATTCCAAGGACGTGTATGGAACCTCCGGCAGCGACAGCGCCTGGCTGGACCACATTATTTTTCCGCCCATGGAAACTTATTACGCCCCCGCCCGCAATCTGAGAGCGGACAGCGGAAATGCCTACGTACAATTAGATTGGGACGTCCCCGAAATTGGAAACCCCGTGGGCTACAAGGTCAACCGCAATGGAAACCCCTTGCAAATCGTTACCGGGTTGAGCTACACGGACAACAATGTGATAAACGGAATCACCTATACCTACAATGTGGTGGCGGTTTATGAGGATGGGGAATCCGAACCAACCGCCGATGTGCAGGCAACGCCCACAGCCACAATCAATTTGGTGGTGGGCACGGGAACTCAAAATACCACAAACACCACTCCCAGTCCCATTCACACTGGCAGACGCAGCCTGCACGGACAGTCTGTTTACACCAAAGATGAACTGAATGCGGCTGGAATTTACGGACCCGTGGATATTCTGAGACTTGGTTTTTATGTGAACACCGCCTCCGGCACCCCGCTTTCTTCTTTCATCGTAAGAATGAAACACACCACTGCCGCAAACGTGTCAAGCTGGCAAACCGAGAGCGGGATGATTACCGTTTATAACAACAGCTCCTACATGCCCACAGCAGGCGACTGGGATATGCTGACGCTCAGCACTCCCTTCATTTGGAACGGCGAGGACAACCTGGTGGTGGACACCGCCTTTGGCCTTATCAGTTCTTCTTCAGATGCAGGCACCGTGCAATACACCAACTCAAGCAACGGCTACCGCTGTGCCAGAGCAAGTTCCTGGGGCTTCCTTGCCACAGACCAAACCAATGTGTTCAGCGGAGGCGACCTCTCGTCTTACAAGCCAAACCTGAGGCTCACGATTCCTTACGTGACAGTTTCGGCGCCTGAAATCACGGTTTATCCGGAGATATTGGATTTTGGCGAGGTGGAGCTTGGCACAAATTCGGTGTTGCAATTCAACATCGAAAACACCGGCTACGACACCTTGAGCGGCAACATCCAAGCTCCAGCTGGATTCAAGATTGCCAATTTCCAGGACAACAACTACAGCAACGAACTGGATTTCACAGTGGAGCCCGAATATTCACAGTATTTTAACCTGCGTTTCGAGCCCGATGAAATTGGCAGCTACGATTCAAATCTGATCATCATCAGCAATGATACGGAAAACCCTGAACTCATAATCGCTTTGTTTGCCGCAGGCATCATTTATGAACTGCAGATTCCCCAAATTTATGTGGAAAAAACTGCAGCCGGCGTGATCATCACTTGGGAAGCTGTGGAAAACGCCACGCTTTACCATATCTATCGCGCCCTGGAACCCTATGCCGAATATGAGCTTTTGGGGTCCACATCCTCTCTGTCCTTCGAAGATACCGAAATGCTGGACAAAGCCTTCTACCGCGTGAAAGCAGTGCGGGAACTGCCGGCAGCAAAGTAAAAACTCAACTATCTAACAAACCCCGCTATCCAAGATTGGGTGGCGGGTTTTTTCTTGTGGGTAAAATACATTGTTCCATGGTCGCTTTTGCCTGACCGCTACCTGCTCATACCTGCTCAATATTTGCTCAATATTTTGGGACAACCTATTTCAGGACGGGTCGCCCTTTGCCGCAGGCCTTAATCAAGTGATTATCAAGCCTTAATCAAGTCTTAATAGTTAACGCTTGATTAAGACTTGATTAAGAAGTGATTGACGCTGTGAGACATGGCGGAGAATGGGGGTTACAAACTATCTAATATCATGTTCCGCAGGGAGTTAACGTTTTTGTTGGTAAGAAAAGATGCTTTGATAAGGCAAAGAATTTATTCGGGATATATTGCCTTTACAGGATATCTGCCTTCAAATTCAGATTATCGACAACATGCCCTGTGGATTATTTTCACAGGAGGGATTTTGAGACAATACGCATAAATCACATATTCACCTTACCATCAAGTGCTTAGCATTTTTTATCGATGAGATGTTTTTTAAAACAGATCCTCATCAAAGTATTGATTTTACGAGCTTTAAAAAAGGTGTTGACAAATATCCACGATTTGGCAAGATGAATATCAATAAAATTATAAATATGGAACAGATCTTGCTTCTTAGACGGAGATTAGATCACTTGAATCGTGATAATCGATTGATATATAGACTTATATAAAGATTGCTCAAGTGTGAGCGAGGAGTGAAATTATGAAGCACAGCAGAGTTAAAGCGTTGCTGCTGGTGTGTCTGGCGCTAATGAGCGTTGGATTTTTGGCAGCCATGTCCGACTTTTCGGATTTGCCTCCAATCGACCTTTATGAGGTTCGGGATGATGCCATGATTCCCGGACACGTTTGGATTCGGCTTAATCCTGGATTGGTTAATCATTTGGACCGGCTTGAACATCGTGATGGAGTGTTGAGTTCATTCGAGATTCCCGAACTGGATGAACTTAACAGTCATTATCAGGTTTCCAAGATCAATCTGCTTTACCACATAACCATGCAAAACACGAAATTCAACTGGCGCCACCGTGAATGGGGCTTGAATTTGTGGTATGAGATTCATTTTGACAGCAAGGAAGACATTCGCGACATCGTGATGGCCTATCGCGAGTTGAAAGGTCTGGTTGAATGGGCCGAACCGGAATATCGCAAGGTTCTCTACGGCGTGCACGACAATCTGAACGACCACGCGGCTCCCGAAGCCCCGGGCGAAGAAAGTGAACGCTGGACCCCAAATGATCCCTATTTCAGCTCTCAATGGCACTATCACAACACCGGCCAAAACGGCGGAACAACAAACTGCGACATTGACCTGCCCGAAGCCTGGGACATCGAAAAAGGACACTCGGATGTTATCGTGGCCGTAATCGACGATGGGGTGCAATATAACCATCCCGATTTGGATAACAATATGTGGAGCGGCCGTGGCTACAATTTTGTGACTGGCTCCACCACCATCAACCCTGGAGACCATGGAACCCACGTTGCCGGAACGATAGCCGCCGAGAACAACAACAGCACCGGCGTTTGCGGCATTGCCGGTGGAAACGGCAGCACCAAGGGCGTCAGCATCATGAGCTGCCAGGTTTTTAGCGGCAGCTCACAGGGAGGTTTTTCCAATGCGCCTACCTGGGCTGCAGACAACGGAGCCGCCATTTCCCAGAACAGTTGGGGCTATTCGTATCCAAACCAATACAGCCAGGCGGAACTGACCGCCATCAACTATTTTAACACCAACGGCGGCGGCACGGTCATGAACGGCGGTATCACCATCTTTGCCGCCGGAAACGAAGAAGCTGAAGGTAATTATTATCCTGGCTGCTACAGCGGTTCTTTCTCCGTGGCTGGCACAAACTATAAAGATGAGAAATCCTGGTATTCAAACTGGGGCACCTGGGTGGATATTTCTGCGCCTGGTGGGGAAACATTCTACACCAATGATCCCAAAGGCGTAAGAAGCACCATCACGGGCAACAGTTACGCATACTACCAAGGCACTTCCATGGCTTGTCCCCACACCTCCGGCGTGGCGGCATTGGTGATTTCTCGCGCTCACCGTTTGGGCATGAGCATCACCTCCACCGAGCTTAAAAACATTTTGCGCAATACCACGGACGACCACTATGCGCAAAACTCCAGCTATGTGGGCAAGCTTGGCACTGGACGCCTGAACGCCTATCAGGCGCTTTTGGCGGTGGCTCCTCCGCTGAACCCGCCCCGCAACCTTGTTGCCGAGTCCAGCCATCGCAGCGTGAGCCTCAGTTGGGATGCACCGGAAGACACAACCCCTACAAACTATGTGGTTTATAGAAATAATTCGCAGATCGGTACCACCTCAAACCTCTATTATCTGGATTCCAACCTGACCAACGGCACCACATACAGCTATTACGTTAAAGCCAGATACAGCCAGGGCGATTCCGAAGCTTCGAACACTGTGACTGCCACCCCGAACTCCTTCCCTCCCACAAACTTAGTCGCAGTGGGCGGAGACAGTGTTGTGTTCCTTAACTGGAATTCTGCGCAGGGACGCGGTGAAGATGAAGAAGACGACATCCGTGCCATGACCGGATATCGCATCTACCGCAACGGCAGCGCTCTCACCACCACAACCGGCACCAGTTATGCAGACAATGCCGTGACCAACGGTGTCACCTACTCATATTATGTGAAAACCGTTTACAGCAACCCCACCGGGGAATCCGCAGCTTCAAACACCGCTCAAGCCACGCCCATCGCTTTAAACTATGGTATCATTGCATCTGGAATGACCGCAACCGGTGGACAGGATGGCTGTCCCATTAACGTTTATAAGAAGAGTCTGCACGGCCAAAGCGTCTATACCGCTCAAGAACTTCTCAGCAGTGGATTTTTCCCTACTGCAGAGATTCTGCAGATCGGGTTTTATGTAGATTCCGCTCCAAACGTGCCATTGCCAAACTTCATGGTGAGGATGGGACATACAACTGCAAGCAATGCTTCCAATTGGATTCCTGAAAGCAATTTGATGACGGTTTACCAAACTGCCTCCTACCAGCCCACAGCTGGCGGCTGGGATATGTTGATTCTTTCCGTGCCTTTTGAATGGAACGGGGTGGACAACATCGTGGTGGACACCGCTTTCGACATGGTGAGCGAAGAATCCACCACTGGAACGGTGCTTTATATTGATACCCCCAGCGGATATCGTTTTGGCCGCACCTCCACCTCCAACATGGCAGGAACTTTCTCAGGTGGTGTGGTCTCGAGAAACAAACCGGCTTTGAGAATGGGCTTCGTTGGTGAACCACCAGTTGGCCCATCAGGTCCGATGATCAGTGTTGATCCCGGTGAACTGAATTTTGGCGCCGTATTGGTTGGCCAAAGCAGCGTGAAACAATTTACCATTGCCAACGAAGGTGATGAGGAACTCAGTGGCTCCATCACCACCCCCACCGGCTATTCGGTTAGCTGGTCCGGCAGGGAGGAACAGGGTTTAAGCTCAAGCCGCGGCGCACAAGAGCGTAACAGCCTGTATTTCAACATCACGCCTGGCGATCAAAGGGTTTATAATCTCAGCTTCAGCCCCACAGCTGCAGGCAACTACAACGGAGAGGTTGAAATCATCAGCAACGATGAAAACAACTCTGAGTTTTTGGTCACAGTTACAGGAACTGGGGTAACCCCTCCCAGCATTTCCTTGAGCACCAACAGTTTGTCGGCGCCCACCACAAACGGCAATCCTTTGACTCGCAGATTCACAATCACAAATTCCGGCAGCCAAAATCTGACCTTCAACCTGGTGGAGTCGCCTGAACTTGCCTGGTTCAGTGCCAGTCCTGTTTCCGGCACCATTGCCGGAGGCGGAAGCCAGCAAATCACCGGAACATTTGCACCCGAAGGAATCACACCCGGAACCCACACCGGCAATCTCCTGGTCAATTCAAATGACCCTGTGAATCCACAACTTACAGTTTCCCTGAACCTTACAGTGCATAACACCGCTCCATCCATATCACTGCCGGAATCCTATGAATTTGACGTCTATGCGGATCAAAACCTGATCGTGGATTTCAGCCCCTATATCAGCGACCCGGATAACCAGACTCTGACCCTCACCTCCAGCGGAAACAACAATATCCAAGTTGACATCAACGGTCATGCGGTCACTTTCAGCAGCCCCAACGGCTGGACAGGCACCGAGCAAATCACTTTCAAAGTGTATGACGGCTATACCCAAGCCTCGGACGCAGTGGATGTGACTGTCACAAAGATAATGAATGCGCCCACAGCCCTGAATGGGCTTGGTGGGGACAGACGTGTCGATATTTTCTGGACTGCACCATCTTCTTTGGCTGGCGTGAGCGGCTATCGCGTCTATAGAGACGGCATGTTCCTGACTGAAACATCGGATACATCATATATCGATGACACCGTTTCCAACAATATTGAATACAGCTATTACGTTACAAGCATATACAGCAATCCCACCGGTGAATCCGAGGCTTCAAACACTATTTTTGTGACGCCTTCGGCAATTATCACCGTGATTTTGGGCAGTGGAAATTCCAATACGAGCAATAACACCGCCTGTCCCATCAATACATACAGGCGCAGCCTGCACGGACAGAGCGTCTATACGAAGGCGGAGCTTAATGCTGCCGGTGTTTATGGACCTTCAGACATCAGCGCTTTGGGCTTTTACGTGAACACTGTATCACCACGAGCCTTGCCATCCTTCATTGTGAGGATGAAGCACACCACCGACTCGAACGTATCAAGCTGGCAAAGTGCAAGCGGAATGGTGACGGTTTATAACAACAGTTCCTACACACCCACAGCCGGCGGATTTGATATGCTGACTTTGGATACGCCCTTCACTTGGAACGGTGAAGACAACATCGTGATCGACACTGCTTTTGGTCTGATCAGTTCCACTTCAAACTCCGGCACAGTTAGATATACAAGCGTTACCAATGGTTACCGTTACGTACAGGCGAGTTCTTGGTCTGCAAGCGACCAAACCAACGTCTTTAGCGGCGGTAGCACAAGCACTTACCGCCCCAACGTGCAGCTTACCTTCACAGGCATGCCCGACCTGCCGCCTGTGATCACGGTGAACCCGCAACAGCTTGATTTTGGTGAAGTTTTGGCAGGTGGAAGCAAGGTCATGCAATTCACGATTGCCAACGATGGAGAAGTGGAACTCAGCGGTTCCATGAACACTCCCGCCGGCTATAGTGTTGCCTTGGCAGGCAGAGCTGAACAGGATTCCGGACTCAGGAGCAAAAACGGCTCTGAGACCCGCAACACCCTGGATTTCAACATCCCCGGTGGCGAAAACCTGCTTTACAGCGTCACTTTCCAGCCTCAAGCGGCAAACGCCTACAACGGCAACCTGACCATCAACAGCAACGATGAAGAAAACCCCGTTGTAAACGTCCAGCTTGTGGGCAGCGGATACACCAACCCCAGTATTTCGATCAACAAAACCAAGCTGGTGGCAACCCTGCCCGTGAACGGCCAAAGCAATGACAGCTTCACCATCTCAAACTCAGGCAGCCGTTCGCTCAGCTTCAGCCTGGTGGCACAGCCTGCTGTGAATTGGTTCTCTGCAACACCCACATCTGCAACCGTGGCTGGAAACGGAAGCCGCAACATCAGCTGCAGCTTCAACGCCACAGGATTGGCGCCGGGGACCTATCTCAGTACCCTGCAGGTCAATTCCAACGATCCGAGCAACGCTCTGCAAACATTGGAACTTGAACTCACCGTGCAAAACGCTGCTCCTGAAATCGATTTACCAGCCGAATTTGAGTTCGATATGAATGAAAACCTGATTGTGGATTTCGGCCCCTTCGTGAGCGATGCAGACGGACACGACCTCACCCTCACATGCGATGGAAACACAGAAATCAACGTTGACATCGATGGCATGCAGGTGACCTTCAGCGCTCCTTTGGATTGGTATGGCGAGGAAGATATCACCTTCACCGTGGATGACGGTTACGACCAAAATTCAGATTCCGTTAGAGTGATTGTTCATTTCGTAAACACTCCGCCCTTCATCGATTTGCCCGACGAGTTTGAGTTCGATATGAACGAAAGTTTGCTTGTGGACTTCAGCCCTTACGTAAGCGATCCCGACGGGGACGAACTCACTCTGAGCCATACCGGAAGCATGTTCGTGGCAGTAAGCATTGATGGCATGCAGGTGACCTTCAGCGCTCCCGACAGTTGGTATGGCGCTGAAGACATTACTTTCATCGTGAGCGATGGTCAGGATCAGCACTCTGATGTGGTAAGAGTGATGGTGAACTATGTAAACACGCCTCCCCAAATCAGTCTTCCAGCCGAAGGCTTTGAATTCATGATGAACGGCACTTTGACAGTTGATTTCAGTGCTTTCATCCATGATGAAGACGGCGATGAACTCATCCTCACCGTGGGAGATGGGCAATACATCCAAGCCCAGATCGATGGCCTCAGCGTCACTTTCAGCGCTCCTGCAAACTGGTTTGGCCAGGAATTCCTGACCTTTACTGTCAGCGACGGAGAAGATCAGGCTGAAGACACCGTCTGGGTGAGGGTTGTGCTGAACCAACTGGACGCTCCTGAAGTGAACATCAGTTCCGTGGCCAATGGAATCCAGCTTTCCTGGACAGAAGTGCCCAACGCCAACTGTTACCACATCTATCGTGCGCTTGAGCCATACGACGATTATGGATTTGAGCCTTTCGCCGTGGTCATGGCACCAAGCCTCACTTGGGTGGACAGCCAAATTCTGCCCAGAGCCTTCTACAAGGTGGTGGCGGTCTTCGAAGACCTGCCAGCCAAACACTAACACGGATAAATAAGATTGAGAAACCGGCCTCGCAGCCCTGAAAATGGAATGCGGGGTCGGTTTCCCTTTTCAAAAAACAGCGGTTTTATGCTCATAAAGAAGCTAATATCCGGAAAACCAACAAATTGTGGCTTTGCCTGTCAATCTGAACCCCCGCTTTTCCCCCACGATTTATTCGCCAAATACCCTGCGGCATCACCGCAAAAAACTTCACATTAGTTCAATATTTCAAAATACAACAGTTAAGGAACACAAATGAACAAGAAAAGTCTCGTCTGGTCGCTTGCGATTTTCATGCTTTTTACAGCCCTGACGGCACAAGACCTGCCGGGCAGGTCCGCTTTCAGTCTGGTTCGTAGCGGTGACGAGGGCATTCAAATCCGTTTTGAGCTACCCCAGTGGGAACTGGAAAGCGTAAAACGCGATGGCCAAAGCCTTCAAAGGGTGAAGGTGGCGGACGTCCAATATGATTTTATCGGCGAAGAGGAAACCCTGCCTGTCTTTGCCATCATGGTCGCCATTCCCTACAGTGGTGGAGTCAACCTTAGTTCCGAACCGACTTTTTCCACCCGACGCCAATCTCTGCGACCGGATTTCATTTCCGCGCTAAATGCTGATCGTGAAGCGGGAAAATATGGCGCCCGTCTCTATCCGGAAAACGCCGTTCAAATCTCGGAACCCCAGGTTTTGCGAGACTTTCGTGTGGTTGCCTTGAATGTGCGCCCCTTCCAATATGACAGCCACAGTGGCGAACTTTTGGTAACCGAAAGCCTGGACATCCGTCTGGATTTTAATTCTAGCCCCTCCGTGAATGAAACCGCACCACCGCAAAGCCTTTCCCCGGCTTTCGAAAAAATATACAAAGGCTTCATCCTGAACTACAGTGAAACCGTCGGCCGAGTCGGAAACTACCACCATCCCCGCATGCTCGTGATTTATGGCAACAGCAGCGACAGCATCTATCTGGGGAAGGTGGATGAATATGTAGCTTGGAAACGCCAGAAAGGCTACGTGGTGAACGCTGCCAGCACGGCTGTGACGGGAACCCAGTCCAACGCCATCAAAGCCTACATCCAAAACCAATATGACAATCCCGACACACGTCCGGACTATATCGTTCTCATCGGAGACACAAGTGGAAGTTTTACCATTCCCAGCTACTCAAACTATATCGACTACTACTACACTTGGCTGGATGGAAACGACAACCTGGGCGATGTCGTCATTGGCAGAATTTCGGTTGAAACCACTTCGCAGATGGTGAACTACATGGCCAAAATCCAGACCTTGGAAAAGGACATCAATCCTGCCAGCAGCGCCTGGCTGAACCGTATGGTGCTGGCGGCTTCATCCACAGGAGGGTCGGGCATTTCCCCACGCTATACAAACGACTACATTGCCGAACGCGCCTTCGATGTGAACCCAAACTACACTTTTGTCAAAAACTATGCTTCTTCAGTTCCTCCAGCAACCACCAACGCTGCCATTAACCAAGGCGTGGCTTTCTACAACTTCCGTGGCTGGATAAATATGGATGGCTGGACCAGTACAATAAACCAACTCAATAACGGCAACAGGCTATTCCACGCGGTTTTGATTACCTGCGGCACAGGTAACTTCCATTCTGATACAGCTGTTGCTACAACCGAGGAGGTTGTCCGCCACGGCGATGCTGCCACTTTGGGCGGTGCCATCACCGCCATCGGCATGGCTACCTCAAGTACCCATACTTCCATGAACAATTGTTTGGATGTGGGTATTTTCCATGGCATCTATCCCCAGGGCATGCGCAACATGGGCGAAGCGATGCTGAATGGAAAGCTCTATCTCTATACGGTATATGGATTAAACTACCCCGAAGAAGCCTACAATTTTTCTGGTTATTGTAACCTGATGGGCGACCCCACCGCCATGGTCTATGTGGGCATTCCATCGGTTTTTTCCGTGGATGCCGTCTCTTCGTTACCGGCTGGATCCAGCCACATTTCAGTGAACGTCAAGGATGAACAAGGTCTGCCAGTGGAAGGCGCCTCAGTTACAATCACGAACACGGCTGGCCAGCAGGACCTGGCTTTCACGGATGCAGATGGTGATGTGCTTTTGGAACTGAATCCCGCACTTTCCGGCAGCCTGAACCTCACAGTGGATAAAAACGATTTCAAACCCTATATCCAAAACGTGAGCATCCTTTCCAGCGGCGGCTTGGTTTACGACGGCATGGATATTGACGACAGCATTGGAAATGGAAATGGAGATGCAGACGCCGGTGAAACTCTGGACATCTATATCGGCTTGAGCAACACCAGCAACGGAGCCTTAACCCCCAGCGCGTCCATCTCTTGCAACGACCCTTGGGTCACATTGATAAATTACGACCGCATCGAATATGACCGTATCCAGCCCAGCTCGTCCGGAGTGAACATGAATCCGGTCACCCTAAGCATAGACCCAGCCTGCCCGGATGGACATCAGATTGTTTTGAACTACCTGCTGGAAACAACGGTTGGCAATTACGAAACTTTGGTGCCGCTCACCGTTAACAATGGACGTCTGGAGCTGCAAGCCATCACTTTTTCCGGCTCCAATGGAAACTTATTGAACCCGGGTGACACCTGGCCTGTAGTTTTCACACTTAAAAATACCGGTGGAGCAAATGTCAACGGCATCAGCGCCAGCCTCAGCAGCCAGGACAGCTATCTCCAGATTACAGATGCTTCCGGCTGGTTTGGAAATATTCCTGCTGGGTCTTCCGTATCCAACACTTCAGACGCTTTTGCGGTCAGTGCTTTGAGCTCCTGCGTGAGTGGCATGGTCATCCCCGTACAGTTGGACATTTCCAACTCCGCCGGCTTCCAACAAACCATCCCATTCACTTTCACCATCGGCGATGTCTCCGTCACCGATCCCTTGGGACAGGACGCCTACGGCTACTTCATCTACGATGATGGCGACGAGGCTTACGATCTTTGCCCCGTTTACAATTGGATTCCAATCGCCCCGGGCGAAGGCGGCTTGGGTACAGCTTTGAACCTTGTGGACCCCTATGCTTCCAGCAATGAAGGCGACCAAACCAGCGCCAACTCCATACAAACGGTGGACCTGCCCTTCGGCTTTACTTTCTATGGAGTGGAATACAATCGTATCTCCATCTCCTCGAATGGGTTCATAGCGTTCGGTGAATCCACGGATTCGGATTGGCGAAACTGGCGTTTGCCCGGACCGGGTGGCCCCAGTCCCATGGTTGCGGTTTTTTGGGACGACCTTGCCATTATCCCAAACCAAAGTGCCGTTTGCACTTGGTATAACCAAGCGCAACACTATTTTGTGGTGGAATGGTATAACATGGTGTCTGGATACGATGGTAATACACCCGAAACTTTCCAAGCCATTCTCTATGACCCAGTTTACTATCCCAGCCACACCGACGACGGTCAAATCAAACTGCAATACAAGCAATTCAACAACGTGGACTTGGGCGCTGGAAGTGGCAGGCCTCATGGAAATTTCTGCACAATCGGCATCGAAGACCACAGAGCCACCGTCGGTTTGGAGTATACATTTGGCAATATCTATCCCACTGCCGCCAAACCCCTGAGCCACGAATCTGCACTTTTCATCAGTACCCGCCCCCACATGCCAGATATACCATATTTGGTTGTGGAAGCGGCTCAAGTGGTTGATCCCAATCAAAACGGCTTTCTTGAACCCGGCGAAGCAGCTCAACTTGCCATTCACTTGGGAAATCGCGGCTTGGTTGATGCAACAGGGGTAAGCGCCATTCTCAGTTCCAGCGACCCCAATGTAACAATCACAAACAACAGCGCAAGTTTTGGCACAGTTCCCGCTCTGGGAAACACCATGAGCTTGAGTAATTACGCGGTCCAGGTTAATCCCAACTGCCCTCCTGACCGCAGATTGAATTTCAACCTGGCCATCGACGCGGACAATGGTAGCTGGCAGAAAACCTTCCATCTGGACGTGGTTATCCCCGAATTCGATTTCCAAAATCTGCGGGTTTTGGACCAAAGCGGAAACCACAACGGCATCTTGGATCCCGGTGAAAGCGTTACCGTGAAAGTGGATTTGTACAATATTGGCAGAATTCCCACACCCGCAGGAACAACCACGCTTGTCTGCGGCACCCCCGGCATAAGCATCACAAACCCCAACGCAGCCTTCCTCGCCATGGGTCCGGGTGAACACAGCACCCTGGATTTTGACGTGACTGCCGCAACTTCGGTGGCAAACGGAACCCTTGTAACCTTCTATTTTTCACTTTCCGCAGAAGGCGTCACCGCCAGCGAATCTTTTTTGGTGGAAGTTGGCGCACCCTTGGAAGTTTTTATCGGAACGGGAACCGGTTTACAAGGCTATCCTCTGGACCGCTATTATAACTTCAGCGTCCACGAAGCCATCTATCTCATGAGTGAGATAGAATTTCCCGGTATCATCAAGTCCCTCGCCTTCCACAAAGCCGATGGCAGCAACACCAGCACCATCGATAACGTCTCCATCTACATGAAGCTCACCGACTCATCCACTCTCTCCAATGGAATTTACAGCACCAACGGCTACACCTTGGTCTATAGTGGCAGTTTTCCAAATGATGGCAGCTATGGCTGGAAGGAAGTGGAATTGGACAATATGTTCTTCTACGATGCCAGCGGAAATCTTTCCATCCTCACCGTAAAAGGATACCAGTCATATGTTAGCAGCTACCCGCAGTGGAGCTATACCAACACCGGCGGCAACCGTGCACGCCAAAGTCGCAGCGATTCAAGCCTGCCATCATCTTTAACTGCAAGCAATTACCTGCCAAACCTGCGTTTGAAAATATTCCCCAATCTGGATTTGCTGATGCCGCCCGGGGATTTGACCGCCATTTCCAGTCACGGATATGTGCGCTTGGAATGGAACGCCCCTGTTGGCAGAACTCCGGACCACTATGCCATCTACCGCAACCGCAGTTTGTTTGCCACTTCCACGGATTGCTTTTACCGCGATGAAGACGTAAACGACGGCACCGAATATCACTATTGGGTAACCTCTGTTTTTGATGGAGTAGAGTCCGAACCAACCGAATCCGTTACCGCCACCCCAAATACATATCCTCCAAGCAACCTCATCGCCATTGCCGCCAACAACTCTGTGACCTTAAACTGGGTTCCAGCCCAAGGCAGAGGCACCACAGGGCTTTTATCGCAAAAGGAAAACCAGCGTGAGATAAGCTTGTACCGTGTTTACCGGAATGGCAGCCCCATCGCCACTGTGGAAGAAGTCACCTATCTGGACACTGGTGTGGTAAACGGTCAAAGCTATCAATACTACGTTGTAACCGTTTACACCAATCCTGCAGGCGAATCCAGTCCCTCAAACCTTGTCGTAGTCATGCCTGCACCCATCACGGACGTGGTTTTGGGAAATGGAACTTCAGGTACCAGCACTACCACGGCATCCCCCATCAACGTTTGGTACAAAAGCCTCCACGGACAGTCAGTTTACACCAAAGCTGAGCTCAACTCCGCCGGTATCATGGGTCCGCATGTCATTACCCACATCGGCTTCAATGTAACCGGACTACCTGAACGAGTGATGCCAAACTACGTTGTCCGCATGGGACATACCAGCTCCACAAATGCCAGTTCTTGGGTTTCTCTGTCTAATATGGAGCAAGTTGCCCACTTTGCCAATTATCAACCCACTGAAATGGGCTGGAACATGCTTCCTCTGAGCCAATCATTTGTATGGAACGGCGTGGATAACATCGTGGTGGATACCGCCTTTGGCCTTGTAGCAAGTTACAGCAGTACCGGAACCGTCCAATACACAAACATGAGCAACGGATACCGTTACAATTGGAGCGACGGTTCAGACCAAACCAACAATTTCTCAGCGGGGAGCACACACAGCTATCGTCCCAACCTCAAACTGCAGCTTTTCCCATACATTATGGTGCTGGACGCGCCGAGCGTGGTGATTGGACTGAGTGGTCAATATCCCACCCTGAACTGGCAGGCTGTCCCAAACGCCAGTGCCTATCAGGTTTGGACGGCAGATAATCCAGATGATGAATATCAGCTTCTCCAAACCCTGCCGGGGCTTTCCTTTGAAGACCGCCGCAATCAATCCAAAGCCTTCTACCGTGTGAGAGCCATCGCGGATTGAGGCGCCAAACCTCCAAACAAATTGGGCCGGATTAAGTTCCGGCCCTTTTTCAGCGGCAATTATATCTCTCATCATAAAAAACCCCGGAGCCAGCCGGGGCTTTTGTTATCCATAATGTGATGGTTGTTTATTTTACAATTAGCATCTTCCGGGTCGTGTTCATCGTCTGGGTGCTGAGTTTATAAAGATAAGCCCCACTTTGACAGCGCTTGCCATTGATATCTTGGCCATTCCAATGAATTTCACGGCTGCCTTCTCCCACCTCGAAAGTCTTGACCAGACGTCCCTGGCTGTTATAGTTGCTAATTGTGCCATGGTCACCGGCTTTCACGACCACATTGAAGCTGGTGCCTGTTTTGAAGATTGTGGTTAGGAAAAAAATGTCGTGTTTTGAGCCCTGAAAGAGCTCACTCCGGACGATAAACATGATTGAACCAATATTTATCCAAGTCACGAGTGATGAAGGTTGGCGAGCAAGACGATTCTGGACAAGAGGCATCCGTTGATAAACGGGAAACGGTGAAAGTGCAGGAGAATAAATAAGGAATTTAGCGTGGAAAGGCTGGGTAAATCTCAATCTTGAAATTAACGCTCTTGTTTAGGGTGCATCAATAGGCGGGAATCAGGGAAGCTTTGTCTGGGCGTGCACCTGCGCGGTGGATTCCCTTAAATAAAATGGCTCCAAGACCGCCAGTTTTTCAAAATCATATTCTTCGTTTTCCGGAAAGATTTCGGCAAGTTGAAAGAGTCCGGCAGCGTTCAAAGGTGAATCCGGAACAGGAACGAAGGGGGTGTTGTTTTCTTTGAAGAGAGCCTGAACCAGCTTTGCTCCGCTGCCCACAAGGTAGGGTGCGCCGAGGTTCCAAGCCAACAAGGCGCTTGGCTCAAAAACGCCTGGGGGAACAAGCTCATTCAGGTTTTCATCGTAGAGCGCGGCGTAAACTTCACGCATTTTGGCATCCGCGACAGCCAGGATGTTTCTGCCACAGCGATAACGGTTTAGCGCGCAAAGTTGGAGGGAAGAGAAGACCCGCAGCGGGATTTTGAGCCCGAAAGCGATGCCTTTGGCGGTGGCCAGTCCGATGCGCAAACCGGTGAAAGAGCCGGGACCATTTCCCAGATAAATGGCTTCGATGTCGCTTGGCTGGCGGCTACAAAAATCAAGCGCCGCATCCAGCTTGGGCATCAGCGTTTCGCTGTGGGTGATGCTGATGTCGAAACAGGCTGAATACAGCGGGCGTCCGTTTTCCCAAAGCGCGATGGACCCAGCGGTTTGGGATGTATCAAGGGCGAGTTTCAATTTCCCGCGCTAATCCAATCGTCGTAGAGGCGTTCAAAGAGGAGTTTGTGTTTGGCTTCGTCGGAGGCGAGCTTACGGAACAGGAGAGAGATTTCGCCATCGGGGAATTTTTGGCTCATCTCGCTGTAGAGTTTGAAGGAGTTTTCCTCGCGTTTCATGGCGCGAATCAGGATATTGGGATAGCTGAGATCCAAATCTTCCACATCGGCGGTGATATATTCGGAGATGCGCAGGTTTGGGACGGTGGGGATATCCGCTTGGGTGACACCTTGGCGACGGATGCCTTCAATCACCTCGATGTGTCCCAGCTCCATGTCTTCCAGTTCCTTAAGCATTTCAGTCTGGCTGGCGAAGTTTGCATCTTTTTGCAAATCGTGGTAAAACTGGACAGCCTCCTGCTCGCGCTGGACAGCAAAATCCAAGATTTCGTTGAATTCTTGTTCGGTCATCGGTTCCTCAGTTTGGTTTTTTAAGGGTATAAACAGCGGAAAGCCCGCCTGGGGCAGGCTTTCCTGATGAATTGTGTTGAGATTTAGTCGACAGGCTCGAAGAAGTCCTTGCCGACGCCACAAACCGGGCACACCCAATCTTCGGGAAGGTCTTCGAAGGGGATGTTGTCGTTTTCGGCTGGATCATAGATCCATTGGCATGCGGTGCAAATGAATTTTTGCATGTTTTTACTCCTTAGTAGTTTTCGCAGTGCACTTCAAAATATGCTTGTGGATGCAGGCAGCAGGGACAGAGCTCCGGTGCCTTTTCCCCTTCGTGGATATAGCCGCAGTTGATGCATTTCCAGAAGGTTTTTTCATCTTTTTTGAAGACCTTGAGGTCTTTAACGTTGTCGTAGAGCTTGCGGAAGCGTTTTTCGTGCTCTTTTTCCACCTTCGCCACCAAGCGGAAGGTGAGGGCAATGTCTTTGAAGCCTTCATTTTCGGCGATTTCCGCAAAGGTGGGATACAGGTCGCTCCATTCCTCTTTTTCGCCTTCAGCGGCATATTTGAGGTTGGTGAGAGTATCTTCGGCATTCCAGCCAACGGGGTAGGATGCCACGATGTCGACCATTTCCCCTTCCAAACCTTTTTTCAGCAGATGCTTGAAGAAGAGTTTGGCGTGTTCTCTTTCATTTTCGGCAGTTTCGGTGAAGATGTTCGCGATTTGTTCAAAGCCTGCCTTTTTGGCAGTTTTGGCCGCATAGAGATATCTCATGCGAGCCTGGCTCTCGCCAGCAAAGGATTTCATCAGATTTGCTGCGGTTTTGCTTTCTTTAAATGACATGTGTTTATTTCCTCCAGTTAATGGATTATTTTTCAGGCTTTCCAGAGGCCGTGCAGGTTGCAATATTCCCTAACGGTAATCACGTCCGCTTTTTTGACGGGGAAAACGGCTTCGGGGGCTTCGCCGGGTTTCAGTTCGTGGCGCAGCACCTTTTTCTGGGTGCAAACTTCGATCATGGAAATGTAGTGTTTTTCCTCCATGGGATGGGGCACGGAGCCAACCAGCACCTTGATGCTGTCGCCCAGGTCTTCCACCACGGGGATGTGTTTTTCATAGGCAGCTTCCTCGGTGTTTCCAGCCAGAAGAATCATCGGTTCGCCGCAGCAAACCAACTGTCCGGGGCCGGTGAAAAGCACTTCCACCAAGTTTCCGCACTTCTTACAGTGATATACTTGACGCAGTTCAGTCATTGTTCACTCCTTATCATTTTTTGTAGAAAACAAGAATGCCAAGGGGGGTCACTTTTGTCAATAGAAATTTGCGCGAGGAAGGCGAAAAATATTTTGCTTGCCAAAAAACCGATTATTCTATTAGTGGAAACACAAGGTTTGCCGCATAAAAAGGAAAAAAAGTCCATGAAAAAACTGATGCCCATATTGATCGCAATGCTCCTGCTTTTAGCAGGTTGCGTGGAATATGATGAAGAGCTGTGGCTAAATTCAAATGGCACCGGCCGCGCAAAGCTGCGTCTGTCCATCGAATCCCACTTTTCAAACACCCAGGAATTTTTGCGCGTATTCAGCAGCCCGGGCATCCACCTCCGCGAGTATAACCTGAAAAGCGTTGGCGCAAACAAAAAAATCTACTATGTGGACTTCAGTTTTGACAGCATCGATGCTTTCAACAACCTCGACGACCAGCTTTCCGCCCTGAACTTTTTTGGGCAAATAAACATTTTACCCAAGGATAGCGACGGAAATATAGTTGTGAAAAGAAAGATATCCATCGAAGATCGTGAGATCATGGATCAGCTTGATGACACAATGAACTTCGGCGAGGACGTCGATATGAGCGAGGAAGAATATATCGCCAGTCTGGATGACGATGATGATATTCTGAAGAGCATTATGGCAGACCAGGAAAAGAATTACACCTGGACCTACAAGCTTCACGTGCCCTGGAAGATAATCCACGCGGGCGATAATTTCGACAGCATCACTCCCGACAGGAAGACGGTCACCTGGAAATTCAATTTCAAAGACCTTGAGAACAGAACCGAACTGATGGTGGTGGAAATGAAGAAGGGCCTGAGCTGGATGGTTTACGTTCTAATCGCTCTGGGCGGCGGACTTTTGCTCTTTTTCGTTATCTGGATGGTGCGCATCGGACAGCGTTCACACCTCAAAGACGCGATTAAACACAGTGAAGAAAAGGAAAAAGAATTAGAGTAATCTTCAGTTAAAAAAGCCTGATTAAACCAGGCAGCCAGCCACTCAGAACCACCAACCAAACAAAAAGCCCCAAAAATATCGACAGATAGTGCCCCAAACCTTTGGGTGAAAACCCCTTGTCCGCTTTTTCGTTTGCAATGTTAATCCGTTTTTGCACCGGCACAAGACACAGGATAGAGAAAAACAGAGCTGTCAAGGTGAGCAAAATATCCAAGCCCAAAGCCGGACGCAGCGCCAAGATAGCGATGTGGCGTGCCAGTAAAATTGCCAGAGACAAGAGCCAAAACCAGCCGTTCAACACCAAATCACCCTGCCCTGAATCGGTTTCAAGCTCTTTGTCCGAGCCGATTTGCTGGAATATGCCTACCAAGGCAACAGGGTTCAGCCCGACCCTCCAAAAATAGGAAGAGGTGCTGTTCTTACGGTTGAAGCGCAAAAAACGCCAGTTTGCCCGGATCCAATATATTTCGTAAAGCCCGAAGCTGAGCAGGCTCATCCAAACCAAACGCGAGATGGGGATATTGAAGAAAAGAGGGATTTCCGGGTCTGGAAGCCCGGTGAGGTCGCGTTCTTCCGCCCAATCCAAAAGCCTGACATCCGATTCGCGTATGAAGCGGTTCAACTCCGGGATGTCACGGATTTTTCTCCATTGGGGACTGCGGCTTTCCATCACGAAGGAATCCATGTCCAAAACATCGTCCAAAATCAAGGACATCAACTCATTGGGGGAAACCGGCCCCCTGGTTTTGCCCTCATCGCTGTAGAAATATCTTGCCATTTTGAAAAGCAGGAGGCGGTTTGTAAGAGCCGCCCCTGCAATATCTTAGGGTTTAGAGTTTGGCCATTATATCCAAAAGGTCGGCAACGCGGCAGGAATAGCCCCACTCGTTGTCGTACCAGCTTAAAACCTTGACCAGCTTGCCATTAACAAATGTGGAAGGCGCGTCGAAAATGGAGGAATGGCTGTTGCCAACCAAATCGATGGACACGAGCTGTTCTTCGGAATATTGCAAATATCCCTTCAGATAGGTTTGCGCGGCTTCTTTCATGGCGGCGTTAATCTCATCTTTGGAGGTCTCGCGTTCCAAATTTACACTCAAATCCACCAGGGAAACATTCGGCGTGGGCACCCGGATTGCCATTCCATCCAGCTTCCCAGCCAGTTCAGGAATAACCAGCCCGATGGCTTTGGCGGCTCCGGTGGAAGTGGGAATCATGCTCACCGACGCGGCTCGGGCTCTGCGCAAATCTTTATGGGGCAAATCCAGGATGCGTTGATCGTTCGTGAAGGCATGCACCGTGGTCATGAGCCCGTTTACGATGCCGAAATGATCCTGCAGAACCTTCGCCACCGGTGCCAGGCAGTTTGTGGTGCAGGAAGCATTTGAAACGATGGCGTGTTCCGGCTTCAGGATGTTGTGGTTCACGCCCAAAACCACCGTGGCGTCCACATCGTCCTTTGCCGGCGCGGTCAACACTACCTTTGAAGCTCCGGCTTTGAGGTGTTTGCCAGCGCCTTCGCGAGTGTTGTAAACGCCCGTCGCTTCGATCACAAAATCCACACCCAATTCTTTCCAAGGCAGCACTTCAGGGTCTTTTTCCGCAAAAATCCGGATGACTTTGCCGTCGATGCTGATGCTGTCATCGGTGTGGCTGATGTCGTGGTTGAAGATACGGTGCACGCTGTCGTATTTCAGCAGATAAGCCAGGGTTTTGGCATCGGTAAGGTCATTTATGGCAACCACTTCCAAGCCCGGATGAGATTCCCAAATGGTGCGCAAAACCAAGCGACCGATGCGGCCAAATCCATTTATTGCTACTTTTTTCATATTCATTCCTTTGGTTTTATAAAAGGATGCTATTGTTGGCACTGCCAGTGACGCGGCAGAATTCCATCACAGTGTTTTCCATGCGCTGTTCACCCTTGACCAACCATTTGCGGGGATCGAAGCGGCCTTTATCGGGCAGGTAGGCTGCAGGTGCCACCCCTTCGGGGCAAACAATGGCGTCTTTTTCTTTTTCCCAATAAGCTTGAATCGCTTCCGCCATATCCATCTGGTAGTGTGTGTCTTTGTTGATTTTCACGACTCCATTGGCGATGGCGGTGCGTTGTTGTTCATCGGTGAGCCCGGAAGCCCCATGCAAGACAATGCCACGCTCAACGCCGTGTTTTATCAGCAGGTTGTCGATTTCTTTCACCAAATCCAGGCGCAAAACCAGGTTCTCACCTTTGGAGACACCGTGGTTTGTGCCCACGGACGCGGCAAAGAGGTCGACATTGGTTTTTTGAACATATTCCAAAGCCTCTTCCGGACGGGTGTAAAGCTCGGTATCGGAAACAATCTCGTCTTCGGCGCCCTTGATGTGGCCGATTTCACCTTCCACCAAAATGCCATGTTTGTGGGCAATATCCACAACTTCTTTGGTGACGCGGATGTTTTCCGCCAAATCTTCCTTGGACGCGTCAATCATCACGGAAGTCACCAGATTATTTTCGATGCAATAGACAATGAAATCAAAGTAATTGGGTGTGGCATGGTCGATGTGGAGCCCGACGCCGCTATTTGGAAACTGTTGGGCAAAGGTCTTAATCATGGTCGAAATCAATTGCGCTCCGACTTTGATGTCCTGTGATTCCCCTGCCGCGTATTTGCAGGCGCCGCTGCTCATTTGCAAAAGACCGTCTGATTTCACTGCCGCATAGCCTTGAATCAGAGCGCGTATCTGTGTGTCGAACACCACGTTGGATGCAATGATGCCAAAGCGTTGTTTCTTCGCTTTCAGAAATACTTCCATAAGTTGTTGTCCGGTCAAAAACATTTTGAACCTCCCAGGTTGTTTTTTATTTATAATTTAATCGTTTTCAGCTTAAAACCAGCTCTTCACTTTCGTCGCTATCTTCTTCGAGGACATCAAGTTCCAGGATTTGCTCAGTTTCTTCCACGGGCAATTCCTGAACTTTGTTCAGTTTTCTGGTGATTTGACGACTGCGGTGGCTGGCTTCTTCAATCGTATTTGATGCTTCCTTCAGTTTTTTCTGGGTTTTTTCCAAAACCACGCCAAATTTGCCAAAATCCGTCTTGATTGCTCCCAGAGTTTTCCAAACCTCGCTGCTGCGTTTTTGGATGGCGAGGGTGCGGAATCCCATTTGCAGACTGTTCAAGAGTGCCGCGACAGTGGTTGGTCCCACAACCGTAACCTTGAACTTTCGCAACACCTCTTCAAAGAGAGAACTATCCCGCAAAACCTCGGCGTAAAGCCCTTCCAGAGGCAAAAACAGCAGCGCGAAATCCGTGGTTACGGGTGGCTTGATATACTTGTTGTGAATGTCGCGCGCGGAATTGATGATGCTGCTGCGCAGGTCTTTACGCGCCAGTTCGATGCGGGCGAGATCGGCATTGTCCATCGCGTCCAGGAGGTCATTATAGGCAGCCAGGGGAAATTTCGCGTCCACAGGCAGATAAACAGAACTGCCATCATCGTCCCTACCGGGCAGACGGATGGCAAATTCCACCACCTGGTCACGGTTTTTTGAAGGGCGGAAATTACGTTCATATTGGTCTGGGGTCAGCATTTGTTCCAGGATGGCTTCAAGCTGGATTTCACCCATCATGCCACGGTTTTTCACATTGCTGAGCACTTTTTTAAGGTCGCCCACGCCGCTGGCCAGGGTTTGCATTTCACCCAAACCTTTGTGGACTTGTTCCAGGCGTTCGCTCACCTGTTTGAAAGAAGCGCTCAGACGTTTTTCCAGGGTGTCGTGCAGTTTTTCATCCACCGTTTTGCGCATTTCCTCAAGTTTAACTTCGTTATTTTCCCGGATTTTATCCAGGCGTCCTTCCAGGGCTTTGCGCAGCTCTTCAAAATTCGTTTGCAGGATGTTTGCCAGGTCCTGCAGCTTTCTGGCCTGCGATTCCGAGAGGCTGTTCAGCGCTGTGCCGAGTTCCTCCCTGTTTTTTGTGGCATCGGTATTTATCTGCTGGGAGAGTTTGGTCAGCGAAGTCGTTGATTCATCACGGTTTTTACGGTTTTCCTCGTTGAGATTTCCGGTTAATTTGGTGATGACTTCAGACATCGAATCGAGTGATTTTGCCAATTCCTCCCGGTTTTTGGCAGCGTCGGTATTTATCTGACCCGAAAGGCGGGAAAGCAAATTCGAGGTTTCCTCGCGGTTTTCGCGATTTTCCTTGCTGATAATTTCGTTTTGCCGTGACAAAGATTCCGTCAGTTCTCGGCGGGTTTCGCTTTCCAGGGACGACAGTTCCGTGCGCAGGCGCTGGATTTCGTCTCGCAGGCTGCTTTCCAAGGTTTGCAATTCACGCGAGCGGTCAACCGGCGCGGATATTTTTTTATATAGAATAAAGAATGCCAGCACGCCAAAAAGCAGCGCCAAAACACCAAGAATCAGAGCCAAAACCTCCATTTAGACAACCTTTCTCATCAAATAGAACAGCGAGCCGATCAGGGTGACATCCTGGTGTTCCTCCGGGTTAACCAAAATCGGCTTGAATTCGTCGTTCAACGGCGCCAGAATAATCATCTTTTCCTTGTCGTCCAAAATCAGCCTTTTCAAGGTGATGCCACCATCCACTCTCACCGCGCAAATTTGGCCGGAAAGCCTGTACCAGTCCTTGCTTTGGCGGATAAGAACGAGGTCGTTGTTGCATATCTCTGGTTCCATGCTCCGTCCGTTCACGCGCAGGCAAACATAGTCATCCAACACACCGCGGATCATGCCTCTGCGCACGGTGAGAAATTCCAGTTGTGGCTCCACACTTTGCACGGGTTTTCCAGCCGCGATTTCCCCAGAGACGGGGATATTGATGATTTCGGATTCCTGGTCTTCAACGCGGGTTTGAGCCAATTGGTCCAACTCTCCGCTGATGAATTCACTGACTTTTTTCAGTTTAGCGCGAGCCTTTCGACGATTTGGCGAGCCTTCCATAAACATGGGGCCCACGCCGGTGAGCAGCCAATGCAAATTGACATCCCAAATCCTCGCCATCTCGATAACTGTCTCCAAAGAGGGCCTGATGCGCCCACTTTCCATTTGGCAGATGGCGGAGGGTTTTATCTTCAAATGTTCCGCCATTACGGTTTGATTGATTTTGAGCCTTTCGCGCAGCTTCCTGATTCTGTTTCCAAGCATGAAAACCTCCTTAAAACTCATTTTTTATTTTTTAATCCACTTATGGCTTGATCGACAAATTGAATCGATGCCCTTCCTTGTCAAGCATTTTCTGTAACCTTTGCTTACAAATATTGGATTGATTTTTGTTTGACTCTCTCTTGCCGCCTTATGTCTTCCTTATGTCTGCCTTATGTTTGAAAAGCTTGACCAAAGTTTAGCCCCTGGCTGTGAGGGGAAGTAGAAAAATTCCTATGACGTGAGGCGGGAAAAGAGCCAGATATTATAAAAAAGAATCTTTAGGTGGGAGTTTTCAGTCCTCATTTTCTCAAGACGAGCATGTTCAACAGCGGTTCGCAATCCCAGAAGCGGAAGCCCAGTTCGTGCAAGAGCGGAAGTGAATCCTTGAAAGCCGGAGGCAGGATGATGTTATAACTTTTTCTGCTGCCGAAAAGATGCTGGAGATATGGAAAATCGTTCTTCATGGCTGGCGTGGGTGGTTCCAAAAGGATTACGTGCTGCTCGTGCGCGCCACCCACATAATATGACGCGTGCGGGGTTTGGATTATCCTGCCATAGCTTTGTAAGAAAGCCAAGGATTCATCACAATGGTGAAGGCTTTGCCAGGCGCAGGGAATATAATTTCCATAGTGCCGAAATGGTTCCAAATTTCGCAAAGGAAGGCTTTGAGGTTCCCGCGTGGCTTTCACTCCGCGTTTTTCCAGCACATAAAAACCGTCGATTGCCTTGAAACCAAACTTTTGGGTGCTTGGCAGGCTTTCGAGATTTTTGTAATAGGTGCAAAATTCGAAGCTTTGAACGGTGCCTTCACGCAGCAGTTTTTCCGCCAAGACGTAAGAATGCCGGTTCAGCAGGGAGGCAACGCCGTGGTTTTGAAAGCGTTTTTGCACTCGCAACCCTTCGAACCACAATACCTTATCTGGGAATAACGACAACTTTAGACAGCCGATTACCTTGCCCAGATATTCACAAACCAAAAACCAAGGTTCCGCAATCCAGCGATCCATCAACAGAGGTAAATAATCAGTGCCACCCCAGATTCCACGTGAGACGCGGATTAAATCTTCACGGTCAGTTTTTCTGGCTTCGCGTACGAAACATTTTGAAAGGTCGAATTTCACTATTCACCAACCCAGTAAATTTCTTAGGACCCACCACAGAATCATGCCACCCGCAAGGCTCCAGCCTAGCCAGGTGTGACGGAATAAAAATGCCGGTTCACGTCCCCGAAAAGCGTTGTGGATCAGCCCTGCCGCCACAAAAGGCAGCACCAGCAGCGCCGCCGCGTTGAAATTCCAAGCGCCAACAAAATTCCCATGTAACAACGAATGCAAAGCACGCAGGGAACCACATCCAGGGCATTTCAAACCGGTCAGAGCGAAAAAAGGGCAACGCGGCAGAAACCGGAAGGCTGTGGGGTCGAAAAAGACCAGACCGATAATCAGCAGGACGAAAAGGACGGGAACAGTGAAGCGCCAGGAATGTTCCGGTTTCATTTTTCCCATGCGGAGGGCTTGTCTCATGATATGTTTATTTGGAATCATTACATGTCGGATAAAACAACTGTAATCACAGAAATGATGGTCCAAGCTATTGCGAGCCAGACAGAAACGTTAATGAAAGTCTTGGCTTTACGCGCGGACGTTTTCGCTTTTTCGTAGTTTCCCACCTTGATATCTGACCCAGCTTGGGAGGCATTCACGATGGCGGCTATTCCGAAAGGGAGACAACAAAAGATTGTAACCAAAATCGCTTCTGTGAGATAGGTTTTGGGAGGTGGTCCGGCAGGTTGTTGGGGCATGCCTGCCGGAAGGGGCTGCTGTCTTTGCACAGGTGGCACCGAAACAGGCGGCGCCACACGAACAGGACCTACACCTTTCAGGGCGTTTAAAACCGCTTCGCAACTGGCAAAACGCTCTTCCCGCTTCTTCTTGGTCATCATTTGCAACACCGTAACCGTGAGGTCAGAGATGAATTCATAGTATTTGCGTGGGTCTTCCAGGGGCTTGTTCACAATCTCGTCCATGATTGTGTAATCGCTTGCGGTATCAGTGTTATAGGGCGTTCGTCCGGTTAGCATTTCGTAGAAGGTGATTCCCAGGTTGAAGATGTCTGAACGGGCGTCAATATCCTTGTCAGCACGAACCTGTTCGGGGCTCATATAATACACCGTGCCAATGTTTTGTCCTGTGCGGGTGAGACCTTGTTCACCCATCACGCGGGCGATGCCAAAATCCAGTATCTTCACGTTATCGTCGCTGTCCACGATGATGTTGGAAGGCTTGATATCACGGTGGATGATTCCTCTTTTGTGGGCAAAATCGAGCGCGTTCAGAACTTGGGACAGGATCGGGATGGCTCTTTTTTCGGGGATGGGACCGATGCTGTTGATGAATTCCTTGAGAGTGCGACCAGGAGCGTATTCCATAACCATGTAGTGGGTTCCAAATTCCTCTGTGAGCGCGAACAGGCCAACGATGTTGGGATGATTGAGCTTTGCTTGAATTTGCGCTTCTTGGCGGAAGCGTTTTAAGAATTCAGAATTCGCGGAGAGCTCTGGATTGAGGGCTTTTATCGCCACCAGACGGTCCAAAGCGGTGTCTCGGGCACGATAAACCGCGCCCATACCGCCTTTTCCGATCATTTCTTCTATGCGATAACCTGAAACCATGGATCCGGGTGCCAGCATAAATGCTCCTATTAGGGATAATTACTAATTTTACACTTGCAAAGTCAATGCGATTCTGTCAAGCAAAAGATGCGAGAAAGCATGCACCAAGAAAAGGATTGACAAAAACTGAGCTTTCAAATTTAAGGGCTAAACCAGTTGTGGAGGATTAGTCCTAATTGGTAAGGCAGCGGTCTTGAAAACCGCCGGGTTCTGCCCTTGGGGGTTCGAATCCCTCATCCTCCGCCACAACCATAGTGTGACCCATTTTTGGGGGAGAGGTGACCGAGCTGGCTGAAGGTGCACGCCTGCTAAGCGTGTGTGGGTCAAAAGCCCACCGAGGGTTCGAATCCCTCCCTCTCCGCCATAATTTTATTATGGGCAGTCGCCAAGCGGTAAGGCAGCGGGTTTTGGTCCCGCCACACGGGGGTTCGAATCCTCCCTGCCCAGCCACTTTCCTTTGTTTGGGATGTCGTCTAATGGTAGGACAGCGGACTCTGGATCCGTATGTGGGGGTTCAAATCCTCCCATCCCAGCCAAGTTAACCCCGGTTTTATGTGCCGGGGTTTTGTATTTTCAGGATGGAAAAACGGGGGGTCTGGTCTTCTATTCCCACTCTTGTCGCTTGTAGGCAGCGGCTTTGCGCATGTGTTCTTCACCCGTGGCGGAAAAATCATTGTGACCCTTGCGGTCTGCCACAAAAAAGAAAAAGTCTGTTTTGGGCGCTTGCAGAGTGGCTTGGATGGAGTTTAGGGAGGGATTGCAGATTGGGCTGGGCGGCAAGCCATGATTTCTATATGTGTTATATGGTGATTGAATCTGGGTGTCCTGAATGGAAAGCACCGTTTTTTTCACGCCCTGGCGTTCCATGATATAGTCCACAGTGGGGCAGGATTCCAGCCGCATTCCAGCGTTCAGACGGTTTTCAATCACGCTCGCCACGAGGGGACGTTCATCGTCAACCATGCTTTCCTTTTCCACAATGCTGGCTTTAATCAAAAGATCGTAAAAATTATGTATTTTTGTAGCGTCGATGCCAGCGGCATTCAACTTTTTGAAGAACTGACGCGTCATTTTTTCCAGGATATCAGCGGGGTTTTCGCCCAAATCAAAAAAATAGGTTTCGGGATAGAGAAAACCTTCCAGAGAAAGAGCTTTGAAGCCTGTCAGCTTCTGCACAAAAAGGCTGTCTGTGGCAAGTGTGTATAGTTCATCGTAGCCGGCCAGGCCGCTGCGGTCGATGCGTTCAAGTGTTTTATGCAGGGAAAGCCCTTCTGGAAAAGTGATTTTCACGGCGCTAACGTTACCTTTTTCCAGTAGCTTGAGGGTTTGGAAAAGACTGTGTTTCCCGCCCAGGGAATAGGTTCCGGCAATCAATCTGCGATCTGTGCCGCGTGTGGAAGCCAAAACCCGGAAAAGCCAGGCATTGCGGATCACACCACGTTCTTTGAGGCGCTTTCCGATCGCGGCGGCGTTGTCCCCTTTTTTTACACTGAAGGCAATCTGTTCCGATCCCAAGGGCAGAAACATGTTCCAAATGAAAGTGGTGATTAAGATTAGAATCACGACAAAAGGCAGGGCGATTAAAATCTTTTTGAGGGGGATTTTGGCTGTCAAAGGCTCTCCAGATAGCTTTTCAGGATCATCGCCGCGGCCATGGCATCTTGAATTTCGCGGCGTTTTTTCCAGTCATAGCCCATTTTTATCAATTCTTTCTCGGCTTCGTCGGTGCTGTAACGTTCGTCCCAGCCTAAAACTGGGATATCAAGCTTCGCTTCCAGCCGCTTTTGGAACTTCTTTGTTTCCAGGGTTTTAGGTGTGTCGCCGCCTTCGATGGCGTAGGGAATGCCACAGATGAGGCGCGCGGCATTTTGTTCCTGAATGATGGCGCGGAGTTCATTTAAAATATGCTCAAAGCCAAGATTGGCAATTACTTTTAGAGGTTTGGCGAACATCATCAGCGGGTCAGAAATTGCGACGCCCACACGTTTGCTGCCATAATCCACAGCCAGAACACGCCCCGAGGGGCTCACAGGTTCGATTCGTCCCTCCAGATGGCGATGTACCAGCGGTTGTTTTCCGGTTTCAGGTAAAAGCGGGCAATGCCGCTTGCTGTGAGCATCGAATTCGACGCGTAGTAGGTCAATTTTAGATCAAAATTGCAGGGAATCACAACCCAGTCTTCGTGACCAAGCTCCGGGTCTTTTTCCCAAGAGCTTTCCGGGGGAATTTGCAAACGCAGGTAAAGATCATCCGGCGGCGGCGTGTTTCCATCTGTGGAACCGCTTTGGAAGAGGTTTTCCGTGAATTGGACTTCCTGGTCGTAGCCCCACCAGGAATCGCGAATGCCGTCGCCATTCACGTCAATCCCAATTTGTCCCACTTCCGAGGTGATCAGTTCAAACCGAAAATCCGGAGCCAGAAGTCCCTTGTATATATTGATGTTACGTTCTCTGTAAGCCATCTCCAGGCTCTGCAGTACCTCGATGGGAGAGCCAACGCGCAAACCGTTTCCAGGACTGTCTATCAGGTGTGGCCGGAAGGGGTTCCAGCAGCTTCCCAAAAACAGGGTAAGCCCAAGCAAAACAAGGATTTTATTGCGAATAGGCATGTTTCAATCTTCCCCAAGTTGGGTTGCTGAAGCTGCGGTAATCGAACCATTTGCTGATATACCAATAAGCGCCGGATTTACGCAGGTGAATCTCCAAGTTTCCTTTGAAAACGTTGACGCCGGCAACACTGGGAAAGTCGCTAAGCTCATATTGCCGATAGATTTTGGCTTCGGAAGGGCCAATGTCGTCTGGTTGGGATTCCAGGCTGGTCAACACCACTTTTCCACCCAAAATGTCAGGGTTCTGGCTGAAGAAGTTCAAGAGCATATCCTGTTCCTGTGAGGCGTTCCAGGAGCTGGGCAGGCTATAATCATTCACATCCTGGGGGGCGAAACGGAAGCTGAAATCCTCTGTGAAAATACCCTCATATTTCACCGCGTTGCGGCTGTCTTCAAAACAGTACTCCAAATTTTGCAAACACTGCTCCCAACTGGTGGGATAGCTGTTCCAAGGGGCCTGGTCTGCCGGGGGTTTGGGATCCCGCAGGCGGAACAGATCGCAGCTGAAAAGCACCAGCAAAAGAGCGAGGAGTACAACGATTTTTCTCATAATCTCATTTTGGGAAGTGGCTGAAACATGTCAACTGATTTTTGCGTGATGCACAATATCAGCTGTTATCGAAAACCAATAAGACTGCGAAATTTCTATCTTACTGCAATGCAGCTTCATGAATTATCAACAAAAAAACAAGTCCATCCCCAAGCATTCTCTCGGTCAACGAATTTTCTTATAGCTTTGCCACGTACATAATCATTATGTGTTAGCTGATGCTCCCGTATTATACTGGTATGGATAAAAACGTTGTCCACGAAACCAAAACCAGCGTTATTGACTCTTATGTTGCCCGAGAAGTATATAACTAGATCTTGAACCTCTTTGTCTGGGTCCAAAATTTTATAATCTCTGATATCGAGTCCTGTACCTATTTTACGGTGTCTAACAAATGATTTTATTTCCAAGGACATCCCGATTTTAAATTTGATCATGCTTTTTGGGTCAGTAAATCTGAGGTTTCCACCATGTATAGACTCTTCTGTTAACATGTCTTTTTGTCTGGATCGGTGAATAAAAGATATATTGCTTTGATTGACAGAAATGCAGTGTACGATATTTTTATCATGGTTAACATGATCCACAACAGCCATTTGAGATGGAAGAATATCCCAGGCGGATCCATCACTTCTAACATCAATTGCCAAAATAGTAACTTTCTCTCCCTCTACAGTATACTTGGCTTTCACTGCTTGTCCAGGGGTCAGATTTTTAATCACTGACAGACCATTAGAAGAAGCTATAGCTTCAACCAGTTTTCCAGCCTCTGTTTCGACCAGTAATTTTCCCAATTCTGAATTTTTCCGTTTAGTCCTGAATATTTCGATAAACGTGGCTTTGTTCCAAGGTAGATCATAGTGGATTAGTTCTGAAGCACTTGCAGATCTTTGTTTGTAAAACTCATTGTTGGATGCGCTGCTACTTGCGTTTGGATTCCACCAACTAGTAGACTTGTATTTCTGTAAATCTCTGGACGATTTTTCATTGTTACTTATCAATATCTTGTTTATTTCAATGACTGCTTCGGCAAATAAAGAGTCTTTTATCAGAATGGGCACGAGATTTGCCCTGACACTAAGCAGTTTATCTTCTTCTACATTACAGAGCATTGCTTGACTATAGCAAGAGATGGCCATTTCATGGTTTTTCAATTTTTCAAATAATTCACCCGTGAATTTCCATGCCCAGTATTCGCTGTTTTTCTTTCTCAACACGATAATCATAACTTTTAGTGCTTCATCGTATTTCTGCGTGGTAGATAATATTTTAGCTTTATAATAAAGTAACCAGACGTTTTCCAGAAAAGTGTCAATTGCTTCGTCCAGAAAACCAAAGAAATATTGTATATTATCATGGGTTGGTTTTTTGGACAGATTTTTGAAAAGCTCTTGATACGTTTGCTCAGCCAAGCTCGGGTACGTTTTCCCATTATAATCATTTTGAACGAAGTCTTTCGTTTCGAATTTGTTAAGATCCCACATTTTTACAAATGCAATAATATCTAATTTTTCATCTTTTGCCAACTTTAGAGCCAATTGAAGTACGCAAGAGTGGAGATTAGAAGGTCGGGTATTCGAGAGCTTAATATAATCGTTCAAGTATAGCTTACTTTCTCTAAAATTTGCCGGAGATTTATTAAGAACTTCTTTGGCAAGCCGATACAGATCCCAACCATAACTGTTATTTATTTGTTCGTCATCACTATAGTTCGAGATTATGGACTTATAGATTTCTACAGCCTTCCTTAAACTGCCTTGTTTGCTCAATTCTTTTGCTTGTTGGAGTTTGTTATGGTAGGGGTCTAGAATTATTTTTATGTTTCTTAGGCAGTTGTTTATTATTTGGTTATCTTCGGGAAGCTTAAGCTGAGCTATTTGATTTTTTAACAACGTTATAGCGCCATTATCTAAGTTCCCAGCGCTAGCTTTTATTTTATCATACAAAGTAAAAAACATCGCTCTGTTAACCCAATCATCGTCCGGCTGGGCTTCATAAAGCTGTTTAGCTACGATATAAGCTTCATCGTTTTTGCCTTCCTTTCTCAGGCGGTATACTGTTTTCACGTCATTCAGCATACTCTGGTTCTCCTTTAATATAGTCTTGAAGCTTCTTCCATATCATTTGGTCAGAGCAAGATATTCTTTCAATTACAGTAAAAGTATTTCTTAAATCATAATGGAATACCACTACTAGTGTCTCGTCAAGCATCGATTGTCGGATAGAGTCGTTTCAGCTTGATTCTTGAATTCTGAGTTGTAAACTGCCAGTTGATGCGGCACTTTTTATTGTTTCTTGCGAACGTCCAAGCCA
>Ga0172382_10000469_pt1 | contig 76307 bp, 65 predicted proteins | sample Leawel138RmetaG_FD_122245 | JGI IMG/M metagenome (GOLD analysis project Ga0172382, IMG submission 122245) | Leachate microbial communities from a municipal landfill in Southern Ontario, Canada - Leachate well 138R metaG | ecosystem: Engineered > Solid waste > Landfill > Unclassified | place...
AGGTCCCCTCGCTACCTTCTTTGCTACCTCTTCGCACGAACTTAATATTTCTAAATATGCTCTGTCCATTTCATACTCCTTTTTATTATAATGTGTTAAATTTGTAATCCTTACCTTTATATCCCTCTATTTTTCCAATTTTTAAAATGAGTTAGTGGTGGAGCCAAAATAATATTGTTGATTTTTATGTGACACCTTTATTGACTACTTTAATAATTGTACCTTATAAATACTTGTTTGTCAATAGATAAATAAAATGACTACTATTGATACTTTAATGTAAGTGGTCCGAAAGTGTGGAAATATTGTCACAACTGTGTGGCTAAAGCAAGAAAAGATAACAGTTAGTAGTAAAAGAATGAGTAAGGTTGTGTAAAAAATAGAATGAATATCATCTTTTATTTTTATTTTTTTATTGTTTTGACACAAAAATTTCTTAAAATAAGCTAATTTTGTATAAATTTTTAATTAGGTAATTTTGAGATGTTGAACTTTCTGTAAAAAAATAGTATAATGTTGTATAAGATTTTCGTGTTGATTTGGTTAAGAATAGTAATATTTTAGTAACATCAATTGAAATTGAAAAATTAAAAATCGTTGTAAAGATAGAATTATCAAACGTTTAAGCCACCTTAGCTCAGTGGCAGAGCAGGGCACTTGTAATGCTCAGGTCCGCGGTTCAAGTCCGCGAGGTGGCTCTCCAGTTCTTCAATACCCTCCGCAGTTTTTGTCTTTTGGCTTTTTTCATCAGGTGTCCATAAAGTGGTTATCTTGTATAAATAAAATTTGTAAGTAAAGGCGATTTTACTCTATTTGGTTGACTTTTATTAACGTTAAGATTTGTATTATTCGTCAAAAGTTGGTAAGTGCAGGGATAAATAATGCTCAATTATTTGAGAGTTTTTTATAGCTTAGTTTTCTAAACTTTTTAAGAATTCATTTAGTACTTTAATATTTTGTCGAGTTAATGAAGTTTTTTCAATCTCCCCACCAGCAGTGCAGGAGTTTAGATATACAGTACCTTTTTTAAGAATATACCGTATTGTATAGGACGCAGAGAATGATTCTAATACACGTTTACAACGAAACTTTGTTTCGAGGTTGTAGGTTTTATTTACTGCAAGTGGTATATGTGTTTGTAATCCAACCCCAGATTTACTTATGTTTGTGATATTGGCAGGTATTGTGACTACCCTAAAAAACTTTTTTATTTCTAATTTTGCGTAGACAGGTAGGATATTAAACCTCTCTTCTTTTCTACGGTCAAGCATAAGGTTTGTAGCCATCCATACTAAAGCAACATCTGAACGTTCTGAACTAATTCTTCCTTCCACGAAAAATCTTTGTTCTTTTATTCCATCGCCTATTGTCATTAATACTTGACATCTATGACCGGTTCTGCTTTTTATATAAGGATGGTCTCTCTCTAAAACCTTAAAAACAATACGGTTATCGGCTGTTTTTTCAACAAACTCAGCTTCGTGTCGCCGGTCATTTACCACTATAACGATATTTTTCGCTTTACTGATATCCATTTTAATTATGTTTTACCCATTATAAATAGATATGTCAACCTAATAATGAAATCTTATTTAGGTAAAAATTGTATTAAAGGATATGAAAAAATTGACAGTAAAAAAAGTGCAGTTTAATATATAACAAACATTAAAGAAAAAAGAAAGGTTTACAATTGTTGTTAAGCCAAAAAGTTTTGGCAAGGAAGGAAAGGAGGGTAATAATGTATGTGACTAAATTTAACCTTTTACCGGTAATTTTCTTATTTCTAACAAGTTTCGTGATTGAACATAATAATGTAGAGTGTCAGAATGTTAATCTAAAAGGAAAAATTAATGTTGTAAATCCTTACGAGAATGTTGATTGGGAAAAATTTGAGTATGTTCATTCTTTTTCTCACCAGCACGGCAACAGGCCGCCGTCATATAGTGCATCTCCAGAAACGTTTTGGAATATGGGTTACCGTCACTTACCTTTTTCTAACTACTATCCGTCAAGTCCTGCGCCTTTACCAGATGATTTTAGAAAGAAATATCCAGATGCTCTTTGGGGCCCGAATGCAGAACAGCATAATTCTACCGGAGTTGGGCATTTTAACGTGCTTGATAGTTATTATTCAACAGGTGGGGCTATCGTGGCAAAAACCAACTACAAGAGAAACAAAGTTTCTCCTTTCGAATACGAGTTTACTGGTTTAAACGCTTATGATTCGGAAAAACCTTGGTTAAGTATATACTGGTTGCAATTGATTATATCAGGAAAAGAAGGTGCAACTCTTTCTATGACATTAGAAGGAGCTCAGAAGGTAAATCCTTCAACGTATGAGTTGCCAAATGATAGCCTTATAAAAGATAGACAAATGCCTGCAAAAAGCGCTACTATCTATATTAGAACAGATTCTGATAAGGTGAAAGTAAGGTTCGATTTTAATCCAGAAGAGGTTGATGATTTGAGATTTGTTGTTAGGCAGGGCGTACATCGTCCGTGGAAAGATTCTTTTAAAGCGGCTCTCGATGGCACTCTTAAAGATGCTGACGGGAATCCTGTTGAGGGTTTACGTTTTCCTGACGGCGGTGGTATTACTCTTAATCATACTGCTGGCCCTCTTAACGCTATATTGGAGAAACTTAATTTTGATAAGAGAGTTTTAGGCATAGAGATATGGAACCAGCATGAAGGGTTTGGTCCGAGAGGAACATTGGGGTTCTACTCATTATGGGACAATGTATTAAAAACAGGAACTCGCTGTTTTGGTTTTTTTGTGAAAGACCATTTTGTTTATGAGAGTGGTCGTAATGTGCTTTTGTTACCTCCTTCCAAAGGTTTATCTATACAGGAGAGAGAACATAACGCAGCAAAAGCGTACAGAAACGGTGTTTTTTATGGTTTAATGGGAGCTCTTGCGGTGGATGAGAATCAACAGAAGGTTAATCCTTACGATTATAGTGATTTTAGGTTTACCAAGATTTCTCTCACAAAAGATAAGGAAGGTATCCCTGAATCTATTGAAGTTACTGTTGATGGGGCTGATAAAGTAAAACGACCTAATGTGCAAATACGTTTTATTACAGATAAAGGCGTTTCTCTTGTTAAAAATTTATCTGAGGTTTCATACAAACTGACAAAAGATGCCGAAGGGCAAATAACTGAAAAATATGTTAGAGTGGAAGCTTTTGCCTACCCTTCGACTCATTCACAGGGAAAACCTTTAACTGTTGAAGAGTTTACTAAAATGAATGTTATGGAGATATATAGAATTCACGATTTTATTGGGGGAGGGTATAGTGGGATATATAAGTATGACGGAAAAAATCCTGCACCTATTCCTGTGGTCGATATGATTTTTTCTCAACCTATAATGTTTCACTGAGTTTAATTTGGGTTGAGTTAGAGATTCTGAAACAAGTTCAGGATGGAAAAATTGGTAGGTGAAGGCAATAAACACTACAATTCCATCTTTGCAACCAAGGTGGACAACAATTTACCGTTAGAGAAAAAAGGGGGGAGCAATGAAAGCGTCCAAATTTAATATTTTTCCATTGACTCTTTTGTTTCTTATAAGTAGTTTTGTGTTTAAATATAATAATTTAGAGTGTCAAGAGGTTAATCCAAAAGCAAAAGTTGAAGTTTTAAATCCTTATGAGAATGTTGATTGGGAAAAATTTGAGTATGTTCATTCCTTTTCTCATCAGCACGGCAATAGACCACCATCATTTAGTGCATCTCCAGAGACGTTTTGGAATATGGGTTACCGCCATTTACCTTTTTCCAACTATCATCCATCAACTCCTGCTCCTCTACCAGAGGATTTTAGAAAGAAATATCCAGATGCTCTTTGGGGACCAAATGCAGAACAGCATAGTGCTACTGGGGCTGGCCATTTTAATGTGCTTGATAGTTATTATTCAACAGGTGCTCCTCCTATATTGGTACCGATCAACTACAAGAAAAATAAGTCTTCTCCTTTTGAATATGAGTTTACTGGTTTAAACACTTACGATTCGGAAAAACCGTGGTTAAGTATATACCGGTTGCAATTGATTATATCTGGGAAAGAAGGTGCTACTCTTTCTTTAACAGCAGAGGGAGCTCAGAGAGTTAATTCTTTAACGTATGAGTTATCACAAAACAGTCAGATAAAAGATAGACAAATACCTGCAAAAACTACTGTTATTCATATTAGAGCAGATTCAGATAAGGTGAAAATAAGGTTCGATTTTAATCCTGAAGAGATTGATAATTTGAGAGTTATTTTACGGCAGGGCGTACATCGTCCGTGGCAAGATGCTTTTAAAGCGGCTCTCGATGGCACTCTTAAAGATGCTGACGGCAACCCTATTGAGGGCTTACGTTTTCCTGATGGTGGTGGTATTACTCTTAATCATACTGTTGGTACTCTTGATTATGTATTGGAAAAACTTAATTTTGATAAAAGAGTTTTAGGTATAGAGATATGGAATTATAGGCGCACTTTTGGACCTAAGGCTTTAATGGGTTTTTATAAATTATGGGACGAAGTATTAAAAACTGGGACTCGCTGTTTCGGTTTCTTTGTGAAAGACCATTATGTTTATGCGACTGGTCGTAATGTGCTTCTGCTACCTCCTTCTGAAGGGTTGTCGATACAAGAGAGAGAACATAATGCAGCAAAGGCGTATAGAAACGGCGTTTTTTACGGTTTAATTGGGGCTCTTGCTGTGGATGAGAATCAACAGAAGGTTAACCCTTATGATTATAGTGATTTTAGGTTTACAAAAATTTCTCTCATAAAAGATAATGAAGGTATTCCAGAATCTATTGAAGTTGTTGTTGATGGGGCTGATAAAGTAAAACGACCTAATATTCAGATACGTTTTATTACAGATAAAGGTGTTTCTTTGGTAGAAAATAATAGGTCAGCTACTTATAAATTAACAAAAGATGAAAACGGTAAAATTGTTGAAAAGTATGCAAGGATAGAAGCGTTTGCTTACCCGAGCACCTACCTTCAAGGGAAACCGTTAACAACGGAATCTTTTACTTCTATGAATGTGCAAGAGATAAGTAGATTACACGATTATAGGGGTGGAGGATATACGGAAACAGATTTAGATAGAGGTCAAAAAGCTATAATAACGATTGTAGATATGATTTTTTCTCAACCTATAATGTTTCACTGATTTTGTGGTAATATATTCTTTTTTGTAAGAGGTTGATCAAAAGAAAAAATTGAAGTTTATAGTTTTATAGGTTGTGTTAAAAAACAATGAAAAATAATGCTCATAAATATAAAGGCGAAGACTTCCCTTGTATGTCATTCCGGACTTGATCCGGAATCTCGCTTTGTACATCTCCCCCATTCCGTCTTTGCAACCAAGGTGGACAACAATTTACCGTTAGACAAAAAAGGAGAGCGCCATGAAAGCGTCCAAATTTAATATTTTTCCAGTGACTCTTTTGTTTCTTATAAATAGTTTTGTGTTTAAATATAATAATTTAGAGTGTCAAGAGGTTAATCCAAAAGCAAAAATTGAAGTTTTAAATCCTTATGAGGATGTTGATTGGGAAAAATTTGAGTATGTTCATTCTTTTTCTCATCAACACGGCAATAGATCACCATCATTTGGTGCATCTCCAGAGACGTTTTGGAATATGGGTTTTCGCCATTTACCTTTTTCTAACTATTATCCATCAACTCCTGCCCCTTTATCAGAAGATTTTAGAAAGAAATATCCGGACGCTCTTTGGGGACCTAATGCAGAACGTAGTGCTACTGGGATTGGCCATTTTAACGTGCTTGAAAGTTACTATTCAACAGGTGCTGCTCCTATATTGGTACCGATCAACTACAAGAAAAACAAGGTTTCTCCTTTTGAATATGAGTTTACTGGTTTAAACGCTTACGATTCAGAACAGCCTTGGTTAAGTATATACAATTTACAATTGGTTATATCAGGAAAAAAGGCCGCAACCCTTTCTTTGACATTAGAGGGAGCTCAGAAGGTTAACCCTTCAACGTATGAACTACCAAATGATAGTTTGATAAAAGGTAGACAAATACCTGCAAAAAGTTCCACTATTTTCATTAGAACAGATTCAGATAAGATGAAAATAAGGTTCGATTTTAATCCTGAAGAGGTTGATAATTTGAGAGTTATTTTAAGGCAGACTTTACGTCGTCCCTGGCAAGATGCTTTTAAAGCAGCTCTCGATGGCACTCTTAAAGATGCTGACGGTAACCCCATTGAGGGTTTACGTTTTCCTGACGGTGGTGGTATTACTCTGAATCATACTGTCGGCCCTCTCGAGTCTATATTGGAAAAACTTAATTTTGATAAGAGAGTTTTAGGTATAGAAATATGGAATTATAGGCGTAGTTTTGGACCTAAATCTTCACTGGGTTTTTATAAATTATGGGACGATGTATTAAAAACAGGAACTCGCTGTTTCGGTTTTTTTGTAAAAGATCATTTTATTTATGAGAGTGGTCGTAATGTGCTTTTGTTACCTCCTTTCGAAGGGTTGTCGATACAAGAGAGAGAACATAATGCAGCAAAGGCTTATAGAAACGGAGTTTTTTACGGTTTAATTGGGGCTCTTGCTGTGGATGAGAATCAACAGAAGGTTAACCCTTACGATTATAGTGATTTTAGGTTTACAAAAATTTCTCTAATAAAAGATAATGTTGGTATTCCAGAATCTATTGAAGTTGCTGTTGATGGGGCTGATAAAGTAAAACGACCTAATATTCAGATACGTTTTATTACAGATAAAGGTGTTTCTTTGGTAGAAAATAATGAGTTAGCTACTTATAAATTAACAAAAGATGAAAACGGTAAAATTGTTGAAAAGTATGTAAGGGTAGAAGCGTTTGCTTACCCGAGTACCCACCTTCAAGGGCAACCGTTAACAACAGAATCTTTTACTTCTATGAATGTACAAGAGATGAGCCGGTTACACGATTATAGGGGTGGAGGATATAAGGGAACAGATTTAGATAGAGGTCAGAAAGCTATAATAACTATTGTAGATATGATTTTTTCTCAACCTATAATGTTCCGTTAGGCTTCTAATAAAAGTTTTTACGAAAATTTAACTTATACTTATCTTTTTGAACGCAAAAAATTTGTTTTTTCACTTGTATTTTTGCTAATTATCCCTGTGAAAAGATTTGTTATTCCATCCTTTAATCTGGAATTGTTAGAACTATTATATTCTTTTATGTTGTTGGTTTTTGGTGTATTAGAAATCATCAAAGATGCTCCACGAGATATTATATCTTTACTTTTCTGACTTGTTCCATTGTTCGTAAATAAATTGTTTTGATTCTTTATGGTTGTGTTATAAGAGTTTGTATTTGTTGAAGGTCTTGGTAAAGAGTAAGGAGTAGGTGTTATTTTGTTGTTAGTATTATGATTTTCATACCCAATTAGTCTTCTTTCCAAAGTTGTGTTAAGGCTTTGACGTTGTGGGTTGGATATAGGAGCCGTTTGGGTTCTACCGTCTCTTTCCCTCTCGTTTCTGTTTCTGTCTTGTCTTTCTTCCAAAGTTGTGTTCGGGCTTTGACGTTGTGGGTTGGATAAAGGAGCCGTTTGAGTTCTGCCGTCTCTTTCCCTACCAGTTCTGTTTCTGTCAGGTCTTGTCTCAAACCTACCAGAATTATCTATGTTTCTTCCTGGGGTTGGTCTTGTTGGGCTATTATATGTATTGGATGTTGGATTTTGCCTGTTTCTCCTGTTTATTGGATACGCAAAACGTTCTCTTGTTGTGTTGTTTATATAGGTTACCCCTCTTCTGTGAGAAGGGTTGTGACGCCAATAAAAAGCAGGTGCTCTCCGAGTGTAGTAATGTCTATGGTATCTTTGAGCGTTTTCTCTGGAAATGTATATGCGTAGAGTAGGCCAGTCGAACCAGGTCCAAGTGAACAATCCAACACTAATAGATATAGGGCGCCTAAAATATATATGCTTTACAACGGTAATTCTATTATATGGTCTATACCAATAGTACGGGGTGTGTGCTGGATACATCCACCTGCCATAAACATATAATGGGTCATAAATTGGAACGTAGACAATTTGGGGCTTAGCTGGTTCTATCACAATATATTCTTTTTGAACAACTACTTTCTGTTCTTTTGTTTCTTTTAACGTCCCTTTGTCATAAGCCATTCTCCTTAATTCTTGTATGATTTCCATAACTTCTTCTTCTTGAGAAAGGAAAGCATCTCCAAGTCTTCTTGTCTGTTCAAGTTCTTGACTCAAAGAAAATAGCACATCTTTGAAATGGCATAATGATTTAACACTTGTGTCCCAATCTTTTTCAAGGAGAGCCTCGCTTAAGGTATCTCCTTGTAACCCTTTATTTTTATTTAACCATCTTTCAGCTTCAACGATTTCAAGCGGGTAGGTTGAAGCCATTAAAATTTGTGAAAGTAATGAATCTGGATATAATGCAATAGGGGCAAGCATTTGTGTTAACTCTTCTTTGCTGAACCTATAATCTTCATCTGTTTCTACATATCCATATACCATAGTTGAGAAAACAAATAGTAATATAAGAGAAATTACAACTCCTGCTTTGTTAAAAATGGTGTTTTTGATTTTCATTTTTTTTGCCTCCTTTTTAATGTTTTTTATAAAGAGCGTTTTTTATTGCTTTTAATATTATGACGAGTGGCATACAATAAAGTTTAGTGGAGGCAGTCTAAAAAGAGTGCTATCAATGAAAAAAAGTTGTGGTTTAAAGAAACATCTTTTTGCTGTACGTTTGAAATGTAGGATTGGTATCAAACCATATATTAAGGTTGATTCAAAAAAGGTGGCATATTTGCCACCTTCTTTGAACATAAAAGTTTTTTTAAGCAGATTTTACCTAATGCTTATTTCTTTTCCAGTTGTTTGATCCTTGTTTCAGCAGTTCTTTTGTGGGATGCTGTTACATAAGGTGCTTCAATAAGTTTTTTGAATTCTTCGAGAGCTTTTTCACTGTTTTTCTCTGCAAAATAGGATTGGGCAGTATTAAAATGGGCATTACTTTTTGTATTATTTGAAATGCCCGCTTCTTTAGTTGCAAGGACAGTTGCAAAAGCTTCTCTACTTTTTTCGTATTCTGATTGGGCTAAGTAGATTTCGCCAGTTGCAAGGATGGCTTCTGTTTTATACCCTATCCTCTTTTCATTAGGGATAAATTTTAAGTAATTCTCTAATGCGTCTTTATAGTTCTTATCTAATTTTTGAGCCCTGGCGATGTAAAGAATGGCAAAATGTTTTGTGGCTTGTCCAGTCCCTTCAATTTCTTGAGCTTTTAATGCGGCTTTAATTGTTTCTGCTGTGTTTTTTTCTATCCAAAAAACTGTAGCTATTCCAAGCTGTCCTCTTCCTTTTAAAACAGCAGATGCTTTTTCCATAGCGACAATCTTCTCAAAAGCTTCTTTTGCACCTTCATTATTTTTCTCATATCTCCAAAAATATCCGCCTATTTCAAGTAGAGCTTGAGATTTTTGATCATCTGTTGCCTCTTCTATTTGAAGGACCTTTTCATATTCTTGTCTTGCCTCAAGAAATTTGTTTTCTCTTGCGTATGTTGAGGCAATGGTAAGTTGAATTTTTGCTGCTTCTATTCCTTTAAGCTCGGGTAATGATTTTTGGAACTCTTCTCTTGCTTCACTATATTTTTTCTGTCTTAATAGTGTTTGAGCAATAACTAGGTCAGCAAAGGTTGTGCTTGCAAAACATAAACAAATCCCTAACAATATAAGTGTATTAAATTTTCTCATTTTTTACCCTCCTTGTTAAAGTTATAAATTTTTTTTGCTTTACTATTATTAAAGTTATTATACCCGCCAAAATATTATTTGTAAAAAAAACAGTCTTTTTGTTTTTTGTCATCCTAAGGAGATAAGCAAACTAATGTTTTAGTGGGGATGTATCTAAAATAAGGTTGGTTATAGACTATAAAGATTGGTTATCGATTCTCTTACATCTTTTCTAAAAGGTTTAGGTGTTATCTTTATCCCAGGAGGAGCTTGTCTTCTCTTATATGCACTTTTTGTAACCATTCTCAAAACTTTTTTTACTATATTTTCATCAAAACCTAATTCTAAAATCTGCTTTAAATATTTCTCTTTTTCAATATATTCTATAAGAATTAAATCAAGTATTTCGTAAGGGGGGAGGGTGTCTTGGTCTTTCTGTCCAAACTTTAGTTCTGCTGTAGGTGCTTTTGTTAACACTCTTTCAGGTATAACTGGGCTAATAGAATTTCTGTATCTTGAAAGTTTATAAACGAAAGTTTTATATATATCTTTTATTATTCCGAGCCCGCCAGCCATATCACCATAAAGAGTGGAATAACCTACACTTATTTCAGATTTGTTGCCTGTGGTAAGAACAAGATGTCCAAACTTGTTTGATATAGCCAAAAGTATATTGCCTCTTATCCGAGCTTGAATGTTTTCTTCTGTGGTATCAACCTCTTTTTCTTTGAATACGGGTTTAAGTGAATCAAGGTACACACTAAACATTGGCTCTATTGAAATTTCTAACAATTCTATACCAAGGTTTTCTGCCAGAAGAAAAGAATCTTCAATTGTTTCTTTAGACGTATATCTTGACGGCATAAACACTCCAAGCACATTTTCTTTACCTAAAGCGTCAGCAGCAATTGTTGCAACGAGAGCAGAATCTATCCCACCGCTAAGCCCTAAAGTTGCCTTTTTAAAATTATTTTTTAAGGTATAATCTTTCAACCCAGTTGTTAGGGCTGTATATACCTCTGCTTCTTTTGAAGGTTGAACATATTTTTTTTCTTTTACAGAATACTTTTTCTCTGATATATTTAGAGGAATGTTTATTGTTTTTGAATTGTCCTTCTCTTTTGTCTCTCTTAAAGGTATATCAACAATAAGGAGTTCTTCTTTAAATCCTTCCGCTTTACTTACAATATTACCTTTATAATCTGATACAAAACTGTTGCCGTCAAAAACCAGTTCATCCTGCCCACCAACAAGGTTTGTGTAGCATAGATTTATATTATTCTTAATACATAACTCTTTTAATTCTTCTTCTTTTTTTAAAGTTGTACCGTACTGGTAAGGGGAAGCATTAATATTTATAACAAGTTCTGCCTTCCTATCCGGTTGTTTTAGGTGAAATATATCTTGGTTGATGGTTACTTTGAAAGTCAACCCTGAAACATTAAAAAGATAATCGTTTTCACCTGAAGTAAAATACCTTTTTTCATCAAATACGCCATATTCAGGTAAGAATACTTTGTCGTATACTCCAATTACTCTGTTCTTATATAATACTGCAAAACTGTTGTGGAGATGTTGATTCTTTTTATCAACAAAACCTACAACAACCACAATCTCGCCAGTAACTTCTTTTAACAGGTTAAGTGTACCAATATTGTCTTCAATGAATTGAGGGTTAAGAAGCAGGTCTTCAGGTGGGCATCCTGTGATAGCAAGTTCTGGGAAGGAGATAATATCTACGCTCTTTTCTTCTGCTTTTTTAATAAAAGATACAATTTTTGCACAGTTACTTTTTATATCACCCATTGATGGGTTTATCTGTCCGATACCTAAACGTATTGTTTTCATAGTGTTATTTGGGGTTAGTGGTTTATGACAAGTTTTTCAGCAAGGTATGAACTCCTATAAAAAGTACCTGCGAAAACATTTTTAAATCCTATCTGTTTACCTATTATTTCGTATTTTTTGAAAGTATCAGGGTGTATATATTCTTCTACCTTAAAAGCTACTTTAGAAGGTTTAAGATACTGTCCAATAATAAGGTAATTGCATTCTGTATCCTTGATTTGGTGCATAAGTTCTATTATTTCATCTTCTTTTTCTCCTAATCCGAGCATAAACCCTGATTTTGCTATAAATCCAAGGTTTGAAATTTCTTTTAGGATAGAGATAGATGTGTTGAAATTTGAAGTTGGTCTTATAGGACTATACAGTCGTTCAATAGTTTCTATATTATGGGATATTATGTCTGGTTGAGATTTAGCAACTATTTCAAGATATTTCTTATCTCCTTGAAAATCAGGTATAAGCACCTCAACTTTTACAGAAGGAATACCTTCTTTTAAGGTTTTTGTAACAATAGCAAATTGTGATGCTCCTTTATCTGGCAGGTCGTCTCTTGTTGGTGAGGTTATAACCACATACTTCATCCCTAAGGTTTTTACTGCTTCTAAAATTTTGAATGGCTCGTCTGTATCTATTTCACAATTTTCTGGAAAGGTATGGTCAACTCCACAGAATTTACAGTTTCTTGTACATTTGTTGCCAAGTATCATAAAGGAGGCATAATTTTTACAGAAACATTCGTATATGTTTGGACAGACAGCACTAACACAAACAGTATTGATTGAAAGATTATTTATAAGAGATAACGTATTTTTATAACTTTCATTAAAAGATACACGTTTTTTTACCCATACAGGTATCTGTTTTTTCATTTTATTTTCTTATGTAATAAGGTCTTTTATGAAATTGTCTACTTCTTGGATATTGTTTCCTGGAATTCCGCCATCAATGAAAAGTTTTTCTGGAGGTAAGTTTTTCACAAGGGTAGTTACTTCCTCTTCATTTGAAGCGTATACGTATGCTGTCCTTCCAGATTCAACTATTTTTCTTATTATAGGTAGCCACTTGTCTGAAGCACAAGGTGGGTTTCCTGCTCCTGTGGCTATCTGAAAAGATTTTATATACGGAAGTCCTAATAGTATGTCAAGGTGTCGAACTTCCTCAAAACCGTCAAGGTGCCAAATAATATACTCAAGGTAATCTTTCATACGTTCGAGTTCAAAAACTACAAGTTCTTCAAATAGGTCTGGAGATATCATTGTGGAAAAATCACACTGGCATGCATAAGTTTTGCCTGGCGCCCAAAGAAGCCAAGAACAATCTCCTGAAAGTTTTGTTTTATAAACTTCATAAAAATAGGTATGAGCTTCTATCCAAGCGTCTGTGAATTCTTTTATTTTTTCTTTTATAATATTGGGCTTTTCTATTACATCAAAAAGCATATTTTCTGTTCCTCTAAGTAGAGACATACAGGTTAGAGCGTCTCCTAAGTCAGGTAAAGATATAAGAAAATCGCCTTTACATAGTTCTGCCTGTTTTTCCATAAGTTGTCTACTTATTTGTACCCAATAGTTTTCTTTATCAAACCTAATTTTAAAATCTTGCCAATCTTTTACAACAGGTTCAACCCATACGCTGTTTTCTCTAAATAATACTTCTCCACCAAGGTATGCTGACATAGTCATAGGAGTTCCACGTTCTCCCCATAGGTGGTAGGCAGTAGGGCACGCTTCACCAAGATAAATATTATCAGGTATAGTAGGGTTTTTTATTATGGTTTCAAAGTTAGGTATATCTTTTTCGTTTTCCCATTTTAATGATGAAACTGGTAATTCTTCAGTTAACACCTTTTTAAATAAAGGTCTACCTGTGTTTTTTCCGAGCCACCATGATTCTATTGTTTTTAGTTTTGTCTCAAGTTTTTCCATATACCAATCTCCTTTGAATAATAAATATTAACATAAAACCATATATTTTCAATTTTATTATTTTCTCCCATTCCTTTTTCGCCTTCGGCGAGATTGCCACGCTACGAAACCCCACCTACGCCAAGGTATACCTGCCGAAGCTTGTATTTTAGCGTAGGTTGGCTTCGGCGGGTAAAGCTCGAAAGATAAACTACAAAAGACGGAATGGGGGGTAACGTAAACAACAAAAGCGTAAAGCAAAAGCCCCCCTCATCCTTGATCCTTCTCCCTCCAGGGGAGAAGGCAAAAAAGGGAGGGTGTCTGCGCCGTAGTACTAGAGTGAATAGACACCCCATACGCCTTTCTTTTATGTATTTATCCTTGCCTTTGTCTTTCTTTTCGTTAAAAAAGTATGTGTCTATTCACGAATTACGAGGTGCAACTACAACTCAAGCAAGAATCGGGCTGTTAACAAAAGGTTCAGCCCTTTTGTTCTTATACTATGAGCCTGTTGAACCCTTCGGAGATGTCTTCTATGCAGAAGGGTGAGTTCTCAGAGTGCCCGATTGTGGCGTAGAAGGTGTCTGCGCCGTAGTACTAGAGTGAATAGACACATACTTTTTTGTTTTATAAAGAGTTGTAATATGGTATAATTATGGTATGGTTAAAAACGATAAATGGATTATAGAAAACGGAAAAAGAGGTATGATTGACCCTTTTTCTCCTGAAAAAGTTAAGAAAGGTATATCCTTTGGGGTATCTTCTTATGGGTACGATTTTAGATTATCTGAAGAGTTTATGGTATTCAAAGGTACAGATATTGTATCTCCTAAGAGGGTTAAAGAAATTGATTTTGAATCATATAAAGGAAAATCTTGTATCATCCCAGCTGGAAGTTTTATACTTGGTAAAAGTCTTGAATCTTTTAACATTCCCAGGGATGTTCTTGGGATTTGTTTTGGCAAATCAACTTATGCAAGGTGCGGTATAGTAATTAATGTTACTCCTCTCGAACCAGAATGGGAAGGGTATCTTACAATACAGATAGCCAATCTTACTCCAGTTAAAGCGGAGGTGTACGCTGGCGAAGGGATAGGGCAGATAGTTTTCTTATGTGCAGAATCTGTATGTGAAAAATCTTATAAAGATCTTGCTGGAAAGTACCAATCTTCAAATGGTATTGTGTTACCAAAATAAAACTTTAATAATATGATAACCTCGCCCTTGTCCTTGTCGTGGTTTATCTCTCTTTCTGCAAACTTCTGAGAATTACTTCGTTTATTGCAAAGAAGGAATGGGGGGCATAATTTCTTATCTTAAAGTTTGTATGATATTTTCTACATTTTTAATTCTTTCCGAGACCACTGGATGGCTTCTTAAAAACGTTACCTGAGTGGCACTACTCTTACCTTCTAAATCTTGTAGTTTTTTGAAAAAAGAAAGCATTCCGTTAGGATTATACCCTGCCCTGTAAGCGTAAGTTACTCCGTACGTATCAGCTCTCAATTCAGCACTTCTGCTATATTTGAGCATAGTTACGTTGAATGCGGCGTTTACTGCTTCTTGTATTGCTTTGCTTCTGTTGCTAAGAAGAATCTGCGATGGTATTGAGTAGAGAATAGATTTTTGCATATTGTTAACTCCGTCTCGAGCAACTATGTGTGCAATTTCATGACCTATTATATTGGCTAACTCATCATCGGTTTCTATTTTTTTTAAAAGACCTGAATGTATATAAATAAACCCGCCAGGTAGAGCGAAAGCATTTATTTCTTCATTTTCAATTACTCTAAATGTGTATTTAAGGTTTGGCCTATCTGAGGCGGTAGCAACTCTTTCGCCCATCTGTCTTATTTTAGCAGGAGTTTCCAGAACTTTGTATTCTTCTTGCATTTTTTTGTCAGCAGCTATGCCCATATCAATCTCGTCTTGCTCAGAATATAGTGTATATTCACTTTTTTGGGTTACAGGGTTGTAATATGTTGCACAACCCGCAAATGCGAACAACATTATCAATATAAATATTCTTTTCATTTTATATCCTTTATTTTCCTACACAAAACTGTGAGAAAATATTGTTTAAAACCTCCTGGTTAATATTTTTTCCTGTAAGTTCATCAATATCTTTTATGCAACTGTTTATATACTCTGCAACAATTTCTAAGTTATCTTTTATATATACGTCTTCTTGAACTGTTTTAAGTTTTTGATATACTCCTCGTAATTGTGATTCCTGACGTATATTTAAAAATATTCTACTATCCTCAATTTTACCATATCCTTCTTGTATAAGAGAATATATTTTTTCTTCCAGGTTATGTAGCCCTTCTCCAGTTAAAGCAGATAATAAGATAATTCTTTCTTCATTAAAAGATTTTTTTAGGTTGTTGAGTTCAACTTTTAAAGGTAAATCTATTTTGTTTATAATTAAAATATAAGGTTTCTCTCTTATTTTATTTAATAATTTAAGGTCAAAATCATTTATTTTTTTTGTTCCATCGATCATAAGGAGAACTATTTCTGCTTTTTCTATCCATTCAAAAGATTTCTTTAGACCGAGTTTTTCTATTTTGCTTCTAACATTTCTTATTCCAGCTGTATCTATTATGTTTATAGGTACTCCACGTATATTTATTGTTTCTTGGATAGAATCTCTTGTTGTACCAGGGATTTCTGTAACAATAGCTTTTTCTTCTCCTGCCAACTTGTTTAGTAAACTCGATTTCCCTGCATTTGTTCTTCCCACGATAGCAACATTTATTCCTTCATAAAGAATTCGCCCTTTACCAGCCTGGTTAAGAAAACTCTCTGTTTCAGATAAAATATCGTTTATGGTCTTGCTAAGTTGTATATTATAGTTTTTTGTATCATCTTCTTCTGGAAAATTTATTTTTGCTTCAATTCCTGAAAGTAGAGATATTAGTTGTTCTTTAATATTTTCAAGAGCCTCGTATAACCTGCCTTTCAATTTGTTTAAAGACATTGATAAAGAATGTTCTGTTCGGCTATTTATTATTTCCATAACACTTTCAGCTTGAGTTAGATCTATTCTACCATTAAGAAATGCTCGTTTAGTGAATTCTCCCGGCTCTGCAAGTCTTGCTCCTTGTTTGATACATAGATTAAGAACTTCTTTTAAAGTTATAATCCCGCCATGACAACCTATCTCGGCCATATCTTCTCTTGTGTAACTTTTGGGGTTTCTCATAAAGGTAATAAGAACTTCATCTATAACTTTTCCTGTTGAGTTTATAATATGCCCATAGGTTACTGTGTGTGAAGGGATATCTTTTACGGCAGAGTTTTTTTTAGGTTTAAATATCTTTTCTATTATAGAATATGTGCTCTTCCCGCTAAGGCGTATAATTCCTATACCACTTATTCCGAAAGGCGTTGAGATAGCACATATTGTATCCTTTTCCATAATTGGTTCTTCTCCTTACGATAATTTTTTGTATTGCTTGCCTGTATAAGAGTATTTATTGTAACATATATAAAAAGGTAAAAACCAATAATGAAAAACTGTGTAAATTTTTGAATGAACACTTTTTAGTTTGTGGATAGAGAAACAATTGTTATATTGGTGGCTGAAATAAGATACGATAGTAGGGATAAAAATGGGAAAAATAAAAGAAGGGGTGTTGGTGAAGAGGTTCTGCGGAATAATATATGCTGATGAAGATACAGTTTTTTCTGTTAAAGAAAATCTTATTACGGAGTTTGGAAATATTGATATTGAGGCGGGTCCTTTTATATTTGATTTTACTGATTACTACGCTAAAGAGATGGGCGAAAACCTTAAAAGAAGGTTCTTCTCCTTTGAGCAGCCTGTTTCTCCTGACAACTGTTACAAATGGAAATATTTTTCTAATGAAATTGAAAATAGGTATATCTCATCTTCAGGTGGTAGAAAGGTAAATATAGACCCTGGGTACTTAAATCTTTCCAGAATAACTCTTCTCTCAACGAAAGACTATTATCATCGGGTCTATTTACAAAACGGTATATATGCTGAATTAACACTCTTTTATCAGGGGAACGATTTTAAGGTTTTTCTGTGGACTTATCCTGATTATCGGAGCGAAAATTATATAGATTTTTTTCGTAAGGTAAGGCTGAAGTTTAGCCAGCAGTTGAAATAAAAGATATGAAAGTTTTATTAAGAATTGTTATAGACGGTTTGATAATAATATCTGCCTTGGTTGTATTAACAGGTTGGCGTGCTCTTGCTCCAGCAAGAATGCCTACCCTATGTATTCCATCTGACTATGGGTTACCATATACCAACATTACTATGAAGACACAAGATGGGATTGAACTGAAAGGTTGGTTTATACCTTCAGATGAAAGTGAAGGGGTAATTATTTGCCTACATGGGTACCCTGCAAACAAATCGGATATTCTACTGGTTACCTCTTTTTTATATCCTAAATTTTCTTTACTTCTTTTTGATTTTAGGGCTCACGGTGAAAGCGGGGGACGGATTACCCATTTTGGTTTAAAAGAGTTTTTGGATGTTGAAGCGTTTATAAGGTTTATAAAAACTGATAAAAATTTTAAAGATAAAAAAATAGGAGTTTGGGGCTATTCACTTGGGGGAGCGGTAGGTATAAAAGCTGCTTGTGAATATAAAGAGGTATCTGCCATTGTTACAGATTCTGCTTTTGCTAACTTCCCTGAAATGGTTACCTCTTACTATAAGAATATGGGATTTTTTAAATATATTTTTTCTTCACTTGCTAGATTACTTGGGAACCTTATACTTAAAGCAGATTTTATTCAGAATAGTCCCGAATATGTGATAGATAATATATATGCGCCCATATTGATAATCCATTCTAAACAAGATGAGTTTGTACCATATTCTCATGCTGAAAGATTGTTTCTAAAGGCTCCTGAGCCTAAAATGTTATGGGCAGTGGAGGGAACTCATACAGGGCTTGATAGAACTTTTACAGATGAGTACCAAAGAAAGGTTCTCTCTTTTTTTGAGACACACCTTTTGGGTACTGTTAAAGATTAGACCTTTGTTAAGATTGTTTTATGGGATATAAACAACTTTGGTTTTGGAGATTATAATGAAAAAATTTAAGTATTACTTACCAGTTTTCTTCTTTCTTGTTATACTACTTTTATTACCTCACACACCAAGAAAAATCATAAATATTGTAACAGGGCTTCCTGCAGAAAATGTTAAACTTATATATCCATTTTTAACTCAGGTGGCTACCCCTTTTTTTGATTTTCCTTTCTATTTTGCAACCTTGGCAAACCCTAAAACACAAATAATATCTTGGGTTGTATGGCTTGCTCTTATTTGGACCATATATGCGTTTATTAAAATTAGGGGAACTTTTTTCAAACGAATATATCTGTTTTTTAGGGGAATGTTGGTAGTTTTAATTTCTTTAATTCTTATTGTTGCTTATACAATTTTATATCCCAGTTATCAGTGTAAACTAAAAGGAAGCAATCCAGATGAAATTTTTATGGATTTACATTCACATACATTGTTTTCTCATGACGGGCTTGTTACTCCTGAAAAAAGTATGAGATGGCATCTTGACGCTGGTTTTAAGGTATGGGCTATTACAGAACATAACTGGATAGGATGTAGCCCTCGTATTCAAAAAAGGCTTTTGGAAGAGAAATATCCTAATATTTTAGTTGTTTCAGGAGAAGAGGTTTCCTATAAAAAGGTTCACCTTAACTTACTTGGAATTGAAGAAGATTTTGATACATCCTCTTGTGAAAGTTTAAAAGATATTGTAAATGCAGTACATTCACAAAAGGGTGCTGTTATAGTTCCTCATTACTGGGCTGAGAGAAAAACGTCTTTTACAATGGAAGATTTAGCTGAAGCTGGGGTTGATGGTTTTGAGATAACAGGTGTTTCTTCTGTGCCATTAACCAGAGAAACTCAAGAAAAGATTATATCTTTTTGTAAACTTAAAGGGTTGGTAATGGTTAGTGGTACAAATTGGCACGGTTGGAAAAATTTCTGTTCTTGCTGGACAGTTTATAATTCACCTAACTGGGATAAACTTGATTGGACTACAAGAGAAAGAATGGTTATAAACGATTTAAGGAACAGAAACAGCGACAATTTTAAAGTTATTGGTTATAGCACCTTTTTACCATCAACAACCTCACAAATATTTGAACCTTTTACTGGTCTTTTTAGGTATTTTAGTTCTTTGGGGTTGTGTCAGAGGTTTTCTTGGTTTTTCTGGATAGGAACAATCTATTTAATTATTATTCGTACTAAAAAAAGAAGGTTATTGTCGGTCTATTTGTGGTTCTTTATAACCCTTGCACTTCTACTAAAAAGTTCTTCTCTTTTTACAATGTGGGGTCTGGTAGGCCCTACCAACGAGATTTTACCAGAGGTAGCACGGTACCTTTTAGTTGTTTCAGTTATAACGTTTTTGCTTGGTTTAAGCAATATAAAACTACAAGGTAACAGGTTACCAACCGACGACTGAAGCCGTTTGATTAAAAACAAGGTTTAATGCACTCTCTATAACTATCCAAGTTACTGTACTTAAAATCATACCAAGAAAGAAGGGTATACTCTTTCTATAAACATTATGTCCTCCAAACTTTAGAACAACGCCTTTTATTAGCCACGCAATAAATATAGCAAACCACCAATATATTAAAGGGGCAGATTCAGCTATAGGGAACCCTATATAATGTAATGGCCACCAAAGGAATTTTGATTGGAAAATTACAAGTAAACTCATCAAGAAAGCCCCTATGGCTGTAAAAAGATATCTACTTGTTAATATATCTCTTGATATAGGGGTTTCCATTTTAGGTATAACAAAGTTTGCTACAAATTGAGACATACCGCCGGCAAAAAACCAGTTTGCTCCTCCTACTCCTGACACATTAAGAGCACCGAAACGGTAAGCAGCATACATATGCATCCATGTGGAAGATATATAAGATAAGATTAAAGCCAATATAATACTTACAAAAAGCAATTTTGGAGATATACCAGCTTCCTCTTGTATTTTAAGGGTATGACCTGTTGTTGCCATAACAGAGGTTCTTATATCGGCTGCCCAACTGTATTGAAGCCCAAGTACAACGTATCCTTGCTGAGAAATAAGGTGTGGCGGTAGTAGGTATGAAGTGTATACAGTTGGAATACATTGAGCTCTGGCTGCTGGTAACCCGGCTTGGCAGACTATTCTTGCCAATCCTATGAATACTACCAGACTGAATATGATAAACATAAAAGAGGCAAACCAAGGCATTCCAAAGTACCTCATAAACCATACCATACCAAAAAAACTTAAGATAGTTCCAAAGACGGCTGTACGGTAAGATAACATTTCTTGAGAGTCATCTATTTTGCAGTTGTTAGTAAAGGCTTTTTTTACACAGTCTGTAAGATGTTTACGTGCTCTCCAGAACAGGATAATTACAAGCACAAGCATTGCTCCTGCTCCTTCAAAGGTGGTTACTGTTGATCTACCTCCAAAGGCTTCATTTACACCGGGCAGTTTGAACCCACTTATATTTAACAATCCGCTCTGTATAGTAAAAAGAACATGAAAAAGCCATAAAGATAAAGATACATTACGAGGTATCAGATAGGCAAGTCCAACAATGGGGAAAAACGGGTTTAAAGCAAAACTACTACTTTTACGAAATAGAAACATTTGACCCCTCAAAGAAAGCATTCTGGAACCAGTAGCAACAACAGATAACCAGTTTGAAATATAGAATAACAATACAAGAAAAAACGCTAACCAGAAAACCTTGTTTTTGAACAGAACGGGGATTCGGCTTCCTTTTTCTTTCTTGACCATCTCGAGAGGTAGTATTGTTAGAGGATATATTAGCCGCTCTTTTTCTATCCATTGTTTTCTAAATAATACCATTAAACAAATACTAAGAAAAGAGAAGACAAGTATAAACAAGAGTATAAAACCCATAGGTTTTAGCCAAACACCATAAGGAATACTTTCTCCACCAGGTAGCCCTTCATAAAAATATTTTATTGCGTTCTCGTCTTGTATCATTAACAGAGGACGGCTTCTGTCGATAAGCATCTCTTGCCAATTGTTTGCCGGAGATGCAAAATATTTAAGCCCAGTAACGATAGGCATAAGTGAAGAAATAAAGCCCATACTTGGTAATACGGAGGCCGTTGAAGCCATTACAAATATAAGTAAAAGTTCTGAGGTTTTTAGTTCAAAGATACGATGTACACAAGATAACAGAAGCAGAAAAAACAAAGCAAAGATAGCGGCTGGAGCCCAATATTCCCAACAGAACCTTCCAGATAACCCCTTAAGCATTAAGTAAGGGTCAATCATACCAACTATAATAGAAAAAAAGATACCGATTAACAATGTGCGTTTTCTCATTTTGTCCTCTTTTTGTGTATTTGTTTAACTTCTTCCTCATTCTGTTAAGCAAATTTTGTATATATTTAAGATATATTATTTTATTATAACTGTCAATGATTGATGAATAAATGTAACAAAAAGATGAGGGATATATGAGATTTAAAACAGTTTTTATGTAAATTTGACAAAAGATATTCTGATATGATACAGTTTTCACTACAATGTGACTGTCAAATCTGTTATTAAAATTATTTTAGACGTAAAAGAAGTTTTAGGGAGGGTTAGTTATGAGTGAAAATCGATCGAAGGAAAGAAAAGACGCGAATAAATTTGGTTATGTTTGTTCAGCACCTTTTTATGGAGTTTCGATTAAAAACAATGTAAAGATGGCTTTAAGGGACGGGGTTCAACTTGCTATGGATATCTATTTTCCTACAATAGATAATAAAATTATAGAAGAACCTTTCCCTGTTATTCTTGTAAGAACCCCTTATGATAAAGCCCATGTAAACAATTATAGATATTTTACTGAAAGAGGATATATTGTTGTAGCGCAGGATGTAAGAGGAAGATATGAATCGGAAGGTATATTTTACCCTTTTGCTAACGAAGGTCCTGATGGGTATGATGCTATTGAATGGATAGCTTCTCAACCGTGGTGTAGTGGGAAGATAGGTACAAGTGGTGGTTCGTATTGTGCTGCTGTTCAGAACGCCCTTGCCAGTCTTAATCCACCCCATCTTTCAGCAATGATACCTACCTATGGTCCTTCAAGTTATTTTCACTCTTCAATGCGTCATAACGGCACATTAGAGATGAGGTTTTTTGTATACGCTTTTTTAATGGCTTCAACAAGCCGAGAAGCGATAGCAGACCCTCTTATTAAAGTTGCTCTTGATGAGGCGTATAACAATATATGGGATTGGGTTAAGGCGTTTCCTATAAGGAAAGGAGAAACACCTTTAAGCCTTATCCCTTCTTACGAACAGTGGGCAATAGATATTTCTACACAGAGCTTATACAATGATTACTGGAAACGGCCAGGGTACGGTCCTCGAGCACATTATAATGTACATGCGGATGTTCCTACTCTCTATATTGCTGGTTGGTATGATACCTACACAAGAGCTTCTTTTGAAAATTTTATTGAACTTGGGAAAATACAAAAAGCTCCTGTTCATATACTTGCAGGTCCCTGGACACATTCTAATGGATGTGGTGCTGTGTCAGGAAAAATGTCGAGTGCTCCAGAAGGAGCTCTAACAGATTTGCGAGCAGTTAAACTACGTTGGTTTGACCATTGGCTTAAAGGGTTAGATACGGGTATTGATAAAGAAAAGAGAGCAAAATATTTTTTAATGGGTGGTGGTAAAGGATTGGAAAAAGGTAATGAAATTATATTTCACGGAGGTACGTGGAAAACTACCGACCAATGGCCACCCGAAGAAGCAGAAGAGACACCTTACTATCTACATCCAGACGGACTTCTTTCCGCTAAAACTTGCTCATCAGAAAATTGTTCTATAACATATAATTTTGACCCTTCAGACCCTGTACCTACTATTGGAGGTAATCTTTCTGCGATACCTTTACCCAATGGAGGTTTTGACCAGAAAGGTGACCCTCAATTTGTTTTCCCTAAAAACAGGTTGCCACTCTCTCATAGGGCAGATATCGTATCTTTTATGACTGAACCTTTAAAAGAAGATATAATTGTTGCCGGACCACTTGTTGCTCATCTTTGGGTTTCAACTGATGGTCTGGACACAGATTTTACTGCTAAACTTATAGATGTTTTTCCTCCTTCAATAAATTATCCTTGTGGTGCGGCTTTAAATATTACAGATAGTATTTTAAGGTTAAGGTTCAGGAATGGTTTTGAGAAGGAAGAACTTGCAGTTCCTCAAAAGGTGTACGAAATTAAGTTTGAGTTATATCCAACAGCCAACAGGTTTGTTAAAGGGCATAGGATTAGGTTGGATATTTCAAGCAGTAACCATCCAAGGTTTGATGTAAACCCTAATACTGGCGGACCTCTTGGGGTAGAAAGAAGAAAACGTATAGCTAACAACACAATATATTTTGGAGCAGATAGACCGTCTTCAATAATTTTTTATACAATAAAAGAATAAACAATTAAGGAGAATAATATTATGGGAAAAGCTAAATTTGCTTATACGGTATGGCAATGGGGTACAAAAAATAAAGAACAGTTTGTGCAAGCCCTTAAGGATATTACTGAAGCTGGATACAATTATTTTGAAAGCGTAAAAGCTGCTATAAACGTTTTTGAAAATGATGTGGCTGGTTTTAAAGCATTGTGTGATGAGTATGGGGCGCAGCCGATAGGTTTTTATTTTCATCTTAACGGGGATTGGGATAATGATGTTGAAGATGTTAAACGTAAACTGCCCTTTATGGTTGAGTGTGGAGTTAAAAGAATGAATGTGCAGGCAACTGGGCTTAAAGGTAGACCTGCTAATAAAGAAGAACTCGAGTACGACCTAAAAGCTATAAATACCATAGCAGAACTTACTAAAGAACACGGGATTATCCCTTGTTTGCATCCACATTTTAACACATCTGTTATGTATGAAAGCGAGATAGATTTTATAATGCAAAATACAGACCCATCCCTTGTTGCATTTGGTCCAGATACAGCCCATCTTGTTGCAGGCAAATGTGACCCTGTAGAAATGATAAAAAGGTATGTTGATAGAGTAAAATTTACCCATTTTAAAGATATAACAAGCGCTCGTATAGTGGCAGAAGGAACACAGGCGGGGGTAGAGGTCTATTCAGCTAATGTTTTTAGAGAGCTCGGAGAAGGTATAATAGATTTTCCTACTATTTTTAAAATATTGGATGATGCTGGATATGATGAGTTTTTTACTGTTGAACTTGATAGGAGCCGTTTTACCCATAAAGAAAGCGCTATCATTTCTATGAACTATCTTAAAAAACATTATATACAAGATTAAAAGAGTGTTGAAAGGTGTTGAACCTATATGCTAGTGAGTCCTCAATAAACGCCGTTCAGAGCAGATAGTGTGCCTCACGGGTTTGCAGAGAGGTTAATGGGGGTGAGGTTTATCCCTCATAAAGACTGTCGGGATTTGGTCCGGAATCTACTGAGTATTCACTTTAATCCTGCTGGTATTTAATATTTAGCAGTTCACAAAAAGTCTTATAATCTTTTGTTGTATCTCCGTACGAAATAATATAATGTTGACCTAATACGTTCTGAATAAAATTTTCATTTCCAAAATCAAAATCTACCTCTACACTTGGTAACTGTGGTGCTGGTTGTGCCCACCCAGCTTCTTCCCATTTTAAGGGAGCTCTACTGTTCCCTACTGTTGTGTGGAACAGGTATTCTCCTGCGCTAATATCGAGTCTTGCGATGGTCATCCTACCTGTTTTTATCTTTGACACATTCAGTAGTCCTTCTCCAAAACTACCAAAGGCATTTGGTAAAATAGTTGTTTTTCCATCAACTATATCAGCAGGGATATAATCTGGAACACCCATAAGGGCACCCTTTTTAGTAAATTCATAAAACTCAAGATAGGCTGGGATTTGCCCTGTCAAGAAATATGTTATTATTTGAGTAACAAGTCCCATTGAATCGTTTTCTGGTATTGAGCAAATTTTCATTTTATCGTGCAGTAAGGTTAGAGCACCAGCTGGCGCAAACTTCATAAGTTTTTTTATGCCGTCAACATCGTTATAAGATACTCCAACATACTTGCGTTCTTCGATTTTTCTCTTAAAAGCAAGGTATAGTTTTGCTGTATTATGCAAGGTCTCTTTTTGAGGTTCTTTTGTAAATATCCAATTATCTTTCATATAATCTATCAACTTGTGTATCTCTTGGTCAGAAACTTCTTTCATATATAAACCGAGTTCCATAGTCTCAAAATGTTCTATCTCTATTCCAACCTTTTCTTTTAAACTTATAGCGTCATATAATGTGCCATATAGCCGCATATCTCTGTATCCAGCCATCCCAACCAGAGAGGTTTTTAATTGTCTTTCTGTGTAAGCGACTCTTGCAAAAGAAAGTATCTTTTCAGAAGACATCTTTTCACCTAAAATATCTACTATATATTTGAACCTAAACTTCATATCTTTCATAGGTTTTCTTAGAGCTGTTGTTCCGGCTTGAGCTGCAGCAGTAACAAATCTATCATCTTCGTAACCGCCCGTAAGCCCCCATAGCAACATTGGTTTATCTTTAAAAGGCGATATAGTTCTAATGACTGCCCAGGTAGGTATCCATCCGACCAAACATACCACCAGAAAATCAAAATCGGCTCCACTCAACTCTTTTGATGCTCTATCTGCGCAACTTCCGTCAGGAGAATCTGTAACAGGTGTAGAACTAACAACTTCAAGCCCCAAAGATGTAAGAAAATTTTTTGCTTCATTGGTTCTATTTTCAATAATTTCCATAGGGGTATTTACTTCTCCAAATCCTATAAACCCTGCTCTGATTTTTTTATACATATTTTCCTCCATAAAAATTATATATTACTTTTGTTACAATAATAGTTGCTTTCATTATATCATATACTTCTTTGATTAAGGGAGTAGGTTAAATATTCTTTGAGGTTTATTTGTAAATGTTGACAACTAAAGAAGTTAAATAGTAGAATATAATAAGATTTTTTAAGATAGTTATGTAATTTTTGTGTTAAATAGTAGAATAATCGTAATATATTACTTCTCTGTGAAATAGTGTTTTACTTAAAACAACTAACAAGCAGGGTAGTGAAAGGGAGGTGAGAAAAATGAGAAGAAAAGAAGGTTTTACTCTTATAGAGTTGTTGGTAGTTATCGCTATAATTGCTATACTGGCAAGATACTGGCAAGCATGTTACTACCAGCCCTTGCAAGAGCGAGAGAACAGGCAAGGAGAGGTGTGTGTCTTGCTAACCTAAAACAGTTAGGTACTATTTTGTATATATATGCACAAGATTGGGGCGGATGGTTTCCTTATCACGACCACGAAACCCCAGAATCTATACCTAACGTTTCTCTTGCTTTACTTACAGGACAACTTAAACCAGATATGGACCCTGTGACCTACGAAGTAGGCAACCCAGATTTAGAAACTCCTGCGTATGTGACTGACTATAACCTTTTAGTATGCCCAAGTTCAAGAGATGAGGTCTCCCCAGAAGGGTGTCTCTGGTCTGTTCGAGCAACTGTACCTCTTGGTACTTGTTCTTATGCTTATGCGCTAAACCTTAATGTTCAGACACATCCTGATACGGCTATTATGGCAGACAAAAAATGTTATGTTGGAACAAGCACAGCTGCCGCAAATGTATGGTCTACCTCTGGGAAAGATAGCAGACGTCTGCAAGATTTTGAGAACCACGGAACTTATGGTGTGAATGTTTTGTATGTTGGTGGACACGTAAAATGGGCGCCAAGTGTTAACATTCCTATGGGAATTGGTGGTGGGCAATATAGGGATGCATATTATGTAGACCACAAAGCAGTACCTAATTCTGGTCGAGGTATTGATTACACAACTTCTTTACGGGATTTACATTCTACATATTGATATAAAAAAGATTTTTAAGAGAGGTGAAATTAATGAAAAGAAAAAAGCAAGGATTTACTCTTATAGAATTGTTGGTAGTTATCGCTATAATAGCTATACTTGCGGCTATGTTACTACCAGCATTAAGTAAAGCAAGAGCAAGAGCAAAAAGTGCTGTATGTATGAGTAATATGAAACAACTTGGGCTTGGGTTTCATATGTATACACAGGACTGGAATGGGTGGTTTTGGAGGGCGGGCTGGAAAACAAGCGCCTTTGTTCCACGTTATTATAGTACAGATATAATGGTGTGCCCAGGTTTTCCGCCTTACGAATACGACCCTGCTTTGCCCCATGCTACCTACGGGTTTAGAGTTCCAACTCCTTACTGGTTACGTGCAAGAGGGCAAAATATTTTGGACTGGTGGAAACCAGATAGAATAAAAATGCCAAACACTTTCCCTATATTATCAGATACTGTCCTTAGTCCAGAAATTGCTACTATATATACTGCTGGTAAGCCTTATGTAGGTATGCAGTACGCAATAGATGGGCAGTGGCACGGCAAAAGAGATGTCTCCAGTCGTGGCGGACTTTCTCATTTTAGGCATAACAAGATGTGTAATGTGCTCTTTTGGGACGGTCATGTAGAGTCTCTTAATATTGATGGGCTACATAATGCTTTCCTTAAAGCAGGGAATACAGGCGAGGTTCCTGGAGATGTTTGGTGGGTTGTAAAGGACGATTTTTCTCTTAAACAACTAACAGTAAAATAGAAATATTTTTTAGTATAGATAACAAAACACGCCTGCGACTATTGGGAGGTGCTATGAGGCAGTTAAAACTGCTTATTATATTTTTGTTTTTAATTTCAACATACATTCTTAACGCTCAATCGCAGACAAAAACAGTAGATGTTTCTTCTTTGGTTGAATCTATATTAAAAAAAGCAGACGTTCATCTCAAGTCTCGTGACTACAACTCAGCCAGAAAAGAGTACCTTAAAATTAAAGAATATAAAGATTTGGACTATGTTACCCAACTTTCTTTATTTAACATAGCAGAAACTTACCGGTTAGAAAAGAAGTATTCTCTTGCACACCAGACCTATAACGAAATCCTACAAACACCTAACCTATCTCTAAACTACCGAATATATTCTCTTTTTATACAAGCAAATCTTTATATTGAAGAGAATAATTATACCTCAGCACGTAAAATATACTCAGATATTATTAAAACAAAAGGTGTTTCACAAAACCAGATATTTAAAGCAGAGATGTATATAGGAGATACCTACCGATTTGAAAGAAAATACCTACAATCTCGCCGTATATACGAAAGGTTGTTACAACAAGAAGATAACAACTCTTACCCAAATGAGAACAATAGGCTAAATCTTGTTGACCGGTTGGAGAATATAGAAGGGCTAAAAGATAGAGAAAGAGAAAAGAGTATTAGAGAAAAACGGATAGAACGTGTCAATAGCCCAGAGTATTACATATATGTTTCCCAAAAAGGTAGAGATACAAATAAAGGTACAAAAACCTCTCCATTCCAGACTATCAAAAGAGCCCAAGAAGAGATAAAATCTATTAAAAAGACCACAGGTATCCCTCAAGGCGGTATTGGAGTATATTTACGTGGAGGTAAATATTTTATAACAGAAGGGTTAAAGTTTAATCAAGAAGATTCAGGTAAAGAAGGGGCACCTGTAGTATATAGAAGTTATCCAGGTGAAGAGGTACGAATAATTGGCGGTAGACAGGTTACCAATTTTAAACCTCTTAAGGACCCTAAAATAATACAACAACTTCCAAATGAATCTAAAAATAGAGTATGGGTATCAGACCTTAAAGAGTTAGGTATAAACGATTATGGGAACCTTTTGAATAGAGGGTTTGAGTATGATTATGATAGAGCAGGTGCTATGGAACTCTTTTTTAATACCAAACCTATGCAGATATCTCGTTGGCCTGACGAAGGTTTTGCACGTGTGGAAGATGTGGTATTAGATAAAAATAATAGTAGTTTAGAGAAAGAAGTGTTTTATAAAGCAAGATTCAAATATTCTGGTGATAGACCTAAAAGATGGTCAGATGAGAGTAATGTATGGATTGCAGGGTATTTTCTTCATCCTTGGAATAAGGTTCATACTCAGGTAATAGAAATAGATAACAATACACAAACGGTTTTTATGGCTCCAGATATAAGGCACGCAAAAAGTTATGGAGCTTATGATATGCCTGTAATAAAAGGTGCGCCATACTTCTTTTACAACCTATTATCTGAAATTTCTATGCTAGGCGAGTTTTATGTAGATAGAGAGAAAGGGAAACTCTACTTCTATCCACCTGATGAAATAAAGGGGAGCGAGATAATAGTCTCTACCCTTGAAGAACCTATAATTGAGTTAAAAGAGACAGAACATACTATCGTTTATGGTTTAACTTTAGAATCTGTCTGTAAAAGTGGTATATTGGTAGATGGTGGTAATGATAATCTTGTTGCTGGTTGTAAGATAAGAAATACTGGGCAGTACGGTGTTGTTTTGAGAGATGGATGGCGAAATATAGTGGTTGGTTGCGATATATATGATACTGGTGAGGGCGGGGTACATATAACCGGTGGTAACAGAAACAAACTTATACCGGCAGGTCATATTGTTGAGAATAACCATATCCACCATTTTAACCGGTTCGATGGTGGGTATAGGCCAGCTGTTAGGTTAAGCGGTATAGGTAACAGGATTTCACATAACCTTATATCAGACTGTCCTCACAACAGTATGGTGGTAGAAAACAATAATCATATCGTAGAATATAATGAGATATACGATGTGGTTCATGAAGCAAGAGATGCTGGTTCAATATACCTGTATTCTATCCCGAAATATTTAATGAATAGAGGTAATCTGTTTAGGTATAATTTTATACATAACATTACAGAACATTCCTCACCCCATAAAACACATCAGGTAACGGGTCTATATATAGATGCTATGAACGGTGGAATAACAATGGAAGGTAACGTTTTTTATCGTTGTACAGAAAGAGCAGTCTTCACTCACGGACCTGATACACGGATAGAGAACAATATCTTTACCGACTGTAACATAGGTATAGCCCAATCTAATAGGACCTATCTTCTTAGGCAAGATAAAAGTGTAAAACGGTGGGCAGGTCTTTTAAATGCAGTTTCTTACCGTCAACCGCCGTGGAGTACAAGGTACCCTCAGATAAGAGATTCTTTGAAACATACACCTTACGGTGAACCAAAAAACGTTCTTATTCAACATAACATCTTCTCTAATGTGTCTGATATGATTAGAATTAATGGTGAATTTGACCATAATAAAAATAGTGTTAGCAATAATTTGGAAACTAATGAACTCTTCTTTAAAGATAAAGAGAACCTTAATTTTGCTGTAAGAGTTGGCTCGCCTGTTTATGGAAAAACAGAACATAGTCCTGTTCCTTTTGAAGATATAGGTTTGTATGAAGACGAGTTGAGGGCAACCTGGCCAGTAAAAAAATCTCCATCAGGAAAACATTATAACCCAAATTGGAAACCGCCTGTTGAAGATGTGTCCGCAAAATTTCCACCGTTGCAACGAATTAGCAGAGAGAAGGAATATGTAGTAGCAAAAAAGGTGAACCCTATAAAAATTGACGGTATACTAAATAAAGAAGAGTGGTTTGGGTTAGAAAAAGGTCGCTCAATAATATCTCAAGAAGAACATATAAAAGGAATAAAGAGAGAAACAGCTGGTAGTTATGTATGGATAGCTTATGATGAAAAACATTTGTACCTTGGTATAGAATGTCTACCTGACCCGTGGAGGGAAGGATTACCAAAAGAAACTTCTTATGTGCCTCACGAGTTTACCATAGAAGGTACAATAGGTCAAAATACTTGGTGGTGGCAGGAAGGTATACCGACAGGTCCTTTGTTTGTGTTTAGTGGTAGACCTGATGGTAGGTTTGTTGCACACAATCTTTTTAATATACCAGCCGATGTAATAAACAAACTTCAAGAAAATATAGAGTATAAATCGGTAGTTATTGATAAAGATACCAACCATTGGACAGCAGAATGGAAGATACCTCTTGATTTATTAAATATAAATCCTCAGAACAACAAAAGAGTGAAATTTAATATAGGAAGTTGCCGAAAAGACGGATGGTATGTCTGGGTGGCGACAGGCGGTTACCTCTGGCGGGTCGACAATGCTGGAGTTCTCGAATTTAAGTAGTTCCTACCTTTCTTTGCCTTCTCCCCTTGGGGAATTATAGGTATAGCAAATTCTCAGGGGTTTGCAGAGAAGTTAATGGGATGAGGTTTATCCGCCGAAGCTTGTATTGTAGCGTCGGTGGAGGGGTAGTTGGCAGGCTAAAAAAAATGAATAGCAGAGCGATAAAATAGGAAACGCCCCTTGTATGTCATTCCGGACTTGATCCGGAATCTCCTTTTTTACTCCCCCCCCATTCCGTCTTTTGTAGTTTATCTTGCGAGCCTTACCCGCCGAAGCCATACGCTAAAATACAAGCTTCGGCAGGTATACCTTGGCGTAGGAGGGGCCTCTTAGCGTGGCAATCTCGCCGAAGGCGGAAAAGGAAATGGGGGTAAACAATAGTAGGGATAAAAACGAGGATTGCCGCAGTCACACAAAGCGTTCCTTCGCAACGATAAAAAGCGTCGGTTAGCACCTCGTAATTCGTTCCTAAACACATACTTTTTAAACGAAATAAAAGACAAAAAATAATAAGGATAAAGACGAGGGTTGCCACGTTGCAATCCCTCAAAAAGTATTCGGGCTAAAACGCTCCTCGCAATGCCATAAAACGGCAGATAAAGGCATAAAAGAGAAGCGTATGTGGTGTCACTCACTCTGGTACTACAGCGCATACACCTTAGGAATCTGTTACAAACGAAATGTCTGAACATACCACAAGGTTAAGGATTTTATATCTTTCTTATTAGAGTTCTGTTTTGTGGAGGAAGTACGCCTGGCGCGACTCGAACGCGCAACCCTCTGCTTAGAAGGCAGATGCTCTATCCTTTGAGCTACAGGCGCATTGTGTTAATACTAAGAATATAAAAAATGTAGTAAAGCTTTCTGGCAGTGTAACCTATTTTCTGCCTGGTCAAGCACAATTGAATTTGTGCTATCTATTACCTCATTAGTAACTTCTACTCCTCTGTGTGCTGGTAGGCAGTGCATAAACATAAAATCGTCTTTTGCTTTTGAGAGAAGGGTAGAATTAACTTGATATTTCTTGAAAATTTCTTCTCTTTTTTTTGTTTCTGCTTCTACTCCCATACTTGTCCAAGTATCAGTATATATTATATCAGCTTCAGGGACAAATTTTTCTGGAGAAGAACTTATTTCTAAAAACTTGTTATTTTTAACTTGTTTTATAATTTCTTCAGAAGGATAATGACCTTTTGGAGCAGATACCTTTAGGTTAAACTCAAGTATATCCGCTGCAAGAATAAGAGAATTACATATATTGTTCCCATCACCTATATAGGTAACATTAGTGCCTTCAATATACCCTTTTTTCTCGTATATAGTGAAACAATCGCTCAATATTTGGCAGGGATGTAGAAGGTCTGTAAGAGCATTTACAACCGGGAATGAAAAAAAGTTTGCAAATTCCTCAATATCTGTATGTTTATACGTCCTTATTACCATCCCTTGAAGATACCTTGATGTTACCTGCGCTGTATCTTTTATTGTTTCTCCTCTTGAAATCTGGGTAGTTTCTCCGGGCATATATATTGGATTTCCGCCAAGTTCATATATAGCAATCTCAAAAGATAGTCTTGTTCTCGTTGAAGGTTTGCTAAATAATAAGCCGATATTTTTGTTTTTAAGTAGAGAAGAGACACCATTTTGTCTTTCTTTTTTATAATGCTTAGTAAGATTGAAAATCTTATATATTTCTTCTTTAGTTAAATCACTTATTCTCAAAAAATCTCTTTCCATTTTTTTACTCGTGGCCCGTTGATACTTTATTATCAAACAAACTTTTTTCGTATATAGATAAACTATCTTTGATTATCTCGATTGCTGTTTCTATCTCCTGTTTATTCGTTGTAATTGCAGGCATTATTCTTAAAACATTTTCGTGGGTACAGTTGATAAGCAACCCTTTTTGTGTGCATATATCAACAATGCTGGCTCCTTGTCCATTTAGTTCAATTGCAAGCATAAGTCCTAACCCTTTAACATTTTTAATAAATTTGTAGTCTTTTTTTAAAGACTCAAGTTTTTTATAAAGGTATTTACCCATAACATTTACATTATTAAGTAGTTTTTCCTGCTCTATTGCATCTATTACTGCCAAACAACTTCTACACGCTAAAGGGCTACCTCCAAATGTTGAAGCATGAGTGCCTGGAACCATCATATCGGCGACCTCTTTTTTTGCAATCATTGCGCCAACAGGGAACCCTCCCCCTAATGTTTTAGCAAGAGTTATGATGTCAGGTGTAATATCAAAGTTCTGATACCCAAAAAACTTGCCTGTTCTTCCAAACCCTGTTTGAACTTCGTCAAATATAAGAAGGATATCTTTTTCTTTACATAATAAAGATACTTTAGTTAAATATTCTTTATCAGATACATTGATTCCGCCTTCTCCTTGTATAGGTTCTATTATTATCCCTGCTGTTCTGTTATCAACCGTTTTTTCAAGAGTTTCAAAATCGTTAAAAGGTACATAAGAAAACCCTGCAGGTAGAGGTTCAAAGGGTTTGCTATATTTAGGTTGACCTGTCATTGTTACTGTTGCAAGAGTTCTTCCATGGAAAGAGTTTTCCATAGATATTATTTTATATCTACCTGTTCTTCCTCCGTGCAGGCGAGTCAACTTAATAGCAGCCTCATTTGCTTCTGCACCGCTATTACAAAAAAATACTTTTCCATCAAAAGATACTTCTACAAGTTTTTTTGCAAGCAACCCTTGATATGGATGAAAATGGTTGTTCGCTATATGTATAAGAGTTTCAGCTTGTTCTTTTATAGCATCAACAACATAAGGATGGCAATGCCCAATACCTGAAACAGCCCACCCTGGAAAAAAATCAAGGTATTTTTTACCTTTATCATCCCATAGATAACTGCCACTACCTTTAACAAAAACTAAACCGCTTCTTGTGTAAGAACCGATTACATAATTTTTATAATTATCAATTATATTTTCTTTCATTTTAAAATACCAACTGGTTAGTCCATAATTTCTGTTCCAATGCCGTGTTCTGTAAAAACTTCCAGAATGACAGAGTGTTGCACATTTCCACTTACTATATGTACTTTCTTTACGCCTTTTTTTATTGCGGCTATACCTGATGAAACTTTTGGTATCATTCCATCTTTTATTACATTGCTTGAAATCAAATCTTCAACCTCAGAATGTTTCAATGCAGATATGAGAGTCTGTGGGTTTTCAGGATTACGCATAACACCCAGAACATCAGTAATATAAATGAGTTTTTCAGCTTGAAGTTCTTCCGCAAGACTTGAAGCAACAGAATCACCATTTATGTTATATAAAAGACCTTCTTCCGAAGATACCACAGGTGAAACAACCAATATTTTTTCTTTTGAAAGCCTTGTTCTTATATAGTCAGGGTTAACAGACGCAACCTGTCCAACTGACCCTAAATTAATGATTTTTTCACCTTGCTGATAATGTATTTTTCTTGCTACCATAAATTTTTCTTCAGGTGTGAGAGCACTTGCTTGAACATTAAGAGTTTCTACAAGATATTTAACTATATCATCCCGTATTCCAAAGAGAACATCTTTTACTATAAGTAAAGTCTCTTCGTCTGTTACTCGTAACCCTTCAATAAATTCAGGTTTTTTACCTCTCTTCTCTATCTCTTCGTTTATAAATGGTCCACCACCACAAACAAGTACCGTTTTTATTCCAACAACTTCAAGGAAAGCAATATCTTTAAGTATATTCTCTTTTATCTGAGGTAACTTGAATATGCTTCCTCCGAATTTTATAACAAAAACCTTATCTCTATATGCTTTTATGTACGGATAAGCCTCTGTTAAAACCTCTGCTTTTTTTATAGCCTCTTCGTCCACTTTTCCACTCCTTTATGCTACATTTTTCAAATAAAAATACTATTATGTTTCTTCAAAAAAAAAAGAACCTAAAACAAGTTATTATTATACCAGTTTTTTGTAATAAGTTAAATATTTCTTTAAGTTTAAATTGATTTACCTGAAAGTAGTGTATAAATCTGTTTGTACTTCTCTATAGTTTTAGAGATAACTTCCTGAGGAAGAACAGGGGGGGGAGAGTTTTTATCCCAGCCAGTAGTTAAAAGATAATCTCTTATATATTGTTTATCTAAACTGTTTTTAAAAAGCCCCTTTTTATAATTTTCTACTTCCCAGAATCTTGAAGAATCTGGGGTAAGCAGTTCGTCTATGATAATGAGTCGGTTCTTATATATTCCAAATTCAAATTTAGTATCGGCTATTATAATACCTTTATTTAATGCGTATTCGTATGCTCTGTTGTAAAGTTGGATAGATTTTTCCTTAAGAAGAGTTGTGAACTCTTTACCAATTATAGTTTCAGTTTCTTCTAAACTTATGCTTCTATCGTGTTTCCCTTCTTCTTCCTTTGTGGTTGGTGTAAATATTGGTTCTGTTAGTTTATCTCCTTCTTTAAGTCCTTCAGGTAATGTAACTCCACACACTTTACCAGATTCAAGATATTCTTTCCATCCACTTCCAACAATATATCCCCTAACAATAGCTTCAATGGGTAACCTGTTTGCTTTTTTTACAATGATAGCCCTATCTCTTAGGAAAGATTGTTTTTTTATTGAATCTGGGAATGTATTAAAATCAGATTTTACAATATGGTTAGGTAATATATCAGCAAGAAGGTCAAACCAGAATAGAGACATCTGTGTTAAAACTACTCCTTTGTCAGGTATGGGGGTGGGAAGAATATAATCAAACGCTGATATTCTATCAGTTGCAACCATTAAAATGGTATCATTATCCACCTCAAAAAGTTCTCTTACCTTGCCAGAGTGTATTTTTTTTAATGGGATACAAATATCAGACATTGTTTTCGACATCTTATTCTTTCTCTCCTATTGTGTCTTGGGAATATTGAGCAAACTGTTTATCGCTCTCCCAGACTTTAACATATTTAACTCTTACCGGATATTCCTTTAAAGCAACTTTAATCTTTTGGTATATATAAAAAGAGATATTTTCTGACGTAGGGTTCTTCTTTTTAAAAAACTCTATCCCATTAAGATTTTTATGGTCTAATACTTTTAATATTTCATTAAGTTCTTTTTTTAATATAGTAAAATCTACTAAAATACCCGTTTTATCAAGTGTTTCTCCTTCCACCGCTACTGCTACTTTCCAATTATGTCCGTGTAAATTTTCACATTTACCTTTATACTGTCGCAACCTATGAGCAGCTGCAAACATATCCTCAACAACTACTTGATACATATTAAATCTCCTGTGGTAAATTATAGTAAATAAAATAAATTAATTGAAAGCAGTTTTTGGAAGGACATCCTTAAATTTTAAGAAATCCATTAGGGCGTTTCCGAGAGTGATAGCAATAGCGTCACGTACTTCTATATCTTTTAAGTTTAGTTCAATATTAGGGTTACAGATAAACCCTATTTCTGTTAAAACAGAAGGCATTGGTGTGAATTTAAGTACATAAAAGTTTCTTCGTTTGGTGCCTCTGTCTGGTGTTAATAACCGCTCTGCCATCCTTTCTTGCACAAAATCTGCAAGAGTTCGGCTATCATCTATAACATTGGTGCGATTCAACTCTTCCAATATTTCAGATAAGGAAGAAGATGTATTGGTATCTTCCTCTAAACCGTCAATGTTAGACGGCGTAGGTAAGTTGTATGCTGTAGCCTTACTATTTGGATAGTATGTTTCAAACCCGCTAACGTCATACCTGTTATGTTTTGCAGAGTTTGTATGTATACTGAAAAACAGGTCTGCTTGTATACTTTTTGACATCTGAACTCGTTTTTCAAGAGAAATAAATATATCAGTATCTCTTGTTAAGTATATCTGTATATGTGGGTATTTTTTTAACCCCTTTTTAAGGTAATCAGACATTCTTAACGCAACATCAAGATTAACATCTTTCTCTTTTAAGCCATAACTTCCAACAGCTCCAGCATCGCTTCCGCCGTGACCAGGGTCAATCAAAATTACAAAATCCTTGTTTTTATTGTAAGTAACATCTGCTGACACCGTCGCTTTTTTTTCTGTTTCTGCTTTTGGTTCAGGTTTTTTTGCGTCAGAGAAGAGTTGTGAAAAATCGTTTACTGGTATAAGAATTTCTCCTTCAATCTCTTTTATGGGAGCGCTAAGATTTTGTGTGTTACCTGAAACAATTAGTCTTTTATCATTAATTCTAAAAATTATTTCTTTAGAATCGTAAACAATAAGCACCCTATCTTCAAGTTTTCCATAAGAATCTTCTGCATTTAATATTTTTAATAAACTTTTGAGAGATAGGTAAGACGTGTTTTCAATTATATAGGTAGGTAATTTTTTAACCTTGATTTCTTCTTTTAAGTTAAAAGATAAGCAGATAGACGAAAACGCAAAGATTATTGCGAATATATATTTTATATGTTTCATTAATCTATTGTTGTTATAATAAACTCAGGGAAAACTCTCTTGTTTTCCCATTCCCTTAATATGTTAATATATAGTTACCAATTTACGCTTTACTTGCTGCATAAGTGGAGGCGGCGGGTACTGCCCCCGCGTCCAGAGAGTGCAAAAAGAGAGTATCTACCTGTGTAGTCTGAGTTTTGTCATTAGGATACAATCTTGCTCAAGACACAATATTGTATCTGCATCCTTTTTAATAATTTCAGAAAAGGGGAAGGATAACCATTTCTGAAATGCTCTCAAGCCGTCCCAATTCTTTCACCCTGAGAGCCAAAATGAAAGGTGGGTGACTGCAATTTATGCAGCCAAAGCATTTGCCGTTGTGGCAGTTATAGTTTTGCCAGTTTTTTACGAGTTCCTGACAAACTCGACAGGCAACTCTAATCTCACCATCACCCTGTCGAAGCCTATTTCGCCCCCTTAAACTATATCAACATTGATAAGATTATACCATAAAACCTGAACTTTTGCAATAGAACAAATTGAGACATAAAAAAACTAATATCAACGTCCTTTAAGTCTTCGTTCAATAGATATCTTTAATTCTCGTTCTTTTATTACCCTTCTTTTATCATACAACTTTTTACCTTTTGCAACAGCAATTTGTACCTTAGCAAGACCTTTCTTATCAAAATATACAGAGACAGGTATAATGGTTAACCCTTTTTCTTCAACTTTTTTACTTATTCTTTTTATTTCTCTTTTTGTAAGTAGAAGCTTCTTTTTTCTCAGGGGATTATCTTTTTCAAAGGTATTTTCATAATTAGAAATATGAAAATTGTATAGATATACCTCTCCGTTTTCAATTTTTGCGTATGATTCTTTTATACTTCCCCTGCCGGCTCTAAGAGATTTCACCTCTGGTCCTTTTAAGACAATCCCAGCTTCAATTTTTTCAAGAAGTTCGTAATTAAAAAACGCTTTTCTATTTTCTATATGCATAATTTTTGGTGTTTTTAAAATTTTAATGATATGTTATTATAGTATTGTTAAAAGGGTGTTCTTGTCAATATATATTAAAAAAGTTGTATACTAAAACATCATAACCTATCAGTATAAATGGAGATATTGTATGAGGGTAAAAATATTAGGAGCAGCAAAAAATGTTACAGGGTCGAAGTTTCTTATCGATATAAACAATAAAAGAGTGATGGTAGACTGTGGTCTTTACCAAGAGAGAGGGTTGAAGGACAGGAACTGGGAAAAATTTCCTGTTGAACCTTCTTCAATAGACGCTATAATACTTACCCACGCTCATCTTGACCACTGTGGATATTTGCCAAGAATAGTTAGAGATGGTTTTCGTGGCGAAATATTTTGTACCGACCCAACCTTAGAAATTGTAAAGATAACTTTACTCGATTCTGGAAAAATACAGGAAGAAGATGCTATCAAAAAAAAGAAGAGACACATTAAAGCTGGTATTGTAAAAGATTATCCAATTGAACCTCTTTATACAGCACAAGATGCAGAAAAAGTGTTCCCTTTATTGAAGGGGTTTCCGTATAACCACAATATTAAATTTTCTGAGGATATATCTTTCTCTTTCCACGACGCTGGCCATATTCTTGGGGCGGCTATGGTAGAACTTGTAGTAAAAGAGAATGGCGTTATGAAGAAAATTGTATTTTCAGGAGATATGGGTAGATGGGACAAACCTATTCTTAACGACCCAACGCTTTTTGAAGAAGCTGATATAGTTTTTATTGAATCAACCTACGGTGATAGGCTACACGAAACAGAAGAAGAGGCAGAAAAAAAACTTGCAGATATTATTAACGATACAACCCAGAGAGGCGGAAACATTGTTATCCCAACATTTGCTATAGAAAGAGCTCAAGAACTTCTATATTTTTTAAGAATATTGTTAAAAGAAGATACAATACCTCATCTTCTTGTATTTGTAGATAGCCCTATGGCTATAGATGTTACTCAAGTATTTAAAAAGTTTCCTGAGTACCTTGATAAGGAAACACAAACTCTTATTAGGGAAGGAAATTCTCCATTTGATTTTACTATGCTTCAATTAACAAGAAGAACAGAAGAATCAAAAGCAATCAACCGCATAAAAGGTTCTTCTATAATAATGGCTGGTTCAGGTATGTGTACAGGTGGTAGAATTAAACACCACTTGATAACCAATATTACTCGTGCTGAATCAACAATTGCTTTTGTTGGGTACCAAGCACAAGGAACTCTTGGTAGAGAAATACTTGGTAAACCTGAACAGGTTAGAATACTTGGAAAGTATTATCCCATAAGATCTGCTATTGAAAATATTGGAGGTTTTTCAGCCCACGCTGATAGAAACGACCTGTTAAGGTGGTTGGAAGGATTTAAAAAACCTCCTCAAAAAATCTTTGTAATTCACGGTGAAGAAGAGGCTTCTATTTCTTTTAGTTCTCTTTTAAGAACTAAATTTTCAAGCAAGATCTTCACACCTTCTTACCTTGACGAATTTACGCTTTAAATAGAAAGAATTCTTTTTTCTTTATATGAAGTGTAGGCTTTTTCTGTAACATTCATTATATGGATAGCATTTTCTCCCCCGTTTGTTTCAGGGGCTATATTTTCAATGATACAGTTTGCAAAATATTCACACTCTGCAGTATAAGGGTTGATTTCTTCAAAGGGAATTTGTTTGAATGTTAAAGCGACATCTTTTCTCTGCCCAGCGTCATAACCGTTTACCCCTTTATTAAAAATACCTTCAAGGTTTCCTCCGCTACCTTGCCCAATGGTTCCTTCTGTTAGTAAACTACCTTTAGAACCATAAATCTCAAGCCGAGTCTTTGATGCTTCATCTGGGATACAGAAAAAAGAATCTATAGTAGCATGAGCCCCTGATGAAAACTCCAAAAGCGTGGTAGAAGAATCTTCTGATTTGTAATTATGTACCTGATTGCCTGTTAGTGCAACCACCTGTTCTATTTTTGTTCCAGAGATAAATTCAAGTAGGTCATAAAGATGTGTAGCCATATCTATCAACGCTCCACCACCACCTTGTTGAGGGTCTTGTCTCCACGCTCCATCAATGGGTGGATACCAGCAGGATAGTTGAGCTCTCATATATACTATTTTTCCAATATCACCTGCAGAGACAATCTCTTTCATTTTTTTATGTGCGCCGTGAAATTTCATCATATACCCTTCTTGTAAAAACACTCCATTGTCTTTACAAACTTTAATAGCCTCTTCTGTTTCTTTAAGGTTTTTTGCAAGAGGTTTTTCGCAAAGTATATGTTTACCTTTTTCAGCAGCGTATCTTATCTGTTCTAAATGGAGTTGTACAGGTGTGGCTATATATACTGCTTCAATCTCTGCGTCATCAACAAGTGCTTTTTCGTCTTTATAATATTTAGGGATACTAAACTCGTTGGCTATTTTTTCAATATTTACTACATCCATAACAGAGGTAAGGTTTATATTTTTTGCTTTCAACATTCCCGGTATAGTTCTTCTATAGGCGATACCGCCTGCCCCAATAACTCCCATATTTATTTTCTTCATTTTTTACTCCTAAAATTGCAAACCGCGGGTCACAAGCCGCTAGATCTTGTAGGGTTTTGTTTTTATTTCATATATGCATCTGCAACTTTTTTGAAAGCAGCAACACACTTTTCCATATGTTGTATCTCGTATACAGGGTGAGTGAAGAAAGAGATTGTTCTTTCAGATAACCATTTTGCTTTTTTACATTCAACCTTTGAGTAGTCAATCTGGCGCGCATTTGGGTCATTAAAAGGATATTTCAGATTACCAAACCCGTTTCTCTGTGTATATGCATTTTCTTTATACATTTCTGGCCATTGAACTCCATAAACAGGGACTCCTTCTTTTTCTAAAGCATCTACAAACTGTTTTGAGGTAACTTTAAGTTTATCAGCATCAATTACAAAAGGTGCCCACCAGTACGCATTTTCACGTTCTTCTGTGTCAAGTGGAGGAGTAATGATAAGAGGATGGTCTTTTAACGCTTCTATAAGGTATCTTCCATTTCTTCTTCTGTTAGGCAGGTTCCAGTTATCCAGACGTTCTAACTCGCATAATCCGACCAAGGACTGCATTTCTGTCATTCTATAATTGAAACCAACTCTTTTATGTACATAACTTAGTTTAGCTTCCAATTCAAGTAACCTCATTCTTTGTTGCACATCATAACCGTGGTCCCTAAAAGATTGGCAATCCCACCATAAATCTTCATCATCTGTTATTACAGCTCCACCTTCTCCTGCTGTTGTAAAGTGTTTGCTTTGACAAAAACTAAAACAACCAACATCTCCAATAGTACCTGCTTTTTTCCCTTTATATATACCTCCAAAACATTGTGCACAATCTTCAATTACATATAGGTTATGTTTTTTTGCTATTTCAAGAATTGGGTCCATATCTGCTACTATTCCATAAAGGTGGACCACTATAATTGCTTTTGTTTTTTTGTTAATTTTATCTTCTATATCCTTAGGGTCCAAAGTATGAGAGTCATCAACATCAGCAAATACTGGTAGTGCGCCTGCTTGTAGCACACAGAAAGAAGAAGCAATAAATGAATATGAAGGGCAGATTATCTCATCCCCAGGTCCTATACCTAACCCTGCTATTGCAGTATGTAGTGCACTTGTTCCGTTTGTTGTTGAAAGTCCGTATTTTGCACCGTTCCATTTTGCCCAGGCGGCTTCAAATTCTAACCCAACTTTACCAGTCCAATAGTTTACTTTTCCTGTTTTTAGAGGTTCAGATACTTTGTCAATAGATTTCTGTGAAAAAGATGGCCACATAGGAAAAGCATCCTTATTTATAGGAACACCACCGTCTATAGCTAATTTTGTCATTTCTCACTCCTTTACCCTTAAAAAAAAGGGCTATTATGCTTTTAATTTTTTATTTAAATTTTTATATTATTTAACAATACAATTTACAATATTTGGTCGTAAAAGTCAAACTTTTGTACTTAAATGTTTTTTTCTGGTTTTCTTGCCTATTTAATGTATACAGTTTTTTTTGACCTATATATTATTTAAGTTAAAATATATAAGAGAACGTTTAATCCTTTTATATTTTCTAACAAAATAAGGAGGAACTATGAATTTAATAAATACTTTAAAAGGTTCATTACTTGAAAATTTTTATCCAAAAGGATGGGACCTTAAAAAGATTGATGACTGTTGTAGTTTTAAACCAGAAGAGATTTATGATAGACAGGAATGGTGGAACAAAGATTTTACTCCAATTGCTTGTGATGCTCTCGAAGAGTTTAATGCGAAGATGGGCCACGAGATAGCCAACGAAATACGTATAACAAAAGAAGCAAACAAGAAATTGATACTTATACTTCCAGTAGGTCCAATGGGTATGTATAAATGGGTAATATATTTTTTAAAAGAGTGGGGTGTTGATTGCCAACACGTATATGGTTTTAATATGGATGAATGGAGCGAAAGTAATGGTATAACCCTTCCTTCTACAAACCCAGGTGCTTTCCAGAATGCTATGGAGAATGCTTTTTATGGTCCTCTCGGCAACTTGACAGTACCAAAAGACCAACGGTATTTTGCAACCAAAGATGTGTTACCGCAGTACCCTGTTAAAATATCAGAATTAAAGAATGAAGGTGCTAAACTTGTGGTAATTTTTGGTATTGGTAGGGTTTTTCATATAGCCTTTTGGGAACCTCATTTTGCTGCAGAATTTTCATCAGTTGAAGAATGGAAGAAAGAAAGTTTTAGGATAGGAGCAAAACTTCATCCTTTGACAATTGAGCAGAATGCAATAACAAGTTTTAAAAGTAGATCTACTCTTGTTCCAGCTTATGCTAACACAATAGGACCAGGTATTTTCTTAAAAGCAGACAAAATTATAGGCGGAGCAGACGGAACTCTCGGTAGAGGGATGATGTGGCAAGGGATGAGTTTGTGGGTAACTCTAAGATATGGACCAAATATGTGGATACCAAGCAGTTTTATGCCTGAATTACCAGGAAAACTGTTCTTCTTAAAAGAGCTTGCAGGTCCTCTTTCCCCTGAATGTAATTAATTTTATTGTAAACAGAAATGATAACTTTTGCTTAAAAGGAGAGAAAACAAAATGAGGATATTGGCTGTTGGAGCTCATCCTGATGATATAGAGATTCTTTGTGGAGGAACACTTGCAAAGTATTCAAAGGAAGGAAACGACATTATTATGGCGTATCTTTGTAGCGGTTGCCTTGGAGGGAAGGATGTTGTTCCTGAGGAACTTGCAAAAATAAGAGCCCAAGAGGCAAGAGATTCTGCAAATATTATAGGTGCAGAAGTGCTTGGACCTATTACCGGAGACCTTGATCTTTATCCTACCAAAGAGATGAGGGTGAAAGTTGTTGATATTATTAGACAAGCAAAACCAGATATTATTATCACCCATAGTACTAAAGATTATCTACCTGACCATGTTATTACTGGTCAGATTGTTTTTGATGCAGCTTTTACCGCAACCTTACCTTTGTATAAAACAGATTTTCCTGCTTATGAAAAGATTACTCCCATCTATAGTATGGATACATTAACAGGACTTCAATTTGAGCCTGATTTATTTGTTGATATCACAGATTTTTTTGAAATAAAAAGAAAAATGCTTCTTTCACATAAGAGTCAACATAAATGGCTTGAAGGTCATCACCAGTCAGATGCTGTAGGGATTATAGAGAAGATGGCAGGGTTTAGAGGGCTACAATGTGGGGTGATGTATGCGGAGGCTTTCCAAAAAATTAAGGTATGGGGAAGAATTTTTCCTGAAGACTTAAAATAATAATTATAAGAGTACTATATTGTGATATGCCAGGTAGCGATGCTTACTTCTCTTTTTTTAACTTTTTAATCTTTTCTCTGTAAAATATAGCTTCCTCAAAGTCGAGTTTTTTTGCTGCTGACATCATTTTTTTCTCTAACCTATTTAAAGTTTGAAAAAGGTTTTTACCATAAAAAAGTTCATCATTTTCAGAGATAACAGAACTTTTCTTCTCTGTTTTTCCGCTAATAATTTCTGTGACACTTTTGTATATAGGTTTTTCGATGGATTGAGGGACTATATTGTTAACAGTATTATATTCAATCTGTTTTTTTCTTCTCCTTTCTGTTTCGCTTATTGCCATACTCATAGCATCTGTTATTCTGTCTGCATACATTACTACTTCACCATCTACGCTTCTTGCAGCTCTACCTGATATTTGTATCAAAGATGTGGTTGACCTTAAAAACCCTTCTTTGTCTGCATCAAGGATAGCAACAAGACTTACTTCAGGTAAATCAAGCCCTTCTCTTAAAAGATTTATTCCTACCAGAACATCAAATTTTGCTTCTCTAAGTTTTTGAAGAATATCTACTCTTTCGAGAGTATCAATCTCGTAATGAAGGTAATGCACCTTAACATTGAAACTTTTAAGGTACTCTGATATCTCTTCTGCAAGATTTTTACTAACTGTAATAACAAGAGTTCGTTGTTTTTTTTCAGTTTTAGCTTTTATTCTTCCAAGCAAGTCTTCAATCTGGTTTTTTGTTGGTAACACAGTTATTGGTGGGTCTATAAGCCCAGTTGGTCTTATAACTTGTTCGGCTATCAGTTTTGATTGAGCACCCAATTTTTCCACTTTGCATTTTTCCAGTTCATACTTTCCTGGAGTAGCAGAAACATATATAACTTGTTTGACTATTTGCTCAAACTCGCTAAACATAAGAGGTCTATTATCTAACGCTGAGGGTAACCTAAAACCGAATTTAACAAGTGTCTCTTTTCTTGACCTATCTCCGTAGAACATACCTTTTAACTGAGGTATTGTAACGTGTGATTCATCAATAAAGATAAGATAATCGTCAGGAAAATAGTCAAGTAGAACCTCAGGTCTTTCCCCAGAGGCTCTTCCAGAGAGATGTCTGCTGTAATTTTCTATGCCGTGGCAGTACCCTAACTCTTCAAGCATATCAAGGTCGTTTAAAGTACGCATTTCAAGTCTTTCTGCTTCAAGCAACTTGCCCTCTTTTTTAAAGTAATTGAGTTGTTCTTTCAGTTCTTTTTTTATATTCTCTTTTGCTATATCCATTTTTTCTGCTGGTGTTACAAAATGTTTTGCAGGGTATATAAAAATCTCTTTGTCTGAACCAAAAAACTCTCCTGTGAAAGGGTCAAACTTTTCTAACTTAACAATTTTGTCACCTATTAGCCCTATTCTTATAGCAAACTCCTCATAAGAAGGGATAACTTCTATGGTGTTACCTCTAACTCGGAATTTTCCTCTTGTAAGTTCAAACTCATTTCTTTCGTACTGGGTCTCAACAAGTCTCCTTAAAATAGTTTTTCTTCCAATTTCCTTGCCGAGAGAAAGGTGGAGCATCATACTTTTATGGTCTTCTGGGTTGCCTATCGGGTAAATACAAGACACACTGGCAACAGTGACAACGTCTTTGGCTGAAAGGATTGAACTTGTTGCAGCAAGTCTTAACCTATCTATATCTTGGTTTATTGAAGCATCTTTTTCAATATAGGTATCGGTTGCAGGGATATATGCTTCTGGTTGATAATAATCATAATAACTTACAAAATACCGCACCCTGTTTTCTGGAAAAAACTCTCGGAATTCGCTATACAACTGTGCTGCAAGCGTTTTGTTGTGGGATATAACAAGAGCTGGACGGTTAGTCTTTCCTATTATATTAGCCATAGTGAAAGTTTTACCACTACCTGTCACTCCAAGCAGAATTTGTTCCCGTTCACCTTTATTAAGGTTATCAAGCAATTTTGCTATAGCTTGCGGTTGGTCGCCAGATGGGGCATATTTTGATACAAGTTTCAATCTATTCATAATAAATATTTTACTCTTTTTATAATTAAGTTAAAAGAAAACAGGTCAAACTAAATTATGATTTATGCTGTACCTTGAAATAGAGGAGGTAATTTCTTTTCAAGAAAATACTTAGATTCTTCGTACATATTGCTATAAGGATAAAATAATACTACCTGCAGAAAAGCGTACTTTGCTTTCTCGTATTCTTTCTGAACTATAAATAGTTTTCCAATTGTAAATAGAGCCTTGTCTGCAAATTTACTGAACGGGTAATTGAGCAGAAAATTTTTGCATGCAAGATAAGCTGCTTCTTGTTCACCTATGTTAAAAAGAGACTCTGCTACATTATACTGTATCTTTTCTGGCAGGGTTACCTCGTTATATTTTTTTACAATATTCCCATACTGTTGGGCAGCAAATGCTCTGTTCTCTTCAATATTAGTTTTAATAATACTTTTTGCGCTCTCTATTTCTCCGTATTCTTCCATTCTTCTCTGGACAAACTGTTTTGAACCAAGAATTTTAAATAACATATTTTCTCCAAGTTTAACATTCTCTTTAAATTTTGCTTCCTGATAGATTTTTGTTCCTAACCCTATTATTGCGCCGTACAAAAAACCAGCAAAATGAGCTCCAAATGCAACAGAACTGGTGGTTATTTCTTTAACAGTAAGAAGAGTAGATAATGCTTGTTCCAGAAACCAGAATGTTAACCATACAAAAGCGTATACTTTAAATTCTCCAAACCGCATTATAAATAGAAATACCCATATAAAATATTTGAAGGTTATTCTGCTTTTTGGAAAAAGGATAGCGTAAACTCCCAAAACGCCCGCAATAGCTCCAGAGGCTCCTATGGTTGGTATGTTGGCAGATTGTTCAGTTACAAGGGCAGAATATAGAAGCATAGAAAATATTCCTGCAGAAAGATAAAATAATAGAAAAGGTATTACACCCCACCTGTCTTCTATGTTGTCTCCAAGGAGCCATAGGTACCACATATTAAATCCAAGGTGTAATATTCCTCCGTGAAGAAACATTGAAGTGAAGGCTGTTTTAAGAGAAAAACTTGATGGGATAAAACCATATTTTTGAATAATCTGTTCATACTCAGGGGCAAAAGTGGTATAAAAAAAGATAAGGATATTTATCAATATAAGCGATAAAACCAGTATAGGAAATTTTTTTACTCTATATTCATCTCTTAACGGAAAGAAGAGAAACATTATAGTTTAAATAGTCCCTTAAACCCAAGGAAGACAAGACTTATCAGCCCTGTCATTATAAAAGCAATGGGAACCCCCTTAAAGGCTTCTGGCAAAGGAGCATTGTCAAGCCGTTCTCTCATAGAAGCAAAAAGTATTATCACAAAACAGTAGCCGGCAGATACTCCTACCGCAAATACAAGGTTTTGTAAAAAGGTAAACTTATAATCTATACCAAGAAAAGCAGAGGCAAGTATAACGCAGTTAGTAGTTATTAGAGGTAGGTATATACCAAAAGCTTTGTAAAGAGCTGGGGCTTTCTTTCTGATAATAATTTCTTCAAATTGAACAAAAGAAGCAATTGTTAATATAAATGTTACTGTTCTTAAGTATTCAAGATTAAAAGGTACAAGAATATAGTTGTATAAAATCCAACTTATACTGCATGCCATTACAGTGACAAATACTACTGCTATACCCATACCTATGGAGGATCTCATATTTGTAGATATTCCAATAAAAGAGCATAGCCCAAGAAATTTTATCATAACTATATTGTTTACTATAAAAGCGGAAAGAAAAATAAAGCCAATATTAAGTTCGTTCAACATTTTTTTCTTCCTCCTACACTATTTTTAATTGCCATTAAAAAACCTATTACAAGAAAAGCACCTGGTGGCATTATCATTATAAGTAAGGGGAGGTAATTTTCTCCCAGAATATTTATTCCAAAGAGTGTTCCTTGTCCGAGGAACTCTCTTATAGAGGCAATAATAAGTATTGCAATGGTAAAGCCTAACCCCATACCTAAACCATCAAGGGTTGAGTTTATAACATTGTTTTTTGAAGCAAAGGCTTCGGCTCTACCTAAAAGTATGCAATTAACAACCATGAGAGGCAGGTAGACCCCAAGATTTTTATGTAGTTGGGGAGAAAACGCTGCCAAAGAATAGTCCATTATAGTAACAAAAGTTGCAATAACAACTATAAAAACAGGTATTCTAATATGTTCTGGCACAATTTTTCTTATAATAGAAACAGTAATATTCGAACCAACCAGAACAAAAATAAAAGCAACACCCATTCCGAGTGCGTCTTTTAGAGCCGCTGAAACAGCCAAAAGAGGGCATAACCCTAACATAAGATAGAATATCGGATTATCTTTCCATAACCCGAGTGTGAAATTTTTAAAATCAACAGTCTTTTTCATTGTGTCTCTCCATTAAGAGTTTTTAGGTTTTCTTGAAGTTTTCTTATCTCTTCTGTAACAGCGCTTGAAGATACTGTTGCACCTGTAATTGAGTCTATCTCGCCTTGTGGGTTATCTTTCTTAAGGTATATAGTACCGTCTTCTTTATCTTTGAACTGTTCAAGAAAACCTGCATCTGTTATTTTGGAGCCAAGCCCAGGTGTTTCTGTATGTTCAAGAATTCTTATACCTGTTATCTTTAAATCTTTATCAACACCCGCTTTTATTAAAATTTGTCCTCCGTATCCAGTTGCTTTAAGGTCAAAAATTCTTCCCAATAGGTCCCCATCCTTATTATGTACAACTGTAAATTTAATATCTTTTATTTTTTTCTGTTCAAACGTAACGCCATCTTGAAAAATTTCTCTGTTGAGCGTCTCTTCGTCTATCTTTTTCTGTTCAGATATTTTAGGCTCTGCTATATTAAAAACCTGAGCAAGAAGAAATCCTGATAATACTGTTATAGATAATAGAACAATTATACCAACTATTATATCTTTCTTTTTCATAGTTTTACCTTTTTAATATGTCCAAATTTTTTTGGTAAAGTGAATTTATCAATGAGTGGAACAAACATATTCATAAACAGAATAGAGTACGCAACTCCTTCTGGGTATCCGCCTTTTTGTCGTATTAGAAAAGTTATTATTCCGCAACCAATTCCAAAGATGAGTTTCCCTTTATTTGTTAAAGGAGATGTTACGTAATCGGTTGCCATAAAGAAAGCACCAAGAATTAGACCGCCTGCCATTATTTGAAAAACGGGATTTTGTCCTGATATGTAAGATAGTATGCCAACTGTTAAAATGTATGAAAGAGGAATATGGAGAGTAATGATTTTTCTTGAAAGTAGAAAAATTGCACCTATCAGTAGTAGTATTACGCTTGTTTCACCAATGCAACCTGCGTGGTTCCCTATAAACATACTTAAAGAATCAGGTAGAGGTGTATTTAAACCTTCTTTCAAAATAGCAAGAGGTGTAGCGGTTGTTGTTGCATCTGTTAAATGTGAAAAAGGTTGAACGTATCTTGTCATCTGGACAGGAAAAGATGTTAATAGTAGTGCTCTTGCGGTAAGCGCAGGGTTAAATATATTAAAACCTATACCACCAAAAAGTTCTTTGGTAAGAAATATTGCAACAAAACTACCAAATGCTGCTATCCATAAAGGAATATTTGGAGGTAACGTAAAGGCAAGAAGTAGACCAGTTAACATTGCGCTACCATCGTTTATGCGTAACTCTTTCCCAAACATTTTTTTGCTTAATATTTCGCTTAAAAGACACGATATTATGCATACACCGACAACTTTTAATACACCCAGCCCAAAGAAATAAAGGCTACCAAATAGAGCAGGTAAAAGAGCAACAATAACACTAATCATTATTTTTGTTGTAGAATCTTTAGAATGTATATGTGGAGCACATCTTATCTGTTTCATTACATTTTCCTTTTCATTAACTGTGTTCTACCAATGCGGAGATTCCGAAGGTTCGACCTTCGTTTTCATTAACTGGTTTTACGTAGTTCAGCTTTTGCCCATTTGAATAAGTCTACCATAGGTCTGTTAGCAGGACATACATAACTGCAACACCCGCATTCAATACAATCAACTACATTGAGAGTTTTACAAGTATCCCACTTTTTATTTTCTGCTTGTCTCCCCATTTCTGCTGGTATTAAATTCATAGGGCATGCAGGTATACATTTACCACATCTAATACAAGGATTTATCTTTGTATCTATATATTCTTGAGGGAGCACTATTATACCTGTAGTGCTTTTTATTACTGGAACATCGGGTGAAGGTATATTAACACCCATCATAGGGCCTCCTATAATGAGTTTTCTGCTATCAGAATAATCGCTTTCACAAAATGCAAGTATATCAGAGATAGGAGTACCTACCTTAACTCGTAGATTTTTAGGATATTTAACCAGGCCTGTTACAGTAAGAACTCTTTCTGTTAACGGTTCTGTTTCGCATACGGCTTTTTTTATAGATAAAGCGGTTTGAACATTAAATACAACGCAACCCACATCAATAGGTAGCCCAAGAGAAGGAACTTCTTTTCCCGTAACAGATTTTATTAAATGTTTTTCGCTACCTTGAGGATATTTTTCAGGAAGAATTTTAATTGTAGCTTCAATAGGGATTTTCATATTTTGGAGACTTTGTTTGATAGATTTGTAAAGATTTTTTTTGTTGCTTTCAATCCCTATAAACAATTTTTTAGCACAGAGTGTTTTACATATTATCTGAAGACCTTCAACAACTCCATCGGTTTCTTCTGCCATTACTCTGTAGTCAGCTGTAAGGAAAGGTTCGCATTCACATCCGTTAAGGATAACACAATCGACTTGTTTCCCTTCAGGAATCATTAGTTTAACAAATGTTGGGAATGCAGCTCCACCCATCCCTACAATACCAGCTTGTCTTACCGATTCTATAATTTCTTGCTGGCTAAGTGTTGTCCAGTCAACCTTTTCATTATCGTTTGGGGTAGACTCTTCTTGAGGAACTTTTTCTATTACTACAGATAAAGATTTTCTTCCGTTGGGTAGGTTACTATTTTCCAGAGCAACAACTTTACCTGAAATACTGGAATGGATATAACTGCTGATAAACCCAGACGGTTCTCCTATTATCTGACCTTCTTTAACTATGTCCCCTCTTTTAACTACTGGTTTAGCAGGTAACCCTGTATGTTGAGATAATGCAATTGCAACTTTTTGAGGGGTGGGAAAAGTTTCAATATTTGAATCTTTGCTAAGTTCTTTAAACCCAGATATTTTTAAACCGCCTTTGAACATTTCAAGCTCCAAATTTGTCAAGTTTAAAAGCGCAGGCAAGAAGTATATACATTAGTTCTTTGGAATACATATTTCCAAGTATACCTTTTGCACATTCTCGCTCAGTAAAATGTTTTACTCCATCAGGGATAGAGTTTGGTGATTTGACTATAAGAGGAACAGGGTGCCAAGAATGACCTTTCATCATTGAAGGGGTAGAGTGGTCACCTGTTATTGCTATACTTTCAAATTTTAAATTCCTTAACTGCCATATTTTTGAGTCTATATCTTCTATGGTTTTTACTTTTGCTTCAAAATTACCGTCTTCTCCGTAACTGTCTGTCTTTTTAATGTGGAAAAAGAAAAAATCATATTTATCATAAAGTTCAAATAGAGTTTCAAACTCTTCTTCTACAGTTTCTCCAGCGTCTGCTACATCCATCCCTAAAACTTTTGAGATACCTTTATACATAGGGTAGGCAGCTATACATACTCCATTAAGTTTATACTTGTCATTGAAACTATGTATGTTCGGGAGTTGAGAGATACCTCTTAAAAGCAAGGTTTTAGCTTTAGTATCAACATTTTTTAGAACCTCAATTACTTTCTCTTGGAGTTCCTTCAATACAAGAGCAGTCTTCTCAGAGGCAGTATCTAATGCTTTTAAAGGTTTAAGAGGCAATCCTTCTTTTTGAGGGTCGTTTTCTGATACGTTAGGACCTAATCCTTCCCCTTGTAGAACAATAGCGCACCGGTGTTCTTTAACTGTCTGAATAAATATTTTTACACCAGAAATTTCTTTAATTTTTTCTGACAATATAGAAACAATCTTACTGTTTTCTTCTGTAGGTATTCTACCTGCTCTCCTATCTGTAACAATATTGTTTTCATCGATTGTTGCAAAATTACCTCTTATAGCAACATCATTTTTTCCAAGGTTTATACCTATTCCAAGACATTCGAGAGTGCCTCTGCCAATCAGTGTCTCTAATGGGTCGTAACCAAACAATCCTACGTGCCCTGGACCGCTTCCAGGAGTTATTCCTTTAAGTACAGGTGTTAATGTTCCGCAAGAACCTTCAGTTGCGAATCTGTCTAAATTAGGTTTCTTTGCTGTTTCAAGTTCTGTTTTACCTGTTACAGAATGTGGGAAACCACCAATTCCATCAAGAACAACCAACAGGATTTTGTTATCATTCTTTTTTATTATATCGGGTAGAATTTTTTCGTATTCCATTATGACCTTCTCCTCTTTTTGAAAAATTTCTTAATTATGATATAATTTTTAAAATTGGTTGTCAATTTTTTGTAAAATATAAAATAAAAATAAAGAGAAAGGACTAATATTTGGGGTGGGTATATGTGCAAAAGTAGTTATTATCCCTCCATTAAAACTTTTTTGTTAATATTAAAATATGTTATATATAGTAGCAACTCCTATCGGAAACCTTGAAGATATAACTTTACGAGCAATAAATACCTTAAAAAGTGTTGACTTAATATTTTGTGAGGATACAAGAGAAACCTTAAAATTACTCAACTATTTGGATATCAAGAAACCTCTTGTTAGTTACTATAAAGATAATGAATCAAAACGATTGAAGAAAGCATTACAACTTCTTTTGGACGGAAAAGAGGTTGCTCTTGTGTCAGATAGAGGTACTCCAGGTATCTCTGACCCTGCCTATCTTCTTGTTAGAGAAGCATATAGATATAACATAAAAGTTGTTCCTATACCAGGCTCTTCTGCTTTACTTGCGGCTCTATCAGTAAGCGGTCTTCCTTCAGATAGATTTTCGTTTTATGGATTTATTCCGAGAAAAGAGGGTAAAAAAAAAGAGTTTTTTGCTTCCCTTATGGAAAAAGAAGAGACCCTTGTTTTTTTTGAATCGGTCCATAGAGTTGAGGGTACTCTTAAAATGTTAAACACCTTTTTCCCTGAAAGGGAGATGGCTATATGTAGAGAATTAACAAAAAAATTTGAAGAAATAAAGGTTGGCAAAGTCTCCGACATAACCAGAGAATATATGGAGAGAGAAAATATAAAAGGAGAATTTGTCTTTATAATAAAAGGGAGAGATTAAAATGGTTATGAAGATTTTACGTAAAAGAAAAAATATGAAACTCATCTTGTGGGTAGTTGCTATTTTTATCATACCTGGTTTTCTTATTTGGGGGGTAGGTCTTGGTAGTTCCAGTAAGAACTCTAATTATGCAGCAACAATAAACAGAGAACCAATAACTTTAAGGGATTTTTATAAAAACCTTCATGAGATGGAACAAAGATATAGAGAGATTTTTGGTGATGGTGCTTCAGAAATCTTAAAGAGTATGAATTTGGAAAGAATGGTACTCGAAAATATGGTAAGAGAAAAACTTCTTTTGCAACAGGCAAAGAAAAGAAGAGTGAAGGTTTTTAATAGTGAAATAATTGAAGTAATAAAAGCTGACCGTGCCTTTTTAAATGAAAAGGGAGTATTTGACCAGAATCGGTATAAAGAGATTATTGCATCTATGCCAAACGAAGAGTTGAGAAAGATAGAGGATGAGATAAGAAAAAACTTAATGTTGAACAAATTACGAGAAGAGATAATCTTAGAGGCAAGTTCAAATATATCTGAAGCAGAGGTAGATGAGTATATAAAAAACAATCAGATAACAGATGTTGATAAGGCGTCTATAAGAGAATCTTTAATTAGACAGAAAGGCGATGAAGCATACGGGCAATGGTACGAAAGTGTTAAGAGCCGTTCTAAAATCAATATATATCTTGCTTCAGCTAAACCTGTTGAATTACCAGATGAACAGATAGAAGATAACAAACCAAAAACAAAGGGAAGGTTAAAATTATGGCGAAAATAAAACCATTTAAAGGGCTGATTTATAACACCGAAATAGTAGAAAACATTAGTAACGTCATTTCACCTCCGTGGGATATTATTGATGATGAGGAAGAAAAAAGGTTGTATTCGTCTTCCAAATGGAATGTCATAAACCTTATATCCAAAAAAAATGCACCTTCTGACGTTAATAAGTTTTTTACAGATTTCATTAAAGAGAAAGTTTTAACGCAAGACAATGTAGAATCTTTCTACTGTTTAAGACATACATTCTCTTACCTTGGAAAAAGTTATGAACGGTCTGGGATTTTTGCTCTTATTAAGATAGAAGATTTTAAAGAAGGGAACATAATTCCTCATGAGCACGTATTTGAAAAGCATTATACTAATAGATACAGGTTGATAGATGAGTGTCGTGCAAATTTTTCACCTGTCTTCATGCTGTATAGAGATAAAGAGAATAGGGTAGAAGATGTAATAGAAGAAACACCTGTTATATTTGAAGGAAATATAGGAGATGATTCGTTAAAATTTGGAAGGATTGATAATCAGAAAGATATCCAACTGATAGTAGATACAATTACTCCTGAAAAACTTTTTATAGCAGATGGGCATCACAGATATCAAGCTGCTTTTAAGTTTTTTCAGGATAACCCTGACGAGAAAAACGGGTATGTGTTGGTATTTCTTGCTAACTTAGATTCTTCAGGATTGGTGATACTACCTACACACCGTTATCTGCCATACAATATATCTTTTTTAGAGAATATGCCTTCTTTTGAGGAGAAATTTGATGTAGTTAAGACAGAGAACTGGGATAAGACCTATGAAAAAATGTCTAAAGATGTAGACAAACATATTTTTGGGGTATATGAAAAAGGAAGTTTTTATACAATCACTTTAAAAAATGAAGATACTATTCTTGAACTATCTTCTTCTCAGGAGCATTCAAAAGAATGGTTATCTCTTGACAACGTAATCCTGAAAAATATTATTTTTGATGGTATTTTAAACTTGAAAGATAGAGAGGTTTTTTATAGCGCATCATCAGAATATATATTAAATGAGTATACAAAAAAACAAGAAGGAATCATCTTTTTTGTAAACCCTGTAAGTAAGAAGTCTTTCTTGAATATATCTCTTAATAATGAAAAGATGCCTCAAAAGAGCACCTATTTCTACCCCAAGGTCCCTACTGGACTTGTGATACATAAGTTTTAAGGTGAGTTTTCAGTAAACCATCCCCACACTCTCCTCCCTCGGGGGGACTCTGGACAAGACCCTAAGGGTAGAAGGCAAAAATGGGAGGGTGTATGCACCGTAGTACTAGAGTGAGTAGACACCACATACGCCTTTCTTTTATGTCTTTATCTGCCGTTTTATGGCATTGCGAGGAGCGTTTTATTCCATAGTTTTCATAGGAATTGCGACGTGGCAACCCTCGTATTTATCCTTATTATTTTTTTGTCTTTTCTTCGTTAAAAAAGTATGTGTCTATGAACGAATTACGAGGTGCTACTACACTTCAAGCAAGAATCGGGCTGTTAACAAAAGGTTCAAGCCTTTTGTTCCCCTACTCTGAGCCTGTTAAGCCCTTCGGAGATGTTTTATATGCAGAAGGGTGAGTTCTCAGAGTGCCCGATTGTTGAGTAGAAGGTGTATGCGCCGTAGTACCAGAGTGAATAGACACCACATACTTTTTTATTCCTTATTTCTACAAACCGATCGGTGTTCACTAAGAGCATACAGAGTGGTAGTATCTACCACCAAACTTAAAAAGAGACTACCATAGTATCTGGTGTTCTTGTTTCCCCTTCTATAAGCCAGTTTCCATCACCTTGAACAATCTTTGTTTTGCCAGATTTTGATGGAAGACTTGCTCTTTTAGGTTTTTGGGAAAAGATGATTTTAAACTGACCGCTATATGCAAACTTAATAGAAAGTTTATTTTTCTCATAAAACACCTCTTCTAACTTTATATCTGAGTCAAGAATTTGAGGTGTTGAACTTACTTTTGAAACAGAAAAAAGTAGGCTGTTTCGAGAGTCTATTTTAATATTGTTATAAGCTTGCAGAGGGGTTGTTTTGAGTGACCAAACATCTGTTGCAAGATATTTACCAGCAGGCAAACCGAGTTTGCGGTTATCAATTTTAAATGTTTTAGGTGTATCTCCAGTATTAAAAAAAGCAACCGTTCTTACAGGTAAGTGTGAGTTGTCTTTTAAAAGTGAAAAATGGGCACCTTCAAAGTACCATTTATCAGGATGCTTATCTGTTGTTCTATAATTATAATCGGAAAAATATATATCCTGCCCATTATTAAGGCAGGTGAAAGCTTTCTTAACAAATTTGTATCTTGGATGCTTATAATTCTTATGGTGCCATCCACCTGTTTCTACAATAGATCTTGAAATAATACAATAGTTAAGCCACAATAGATACTCATTATCTTTTAACCCAGGTAATATCCCTATAGCATCGCTGTTTGGAATAAACAAATCTCCGCATTGAGTAGCAAAACAAGCCGCACCCCAAAGCATATTTGCTTCTACGTTATCCCAACTACCTTCACATACATCAATTCCGTATCTATAATTGTTAAAGAACTCCCCAAGAAAAGGGTTGGCCATCACAATATCGCATCCTGTCTGCATATATCCCCAAGAAGGTAACCTTTTTCGCATTTCATAAGACCACCATCTTCTCAGTTCATAAGCACTCTTATCTTTTTTTGAAAGGAGAGGGCGGCTGTCTTCAAAGGGGTAACTCCATAAGTCGTGCTTGACTCCTTCAAATCCAAACTCTGTGATAAGAGTATCAAGGGATTTTTCCATAAAACTTCTTACCTCTGGAATACTTATATCAAGTATTCTGGGACCTTTGTCTGAAGGAAATCTGTCGTAAAGCCATTCAGGATGTTCCTTAGCAAAACGGTTTGCTCGTTCTATCATTCCTGAAATCCAGATAGCTGGTTTCATTCCTGTCTGTTTAACTTTGTCTGCATATTTTTTTAAACCTTCAGGAAACTTTTTAGGGTCTCCTGCGACTCCTTTTTCGTAAGGTACACCCAATCCGCCTTTATATTCTCCTACTGTTCCATACCCCCAATCAATATAAATCCATTCAATTGCGGGGATGTTTTTCTTCATAAATTTAGCGGTCTTTAAAATTCTATCCTGGTCTATATCTTGTACTGGTCCATCATTTGAAGACCCCCACAAAGCAGTATACCTATTTGTGTCAGTCTTACCTATATTGACAGGAAGGTGTTTTCTTAACTCATAAAGATACCCTTGAAAAATACTGCTGATATTATCCGAATCTTCTGTAATTCCTAAGTACCATACATCTTCATCAATTGTTTCATTTGCTACAAAATTTCTATATTCTATAGTTTTTAATGAAGAGAATATCTTCCAGTCTACCTTATCTTTATTATGTTTAATTGAGTAATTATGATAAAAAACGTTCTGGTTAAGTGTCCCGTGTACAATACCTTTTTTTGTAGAATGATTTGAGACTAACATCGCTGGAAACGGTTGGTAGGGAGATGCTCCTATCCTGTCGGTTGTTAGCGCTGGGTCATTATAACCTGTCTCTTCAAGAAGGCAATCCCAATCACTTTTTTTAATAAGTTCTTGGGTTAGTTTTAAATCAACAGGCATAGCCATCATCTTGTATATGCGCGGGTTTTCTACGTGGTAGTAGTAGTCCTCTTTTGGTGGACACGTTTTCCCAAAATCTACTCCTTGCAACTGAAAAAGAGTCTCTTTCAAACGGAGAGTTTTGCCTGAAATGTTTTTAATGCTTCGTTTCCAGATACTCTTATATTCATCCCAAGAAAACCAAACCGTTTCTTCTGCAAGGTTATCATATACATTGTAAATAATGCCAACCTTATCAGTATTATTTACTTCAATTGTAACTTGTTTAGGAGTCCTATTCTTTCCTTCTATATTAAGGTTAAATTCTACTGAAACATTTTTACAACCAGTGATTTTTTGGAGAATGTTATTTACTCGTTTCATATTCACCTCTTCTGTTTTAACAATGTGTTTTAGTAAAGACAGTATCACATCTGGCTATTTTTTGTCAAATGTTTAGTAACATTTAGCAGGAAGAGTGTGAGTTTAGCATTATATTTCATTTTTTAGAACCAAGAAGCCAAGAGATATTTTGACAGAAAATTTAACAAATGCTTTAATAAAAAGAATTTCATCTTAAGAATATGTGGAGGTACTAAATGTATCATTTCTCACCTTTTTCTCTTATAGTTCTTATATTTGCTGGTATTCTTATAGGACTTTCAAAAACAGCAGTCCCTGGTATAGGAGCAGTTTCCATACCTCTCTTTGCGAGCGTTATGCCTGCAAAGGCTTCAACAGGTCTAATGTTAACTCTTATTATTTTTGCAGATATGTTTGCTGTTCTTTATTATCGTAGGCAAGCTTTATGGGGGTATCTTATAAAACTTATTCCCTGGGCTTTTTTGGGAATAATTGTTGGTTATTTGTTACTTGGAAAGATTGATGACAAACAATTAAGATATGCTATCGGTATAATTATTTTGTCAACTCTTGCCATAAGCCACTGGAAAGATAAGTGGAATACTAAACAAAACCCATCAGGTATACTGGGTAGATGGTGGTTTGCAGCGTTATTAGGGCTTGTTGCTGGGGCTGCTACAATGATGGCAAATGCAGCAGGTCCTATTATGTCGGTTTATCTGATATCAATGCGTGTGCCTAAAAATAGGTTTATTGGCACGGCGGCATGGTATTTCTTTATACTTAACTGGATTAAGGTCCCGTTTAGTGTAAGCCTTGGGTTTATAAATCCTGGTTCACTGAAACTCACTCTAATACTTCTGCCTTCAGTTGCAATTGGGGCAATTGGAGGAGTATTCCTTTTAAAGAAGATGCCTGAGAAAATTTTCTCTAATATTGTAAAAGTTTTAACTGCAGCAGCTGCAATAAAATTGTTGATATAACCTTTTAATGAAACTGTTCGTGTTTAAATAGGTTATCTTCTATATTTTTTACTGCTTTTTCAAGTTCCGCTCTGTTTATAGAACTTTTAAATATTTGAATAATGTTACCGTATTGATTGAAAACAATTAAAAGTGGAAGTTCTTCATCGCTCTGTGTATAACCTACGTTATAGCCAGATTTTTTATCTGTTATAATAATTCCTGCTTTTCCTTTCAACCTCCATCTGTAACTTTTTACAGTAGCCAAAAATTCTTTATCTTTGTCTGTATAACTCTTTACTACTAATAAAATACCTTTATTTCTATCTATAAGTTCTTTGACTTTTTCATTGGCAGGTTTTATGGAAGAAATAAAGTTTAAAAGAGTAAATGCAAGAAATATCCCTAAAAGAAATAGAGGGGTCTGCCATCTGTTTTTTTTCATTCTGAATCTCCTTATGCATAACCTTTTGTTGATTTAAAGTGCTTAAATTATATCAAATACGCTAATATTGTTCAAATTAGTTTTAATAAGTAGTTTTTTCAAAAAAATTGACAAAAAATATAGAAAACTATATATTAAAATGTAATTTTAAGTATTTTGTTGGGTACCACAAAGTAGAAGGGTAGTTATAAGTTCGTAGAAATAAAGGGATAAATGGTTTGCTGTAGTATCATTTTTTTAAAAGGTAAAAAAAGGAATGGACGATTACATATATAGATTATGCTCTTTTTTGGGTAACCGTTTACCGTTACCTATCTTATATTTTCTGGGTAATATTTCAGCAAGGATAAAGTATATTTTTGTTTATAGCGTAAGAAAAACAGTAAGAGAAAATGTACGAATAGTGCTTGAATACCGTAAAGAAAAAAGAGGGCTTAATTATACTGAAGCAGAGTTGACACATATTGTTAAAGAAACATATTATAATTTTAGCCGTTATTTAGCAGATTTCTTCAATGTTCCAAAGTGGGATATTTCAAGGGTTAAAGAAAAAGTTAAGATAGAAAATATTTCGCTTCTTGATGAAGGGCTCTCAAAAGGTAAAGGGGTGGTAGCTCTTACTGCTCATACCGGTAATTGGGAACTTTCTGGTGTTGTTGCGTCTATTCTTGGCTACAACATTACTGCTATAGCGATTCCATATTTGAGCCCTGCTGTGACAAAGATATACAAAGATAGAAGAAATAGCAAAGGAGTTGAAGTTTTACTCACAGGTTCTAGCCCTAAAGGTCCATTAAAAGCTCTCAAAGAAAATAGAATTTTAGCTGTTTTAGGGGATAAAACCTTTACTGAAAAAGGAATAAAGACAGATTTTTTAGGTGTTAAATCTCTTGTCCCTCGAGGTCCAGCTACTCTTGTTGCTAAAACAGGCGCTTTTTTTACAGCTGGTTTTTTTATAATGGAGAAAAACGGGTATAGGTTTTTCTTTAAAAGAATAGAAATGCCTCCCGATTCTATGACGGATGAAGAAAAAATAAATTTTCTTTTTACAAGAAGCGTCAAAGTTATAGAGGATGTTATTCTTGATTATCCGTCTCAATGGTTAAATTTCTCACCATTCAAAATTTAGTTATCATTGCATAACTTGTTTTTTTGATTTAATTAAAATTTGTCAAAAAGGTCCCCCATTCCGTCTTTGCGGGTGAATATGAAGCAATCCCCGAGGGAGTTGCCGCAGTCACAAAAGGCGTTTCCTCGTAACGCCACAAACGGCTAATTGTCAAATTAAGTAGAACTTTAATTAATAATAGGAGAAGATAATTGTGGATGTTACTCAACTTATTACAAAAATAAATACTTTACCTAAAGAGTTAGTGACTTTGATACTGGCAATGTTACCTATTTCAGAGTTGCGTGGAGCTATTCCGTATGGACTACATAACGGTATTCCTTATTTTAAGGTATTGATTATTTCTCTACTGGGTAACCTTTTGCCAGTTGTTCCTTTATATTTTTTCTTAAATAAATTATTGGCATTTTTTAATAGGTTTACTTTAGGAAAAAAATTTTCTAATTGGCTTACAACTCACACATTAAAAAAATCTAAGGTGATACAGGTCTACAAAATGGTTGGTCTTATTATTTTTGTAGGGATTCCTTTACCAATGACAGGTGCTTGGACAGGTACCGTTGCTTCTGTTCTTTTAAACCTAAGATTTAAATATTATATTATTGGTATAATGGCAGGAGTTCTTCTTGCTGCTATTATTATGTCGGTCTTGATATTTACTATTAAAAGCGCTTTTGTAATACCATAATTTAACTAATTTTATATACCCATTCATTAGTTTTTCATTGAAACAACTAACCTTTTATGTTAAAATAAAACTCTAAACTAATATACTTACAAAAAAGGGAGGATTATGATATCTCAAAAAATCAAGGATTTAAAACCGTCTGCTACATTAGCAATCAATAGAAAATCAAAAGAAATGCAGGCAAAAGGTCTTCCTGTAATAAATCTTTCGGTTGGAGAACCAGATTTTGATACCCCACAACCAGTAAAAGAGTGTGCTATTCAATCTATTAACGAGGGGTTCACAAAATATACTGTAGAGAAAGGAACTGTAGAACTCAGAGAAGAGATATGTAAAAAATTACAGACCGATAATAATCTTTCCTACGACCCTGAACATATCATTGTTTCTAATGGAGCAAAACATTCTCTTTTCAACACTTTTTTAGCAATTATTGAACCGGGTGATGAGGTTATAATTCCTGCTCCTTATTGGGTTAGTTATCCTGCTATGGTAAACATATTAGGGGGTGTACCTGTTTTTTGTAGATGGGATAAAAATTTTAAGATTGATATTGAACACCTTAAAAGTTTGATTAACAATAAAACAAAAGCGTTGGTGTTAAACAGCCCATCCAACCCTACGGGCGTTGTTTATAATAAAAAAGAACTTGAAGCTATCTCCGAGGTTTTGACTCAAAAAGGAGTTTTATGTATTTCAGATGAAATTTATGAGAAGATAATCTATAATAAAGAACATATAAGTATAGCCTCTCTCTCTCCAGAAATGAAAAAATTGACTGTTGTAATTAATGGAGTATCAAAATCTTTTGCAATGACTGGGTGGAGAATAGGGTATACTGCTTCTGAACCTGAAATATCAGCAGCTATAGCAAAGATACAAGGTCAAACAACATCTGCACCATCATCTATCTCTCAAAAAGCAGCATATTCTGCAATCAAATATGGAGAGCAACTGGTTGCTCCTATGGTTAAAGAATTTAAGAAAAGAAGAGATTATCTACTTGAAAACCTTTCAGAAAAATTTGTTTACCCTATGCCAGACGGAGCTTTTTACCTTTTCTTTACTTTAAACAATATAGATTCTGTTACTTTGGCTAATCAACTTCTTGAAGAGAAACTTCTTGCAACTGTTCCTTGCCAAGATTTTGGGGCAGATAAATATGTAAGAATTTCTTATGCTACAAGTTTAGATAACCTTAAAGAAGCTGTAAAACGGCTTAACCAAGTGGCAGAAGAAAAAGGAAACTAATGAAAAATTTAAAAAAAATCGGTTTCGTGTTGACTCTTATGGCTACCTTTTTTATAACCAGAACATCTTTTATAAGTGCTGAAGAATATCTGTTTTCGCCTGCTCAAAGTCTTATATATTCTTTTAAAATTAACGGAGATATTGAGCACAAAAGTAGCGGTATAATGGGTCAATCTCTTGATATTGTAACAGAAGGAGTGTTCAAGTTAGAACTTCTTGAGGAAAAAAAGGATAAATATATAATAAAATTAACTCCTTGTAAAACCTTCATAAAACTAAATGAGACAGTACTTGAAGATATGAGAAAAGAAGAAACCTCAATTTCTAAGGTGATTTCATCTTCAATATTAGAGATTGCCAAAAACGGTTCTATAATCTCCACAAAAGAGGTTACTTCAGGAATGATAGATATGTCTCAAATCTTTAAACTTGTACCAGCTTTTCCAGAAAAACTATATTCTGGTAGAAAATGGAAACAATCTCTTTCCCCCTTTGCTCTGCCTGGTGTTCCTATGTGTAATATGGATTTTGTTTATACTTATATGAAAGCACCAAACACTCTTCCAAAAATTAAAGTGGTTGCAAACCAAGCAATAAAAGAGAAGAAACAAAATAGGGATGTTATCATTAATTTTACTGGTAAAAATTCTTCAAATGGGCAGTTTGTTTTTGATAATACAAAAGGGAGAATAGAAACTTTTTCAGGTAAATTCAATCTTATACTTAATACAACGTTTTCTATACCGTCTCAGGAACGAGATAAAAAATCCACTACTCAATCTATGCCGATGAATATGGATATAAAACTTGATATTGAATTAAAAGTTTTATAAGCGTTCAGTGTACGAGTCTTGAAAATTGAAAATTGGTTCGTCAAAAAGCACCTGACGTGCAATATTGAAGATGATACCTAAAGAGAGCATATTAATAAGGAAAGAGGAGCCACCGACACTAAAAAATGGTAATGTCGTTCCTTTCGAAGGTACTAAATTTAACACAACGGCTGCATGAAGCAGAAACTGAAAAGCAAATAATCCTCCTATACCAGTAGAAAGTAGTTTAATAAAATAATCGTTACTCATACTGGATAATTGTAGACTGGAAAAGATTAAAATTCCAAATAAAAGTAGCACTACCGATGTTCCTACAAAACCGCCTTCTTCGCCAACAACTGCATATATATAATCTTTATGAGGTTCGGGTAAAAAATTCAATTTTCTTTTACCTTCGCCAAGTTTTTTTCCAAAAATCCCGCCAGCTCTAAGGGCAATAAGAGATTGTTGTGCCTGATACCCTTTATCAGCTGTGTCTGCAGTAGGGTTTAAGTAAGAAATTATCCTTGCTCTCCTATAAGGAAACATTAAAACCAACCCAGAAAAAAAGATTATGCTTACCAGTATAATAGTAAAGATTCTTTTTGTATTCACTCCTGCAAGAAACATAAGAAGTAAAAAAGCACAAAAAATAATAGCTAAGGTACCTATATCTTTCTGTAATTGTAAAATTCCCGCTACAATAAGGAAAAAGATGATCGGCTCAACAAGAGTAGATTTTTTATCTATTTGATGTAACTTCTTTTTAAAATAACCAGCTAAATATATAATGAATGTAAGTTTAACAAGTTCAGCTGGCTGAAAACTTAAAGGTCCTAATCGTATCCATCTTAAATCCCCAAAAAATTTTGGTGAAAGTAGTATAGGAAGTGATACAACAAATATTCTAAAACTCCAACTTTCAAGTTTTTTGTTGCTGACTCTCCTTAAAAGAGCAATGCATACAAGTCCAAGACAAAGCCATAAAAGGTGTTTGTTAAAATAGTAAGAAGGGTCACCACTTTTTGAAATTCCATAAGCAGAACTTGAACTGAAAACGAAAAGACTACCTAGTACTATAAGTATAGCACTGGTAAAAAACAATTTATGGTAAAAGCTTAACCTCTTTTTTAAAAGCATCGCCACGCTCCTTATAGTTTTTATACATATCAAAAGATGCACAAGCTGGTGAGAGTAAAACAGTATCACCTTTTTGTGCTTTTTCTGTCCCTTTTTTTACAGCTTCTTCCATAGTATCAGCAAAAATATACGGGATTCCTGTGTTTTTCAATTCTTCTGCTATTGTTTCTTTTGCTTCTCCAAGTAAAACCAATAGTTTAACTCGTTCTTTTATTAGTGGAGAAACTTTAACAAAAGAGGTACCTTTATTCTGTCCACCCATAATAAGTACTGTTCTATTATCTTTTTCAAGGCAACTTAACGCATTGATTAAAGAGTGTGGGTTGGTAGATTTTGAGTCATCAATGTAAGTAACACCTCTTTTCTCAGTAAATTTTTCGAACCTGTAGGGCAAGGATTTAAATTCCTCAAAGGTTTTTTGTATAATTGTAGGTTCAATTTTGCATATAAGTCCTACAAGTATAACTGCCATAATGTTTTCTATATTACCGATACCTTTAAGTTGTATCCCTTCTGTTTCGAAAATGTTTTTTTCTACTCCTTCAACATTATATACAATCTGCTTATTTTTTAGATAAACGCCGTTTAACACTTCTTCTTTTTGACTAAAAAAGAAGACTTTTCCTACGGTTTTTTTTTCGGCTTCTCTACTATAAAAATCATTATAATTTAATATAGCGTAATCGTTTTGTTGTTGATTTATAAACAATCTTTCTTTAGCAGAAAGATAATTTTTAAACGATAAATGCCTGTCCAGATGGTCCTCTCCAACATTAAGAAGACATCCAATAAATGGTTTGAATGTTTTGATTCTTTCAAGTTGGAAACTACTTATTTCAAGAATAATAAATGTATCTTTACTTAAATTATCTACTTCTCCAATAAAAGAATTGCCTATATTACCGCATACAATAGAAGGTAATTTAGCATTTTTAAAAAGTTTTCCAAGTAAAGAAACTACAGTGGTTTTACCATCTGTCCCTGTTACCCCAATCACTTTTTTACTTGGTGAGAAGGTATACGCTATCTCTATTTCATTAATTACTTTTATATTATGTTGTTTTGCAAACTTCAAAGGAATGCTATCTTCAGGTATACCAGGGCTTGGAATTACAAAATCGGCTTTTTTAATAAGTTCTTCTGTATGTTTTCCTATCTCTACAATAGCCCCTAACGAAGCAAGGGTATTCATTCTTTTGGTGGTTTCTATATCTTTTCGTAACTCTGATACAAAGACTTTCGCTCCTCTTTTGAGTAAAAATAGAGCCGTATCATAACCTGTTTCTCCAACACCTATTATTGTAAAGGTTCTATTCTTTATCTCCATCTTAACGTATTTTCAGTGTTATAAGTGTGAAAAGAGCAAGAATAATTCCTATTATCCAAAACCGAACGATTACTTTACTTTCAGGGACTCCTTTAATTTCAAAATGATGGTGGATAGGCGTCATAAGGAATACCCTTTTCCCAGTAAGTTTAAAAGAGGTAACCTGAATTATAACGGATAAAGCTTCAATAAAGAAGATTCCTCCTACCAGAACAAGTGATAGTTCTTGTTTGACCGTTATTGCTAACATACCTATAATTCCTCCTAACATAAGAGCGCCTGTATCTCCCATAAATATAGAAGCAGGAAAACAGTTGAACCATAAAAAACCGAGAGAAGAACCTATTAAAGCTCCCGTGAAAACTGTTACTTCTTCTACTCCTTTGATATAGGGAATATTCAAATATTCTGCAAACTGAATATTACCAGTTAAATACGACATAATACCATAAGCTAAAGCTACAATAAGCACAGACCCAATGGCAAGCCCATCCATCCCATCTGTAAGATTAACAGCGTTTGATGTTGCCACGATAATAAACATAACAAAGAGAATATAGTAGACACCAATATGGAAAACGATTTTTTTAAAGAAAGGCATATAAACTGATGTATTAAAATCTATTCCAGCATTTAAATAGAGTATAACCCCAACAATAAGACCTATTGAGGCTTGACCTGCCAGTTTTACCAAAGGACGCAACCCTTTGTGGCTGTGAGTCTTTAGTTTTGTAAAATCATCCCAGAATCCAAGTAGAGCTAACCATATAGAAAGAAGTATAAAAATTAAGACATAAGAATTGCTTAGTTCTGTCCAAGCCAGTACCGAAATAAGAAGGCTTCCCAACATTATCAACCCACCCATAGTAGGAGTTTTTTCTTTACTGTCTTGCCGAAAATTAAGCATATTGGGATGGCAAAAAGATTTTAACGACCTTATTATTCGTGACCCAAAAATAATGGTTAAAAATAGAGAAGTTAGGGTCGCAAGAACAGCTCTTACAGTTACATATCTAAAAACATTAAACCCAAACCAATACTTAGTAAAATAATATAAAATTTTGTATATCATAAAAGTTTCCTCATCCTGTTAGATATTTAACTGTTTTTTCCAATCCAATTGCTCGAGACCCCTTTATTAGGATAGTTTCCTCTCCTGTTAATATGGTTTTAAGGTATTGATTTAATGAATCTGTATCTTCAAAGTGTTTACCTCTTTTTCCTGATACATCGGAAATGATTCTGCTTGTTTTGCCACAAGTAATCAATCTTTCAATCTTAAGGTTTTTAATATATAATCCTATGTTTCTATGAAGTATATGAGACAATTTCCCAAGTTCTGCCATATCTCCTATAATTAAAATCTTTTTCTTAAAATCTTTCCTATTGAACGAATCGAGTGCGTGTTTTAAAGAGTTAGGGTTACAATTGTAAGACTCATCTATAACTGTAAGATTACCAACTTTCTTTATAAGACCTCTACCTTCTATAGGTTTCATAGAGTCGATTATCTCTTTGAATTGTGTGTTGTTGATGTTAAACTTTTTGGCTATCGTGTAGGCAATAAGTACAGGATATATAAGAGTTGTGTTCCAAAAATTGATTTTAAATTCTTCTTTCTGTCCTTGGATTATAAAGGTAAAAAAATTGGTACCCTCTTCCGTAATAATGCCTCTTGTATGAGCACCTTTTTTTGTGCCAAAACTTAATATTAACCCTTCAACCTGCTTTTCAAAAAACTTATAAAACTTATTATCATAGTTTAAAAGACAAAGTTTTTCTCCTACAAGGTTCTTTATTATTTCAGATTTTGCTTCTGCAATGGCTAACATACTGTTTAAATATCCAATATGAGCTGTTCCTACATTTGTAATGATTGCTGCATCTGGTCGCGCAATTTTACTAAGATAATCTATCTCTCCTTTGCTGTTCATCCCCATCTCAAGAACACACATCTCATCTCTTTTATCAATATTAAAAATAGAAAGAGGCAATCCTATTGTGTTGTTGAGATTGCCTTCATTGGCTACTGTTTTATAACCTAAAGATAAAACTTTTTTTACAAGTTCTTTTGTTGTTGTTTTCCCGTCGCTTCCTGTCACCCCAATGGTGAAAGGGGTGAACATATTTTTATAACCTCTGGCTATATCACCGAGGGCTTGAATTGAGTTTTTAACATATATACAGTTATCTTTATTTCTATTTTGAACATTATCTGTAATTGTTGCTGTAGCACCTTTTTTTATTGCATCTGATATAAACAGATTTCCATCATATTTTCCCCCTTTTATAGCAACAAACAGGTCCCCTTCTCTTATTTTTCTTGAATCTGTTGACACTCCATAACAATATTTTTTTAGTAGGTGTTTATCTACAACCTTTCCTTTACACCACTCACTTACCTGTTGCACCTTTATCTGTTCCATTTTATAATCAACGATTTAATATAGCTTTCTTTACCTCTTCCCTATCATCAAAAGGGATTGTGGTATTTTTCAATATTTGAAATGTTTCATGACCTTTGCCAGCTATTACGATACAATCCCCTTTTCTCGCTGCTTTAACAGCAGCTTTGATTGCTTCTTTTCTATCAGGAATAGATACATACTTTCTTCTGTAAAAAGGTACCCCTTTCTCGATATCTTCAATTATTGATTCGGGGTTTTCGGAGCGGGGGTTGTCTGAGGTAATAAAAACGATGTCAGCCATTTTTACAGCAATCTTACCCATAAGTGGACGTTTTGTTTTATCTCTGTCTCCTCCACAACCAAAAACGAGGAGTATACGTGATGGTTTCATTACCTTAACTGAAGATAAAAGATTAGCCAAAGCATAATGGGTATGTGCATAGTCAACTATAACATCAAAATCTTGACCTGCATCAACAGATTCAAACCTACCAGGCACAGATTCGAGTGTACTTAAAGCTTCTTTGACAGATGATATGTCTATACCTCTCGATTTTGCAAAAGCTATACCAGTAAGCGTATTGTAAATATTAGATATTCCTCTTATTTTAGTATAAAAACTTACATCCTTTTTCTCTATTTCAACTGTCATATAATTTCCATCTCTTCTAATGGAATAGTCTTTAAGTTGTATATCGGATTTTTTTTTGCCGAAGGTTACAAATGGGATAGAATATTTTTGAAGTGTTTTTATTAAATGTTTTGAATAAGGGTCGTCAATATTGATTATCCCAGCTTTATTATTTTTTTCGCTTTCAGAGAGATATTTATCAAAAAACTTTAATTTTGTACTAAGATAATGTTTAAAAGTTTTGTGGTAATCCAAATGTTCGTGAGAGGCTATATTTGTAAAAATTCCTGTATCAAAATGGGTTTTGGAAACTCTTCCTTGGTCTATACCGTGAGAAGATACTTCCATAATTGCCCAGTTACATTTAGCTTCAAGCATATCTGATAAAAATTGTTGTATATCTAAAGATTCTGGTGTTGTGTTTGTTGAATTGATAGCCCTTTCTCCGATCTGATAAGATATTGTTCCAATAAGTCCACATTTATTTCCTATATGCTCCAGTATGTGTTTAATTATAAAAGAAACAGTTGTTTTACCGTTGGTTCCAGTAATTCCAGCAACACTCAGTTTTTTTGAGGGGTGCCCATAAAATTCTGCTGATAATTTGTGTAACGCATCTCTTGTGTCTTGAACAATAATTTCTGCAACATCAGAAGGAAGTATTGTGCTCTTTTTATTTGCAACAATAATTTTAGCTCCTCTATCAATAGCATCTTTTATGTACAGATGCCCGTCAGAGTTGTTACCTTTAATTGCAACAAAAAGAAAATTCTTTTTAACTTTTCTTGAATCGTACGCTATCCCTTCAATATCCACATTGGTAAGATTAAAATTCTTCTTTTCTTCAATACTCTTTATGAGTTCTTTGATTTTCATTTTATCACTCTTTTATTACTGGTTCTTTTTTGTTTAGGACTATTTTATTGTTATTATATTCTTGGTGAGGTGGAATTTTAAAATATTGTAAGCTTCGCCACAATATATTCTTAAAAGTAGGGGCTGCTACTAAACCTCCATAATATATTGGTCTGGGCTCATCTACTGTAACCATAATAACTAGTTTCTCTTCTGTTCCATTAATATATCCGCAAAATGAAGCAACATACTGGTTTTTTGAATAACGTCCATTGATACTCTTCTGTGCAGTACCTGTCTTTCCACTTATTCTGTATCCATCTATATTTGCCTTAGGAGCAGTGCCGCCAGGTTTTGTGACATTTTCAAGGATATTTGTCAAAGTGGTGCAGGTCTTTTCTGAAAGAATTTGTTCCCTCTGTTGGTTATATAACGTTTTTATGTCGGCAGACTTATCTTGAATTTCTTTCAAGATATGTGGTTTAACAAGGTATCCGCCGTTAGCGGTTACACCCATAGCTACAATTCCTTGAATAGCTGTTGTTCCTACTTCTTGCCCTATGGGGATAGCTGTTATTGAGTAACCAGACCATCTGTTAAGAGGTCTCAAAATACCTCTTACTTCACCTGGTAAATCTATTCCTGTTAACTGCCCAAACCCAAATTTGTTACAATAATCGTATAAACGGCTTTCTCCAAGTTTCATTGCAATCTTAACTGTCCCAATATTACTCGATTTTTCTAAAACTTCTCTAACAGTTAAATGTCCATAAGAATGAGTGTCCCTAAGAAAATGGTTTCTAACAAACCATCTTCCGTTTTCACAAAATACTGTATCTTCAGGGGCGATTAGTTTTTCTTCCATTGCAGCGGTAACAGTAATAATTTTAAAAGTGGAGCCGGGCTCAAAAAGGTCTGTTACTATCCTATTTCTTCGTTCGGCAGGATTTGCCTTTTTAAAAAAATTGAGGTCATAATTAGGGTAATTAGCTAATGCAAGTATTTCACCGTTCTCATAATTCATTATTACCGCTGAAGCACTTTTAGCGTTATATTGAGCATAACATTTTTCAAGTTCTTCTTCTACTATAAATTGGAGTTTATAATCAAGGGTCAGTTTTATATCTTTTCCTTTCTCTGGCTCTACAAGTTTTTTTTCAACTGAAGGTATTAGAGCACCTTTCCCGTCTTTAAGTATTAAAGAAACACCTTTCATTCCTTTAAGAATACTATTGTAATAAAGTTCTATACCTTCTAAACCTTCTTCATCGGTTCCAGTGAAACCTATTACATGACAAGCAAACCTATTGTTAGGGTAGACTCTCTTATAACGCTGTTCAAAAACTATTCCTGGAAGGTTTTTGCTTTCAAGTTCTTTATATTTATTAAGAGATAACTCTTTTTCAATAAGAGGGTATTTTAAAGATAGATATTTGTTAATCTGTTTTTCTTGTAGACCCAATGTTTCTTGTAATTCTTTTTTTAACCGCTCTTTATATGTTTTCTCGTCTTTCTCTTTCTCAGAAATAGCCCAAGAATCAAGATACACAGAACAGTATGGAACGCTCATTGCAAGAACCTGTCCGTTTCTGTCATAAATTGTACCTCTCGGGACAGGAGAAACCACCTTAACCCAAGGCCCTCCTTGTCTTTTTAAATCACGTTGAATAACCTGTAGTTTAAAAAGGTTGATAAATACTAATAATAGAAGCATAAAAAAAATAGATTTAACTACCTTTAACCGGTTTTTAAATCGTATATCAATTAGTGCCTGCTTCTGCTGTTCCATTCTTTTTTCCTTCTGTTTTTTCTGGTGAAATATCTAAATAACACCATTTGGACGGGCTTACTAACTCAAGATTAAAGTTTTCTGCTCTTTTTAAAAGTTCTGATAATGAGGTTGATTTAAATACTTCAGCTTTATAATTTTTATTAATTATAGTTAGGTCTTCATACTTCTTTTTAGCTTTTTCCATCTTATATCCAACCGCAATAATTTGAGACGAGAGGAAGACATAAAGAGATAAAAACACGAAAGATATGCTTAAAAAAATAATCCAATTAGGTACAACAGGTGTTTTTCTCAATTTTTTCTCCTACCCTTAATTTAGCGCTTCTGCTTTCAGGGTTGATTTTGATTTCGTCTTTATCTGGCAATATAGGTTTTTTGGTAACAACCATTAGGGCTGAACTGTTTTTTAAAAACCGTTTTATTATTCTGTCTTCAAGAGAATGGAAAGATATAACAACCATCCTTCCTTTTTCTCTTAATATAACTTCAGCTTTTTTTAATCCTTCCGTTAAAACTGTAAGTTCATTATTTACTGTGATTCTTAATGCCATAAAAACTTTTGTAGCAGGATGTATTTTTCTTCTATACCCATAGTATGATTTTAAAAAATCTGCAAGAGCTAAAGTGGTTTCAAAATTTTCTATTTTCCGCTTTTCAATAATAGCATCTACCAATCTTCTTACTCCGTTTATTTCACCATATTTTTCAAAAATCCATATAAGGTTATTTCTATCCCATTTATTTATTATTTCCCAAGCTGTTAAAGGGTTACTGGTATCATATCTCATATCGAGAGGTCCTTCTAACTGAAAACTAAACCCTCTTTCACTATTGGTTATCTGGTTAGTAGAAAAACCTATATCAAACAATATACCATCAAGGTGAGGTATTGCTTCTTCTTGAAAAACAGTATCTAAATTTTCAAAACCAGAATGTATCGCTTTAAAATTTTTGTATTCTCTTAATTTTTCAGAAATTTCTTTAATCGCTTCTATATCCTTATCTATTCCGTACAAGAGTATATCAAGACCTGTTTCTAAAATATATTTACTATGACCTCCTCGTCCGCAGGTCGCATCAACATATATTCCACCAGGTTTAAGATTAAGATAAGAAACTGCTTGTTCCCTCAAAACAGGGTAGTGTTCAATATTCATTATCGTGATAAGTGAGAAATTTTAAGAGACCTTATTATACTGATTATGAGAAAGTAGTTATAGTGTTTCTGTCAATTTTTCCGAAATGGTTTCATAAGTTTTCAGAGCGTCGGTATAATATTTATCCCATTTTTCTTCATCCCAAATCTCAATTCTTGTGTCTACCCCTATTAAAACAATATTCTCTTTGATTTGAGCGTGCTGAATAAGATTTAAGGGTATTGAAAGTCTGCCCTGTTTGTCCATATCAGCTTGAAAAGCACTTGAAAAAAATAGACGTGTAAACGTTCTTGGGTCGCCTTTGGTAAAAGGTAATTCTCGCAGTTTTTCGCTCTGATTTTCCCATATTTTTTCAGAAAATATAAAAAGGCAATTTTCTAAACCTTTAGTAATAAATAGCGAACCAGGTCTATTGCCCATTACTTGCGCAAGTTGGCTCCTAAGCTTTGCAGGGATGAGTATTCGTCCCTGTTTATCTATTTTTCCCCTAAATTCACCAAAATGTACCATTTTTCACCTTTTTATATATTAAATACCCTATAGAATTTTTTGTCAAGTTTTTTATAAAGTTTTTAATTTACTTTTTCTCGGGGGTTAGTCCAAGTATTCCCCTTTCTTCCTATTTGTCATTCTGGATTTATCCCGAGTACCTCCGAGGGACTTGATCAGAATCTCGTTTTTTATTACTACTGTTATGGGTTAAATTAGAGATCCTGAAACAAGTTCAGATGACAAATTTTGACGTTCAGGATGGTAAAGGGGGTAAGTAGAAGGCAATACAGCCCCCCCCATTCCGTCTTTTGTAGTTAGTCTTGCGAGTTTTACCCGCCGAAGCCAACCTACGTTAAAATACAAGCTTCGGCAGGTATACCTTGGCGTAGGAGGGGTTTCGCAACGTGGCAATCTCGCCGAAGGCGGAAAAGGAGTGGGGATAAAAAAGTATATGAGAAATGTTTTAGGTAAGAATAAAAAGGGAGTGGCTCATAAGCCGGATTCTGTTCAAATAGTTATTTATCTTGGCTCTAAATTGCTTTAAAGCTCATGCGGTCTACCCGAATCTATGTGGGCAGGTACCTAAGATTCTGCTTGACCTTGCTCAGAATGGGGTTTACCTTTGCCTTATTGTTTCCAAAAAGCGGTGAGCTTTTACCTCGCCATTTCACCCTTACCCTCTATTTTTATATAGAAGGCGGTATTATTTCTGTGGTACTTTCCAGTCCTTGCGAACTGCTCCTGTTAGGAGCCATTCTACCTGCTTGAGTCCGGACTTTCCTCCTGTTTAAAAAACAGGCAACTATCCGACCACTCCCTTTAAAAATTGTTTTAGCTATGTTAGGTATGATAATTGATAATGTTTAATTATAGAAGAGATGTTTCAATATGAGAATTTGCAAGTTTATCTGCTTGCTTGTTCTCTTCTCTTGGGATATGTATAAAATCTACTTTCTTATAACGTTTTACAAGTCGTTCTGCTATAAGATTCATTTTTTTTAACCACTCATCTTTAACCTTGTAACTTCCTTGCATCTGTTTAATGAGTAATTGACTATCACTACGTATTTCAAGTTCCGTACATTCAAACTCTAAGCAATCTATCAGAGCAGCGATTAGTGCCATATATTCTGCTATATTACACGTTGCGTTCCCAATAGACGCTCCTGATTCTTTTAATACTTTACCTGTATTATCTTGAATGAGAAACCCTAACGACGCTTTGCCAGGATTTCCTTTAGAGGCACCATCTATATACGCTATAAGTTTTTTCATCAGTAAAGAATCCTGCTACAGTTTTCACAATGAACTATTTCTTTCTTTGCTTTCACTTTTTCTTCTATATAAGTGGGAACAAAAACACGGCAACCAGTGCAACTACTTTCTTCAAGTCTACATATTGCAACCCTATTTTTGTGCCCTTTTAATATTCTTTCATATATTGAATAAAAATTACTATTAATTGAAGGGAGCGCTTCTTCTCGCTTTTTCTTCAATTCTTTTAAGTCTTCTTTTTCCTGTTCAACTTTTACTTCTGCTTCCTTAATCTTTAATTCAATGTTTTTTACTAATTTATCATTTTTGTCCGTTAAATTAGAGAGTTGAGTAGTTAACAACTCTTCTTTTTCCATATCTAATAAAATGGCATCTTCTGCTTTTAATTTTTTTGATTTTAGGGCATTTATTTCAGCCAAAATAACGGTATATTCCTTGTTTGTTTTAACTTCGTTCAAACGTACCTGTAGTTTCTTAATTTCGCCCTCTACTCCTTCAAGTTCGAGTTCTTTTTCTTTTTTATCTATCAGAAGTCTTTTATATTCCTTCTGAGCCATATCTTTTTTTTCAAGTTCTTTCTTTATATCTTGCTCGAGAGAGTTTTTGATTTCGGGGAAAGAGTTAATTTCTTCTTCCAACTCAAGAATACAACTATCTATCTCCTGAAGCTCTGCTAATTTTTGTAGTTCTTCTCTAATCATAATATTAAGTATACCATTTTTTTGTTTTCTAAGTCAATTTATAGTCTTTGAATAATAAGTGGTAAAAAAGTATGTAGTGTCTACTCACTCTGGTACTACGGCGCATACACCTTCTACGCCACAATCGGGCACTCTGAGAACTCACCCTTCTGCATATAAAGCATCTCCGAAGGGTTTAACAGGCTCAGAGTAGAAGAAC